>JACCDG011777852.1_pt1 | contig 12334 bp, 10 predicted proteins | sample 7442471 | NCBI WGS metagenome assembly JACCDG01 (sample SAMN15323444, study PRJNA562643) | freshwater metagenome | isolation source: river surface water | place: USA:Blue River Watershed | collected 2017-08-17 | reverse complement strand
GTTCGATCAACGGGGTCTGCTCGACCGTCTTCCTGGGTTTACCTCCGATTTCGGTCGGAAGTTCTACGGTCTGAACAAGCCGTGTGATCGCCTTCTGCGCATGGTCAAGCGGCCGTATACCGTCCCTGGTCAGGTTGGAAACGGGCTCATCATTCCGTTCGAGGCTGGGATCGTGCTCGACTGGGACATGGAGGGTCTTGTCACGGTGTAGCCGGGAAGTCGTCCAAGAAACGGAGATCGACAGACAAAGGAGGTGATCATAATCATGAATGCTGATCGGTCTCGTAAGAAACAAAAAACGACACCTATCAGCCTTTGTTCTGAAAAAGTATTCAGAGTAAAGGTTGGTGTCGTTTTTTATTTTCTCCTTTATTGTGGTGAAGATACGATTTTATCAATGAGGCCGTATTTCTTTGCCGCTTCAGCGTCAAGAAAGTTGTCACGGTCTGTGTCTTTTTCAATCGTTTTAATATTTTGTCCGGTGTGATTGGCTAAAATTGAATTTAATTTTTCTTTCATTTTGAGAATTCGTTCGGCGTGAATTTTGATGTCGCTGGCCTGGCCCTGTGTACCACCCATTACTTGATGAATCATGACTTCGCTATTGGGAAGTGCAAAGCGTTTTCCTGGCTCACCAGCAGCCAAAAGCACCGATGCCATGCTCGCCGCCATACCTACACAAATGGTTGACACGTCGGATTTAATAAATTGCATGGTGTCGTAAATCGCCATACCAGCGGTGACTGATCCACCCGGAGAGTTGATATAGAGTTTAATATCTTTTTCTTGATCTTGATTATCTAAAAAAAGAAGTTGCGCGATAATCGCGTTCGCCACGCCATCATCAATTTCTGTGCCTAAAAAAATAATGCGATCTTTGAGTAAGCGTGAGTAAATGTCGTAGGCGCGCTCACCCATGTTGGTTTTTTCAATGACAGTTGGAATAAGGTAATTGTTGTTCATACAAAAGATTATACATCTAAGCCTATCAGAGCATATTGCTCTTGTAAAGAAATTATTGGTTTGCGAATTCTGCTACTACTGCGCCATTTCCCCGTATTCCCGCCATAATTTTTTCCCTCACACTTTCAATAGTACCTTCGGTAACAAACCCGGCGGCTTTTTTGTGACCTCCACCGCCAAACAGTCCAGCCCAAAGAGATACATCGACGTCATCGTGGGTCGTGCGAAAACTTGCTTTGACTTTGCCACCCTCAAGTTCGCGCAATACAAGGGACGCTTTCCCATCACCAAGAACGTTTAATAAGTTTGCAATACCCTCGGTATCTTTGTCGGTCGCGCCATGCGCAGCGAGATCGTCGAGGGTAATAAAGGTGTGTACAAGGTTTAGTTCATCGTGTTTATCAAGGCGACCAAGCACTGTACCCCATAATTTGAGAGCGTGCATGGTTTTATCTTGGAAGAGTGCTTTACGAACCATGTGTATGTCTCCGCCGGCGTGAATGAGTTCTCCCGCAATGACAAGCGAACGGTCGGTAGTGCCTGCGTTTGTAAAATTATTGGTGTCATACATAAGGCCGGTCAAAAGACAGGTAGCAATGTCGCGTCGAATGACCACGTTATTTTCTCGCAAAAAGGTATACAACACTTCGCTCGTAGAGCTTGCTTTCGGATAGACTAAGTTTATGTCACCAAAAAATGTGTTCGAAATATGATGGTCGATATTTGCCACAAGAGGTTTGTAGGGAAGTGCGTCAATGTGTGTTTGTATACCAGCGTAGGTGAGGTCGCCAGAATCAAAGACAATGATAAGGTCAAATTTTTCTTCATGCCATATGGCAGGGTCAGTCACCATGTAGTCGGCATGGGGAAGATAGCGGAGGCGTTCAGAAATAGGGGTCGGGCAAAACGCCATGTGCGGTTTTTGGAGTTCACGAAGCCATTGCATAAACGCCCCGACCGAGCCCAAAGCATCCCCATCTGGGTGTTGGTGGGGCACAAGGAGGATGTGTTTGGCGCGCATGATTTCGTCATGGAGACGCCTTGCTGAATAGTCCATATATAAAGGGAACTGGCGAATATACGCTACTTGTCGCTTTTTGTCAAGCCATGCTATACTTCTTTTCATTATGTACCTAAAGTCCCTCGACATACAAGGGTTTAAGTCGTTTGCAAACAAAACGACCGTGACCTTTTTGCCGGCTGTTGATGGGCGACATAGTATTACCGCTGTCGTTGGGCCAAATGGCTCGGGAAAGTCGAATATTGCCGACGCTATTCGGTGGGTGATGGGCGAGCAACGCATGAAAACCCTCCGCGGCAAAAAAAGCGATGATATTATTTTTTCTGGGTCAGAAACTCGCGGACAACTGAGCCTGGCGAGTGTGAGTTTAACCATTGATAACGCTGATCACGCGTTGCCTATTGAGTACGACGAGCTTGTGATTACGCGTCGTATTTATCGTACGGGTGAAAGTGAGTACCTTATTAATGAGTCGCCTGTGCGTCTTCTTGATGTACAGCTTCTTTTGGCAAAAGCCCAGTTTGGGCAGGGGTCATATAGTATTGTGGGGCAGGGGATGATTGACCGCATGTTACTCCAAACTCCAGCCGAACGAAAAACATTTTTTGATGAAGCATCTGGTATTAAGGAGTTGCAAATTAAGCGTCATCAGGCCGCGCTTAAATTAGCGCGCACGAGCGAAAACATGCATCAGGCCAATTTGCTTTTGGCTGAAGTAGAGCCACGCTTAAAAACCCTCACGCGACAAATGAAAAAATTGGAGGAACGAAAAATGGTGGAGGAAGAGCTTCGTCGCGCGCAAGAAACCTATTATTCCACCCTGTGGAAAGAGTACGATGATAAACGCGGTGATTTACATATAGAGGTGACGCGCCTCGACGATATGATTGCTGTGGCCGAGAAACGGTTGCTTGAGGTGCAGACCGAATTAGCTCGGCTTGCCAATGCTGGTTCACGGCAAGAGGTGTACCGTGCTTTGCAAAAAGAATACGAGGTGGCGTCTGACACGGTGAACACGTTAGAGCGTGATCGCGCGCAGTTGTCGGGAAAGTTGCAAACCGAATACGCGGAAGCCGGACAGCAAACCGTTGGGTGGCTTGAGCAAAACATGACAACCGCCAAAGCTGAGGTGGAACGTATCGCGCATGAATTGTCGGCTCTTGAAACCGTAGCGCACGCGGCTGCTGATGAATTGGAAACACTGCAGGTCGAACATCGCGCGCTTTTGCTTGAACGCACCGAAGTGTTGTCACATATTGCCAAGGTAGAAGAACGTGCTAGAAACGCGCGCCACGAACAACAGCTGTTTCAAGCGATTGGACTAAAAGCAGTGCAGGCTATTTTAGAATCTCGCGGTCAGTTTGGAACCGTGTTCGGTGCTGTGGCCCAGCTTGGTACGGCCGAGCAAACGTTTCAGCTCGCGCTTGATGTGGCGGCTGGCGCGCACCTGTCGTCTTTAGTAGTGGCCGATGAAGAGGTAGCCGAACGTTGCATTTCTTTTTTGCGTCGTGAAGAACTTGGTACCGCTACGTTTTTACCGCTCACCCGTATTCGTCCGCGAAATGGCGATGTCTCTGAGTATTTGTTACACGCCCAAGGCGTGCAAGGTCGTGCGATTGATTTGGTGACGTTCGAAAAACGGTTTGAGCCAGTATTTTCATTTGTATTTGGGAATACGATTGTTGTTGATACCATGCCAACCGCGCGCAGCATTGGTCTTGGGCAAACGCGCATGGTGACCTTAGAGGGTGATTTGTTTGAAATGAATGGAAGCATTAAAGGTGGGTTTCGTCGGCGTCGACAGGAGGGGCTTAGTTTTGGTAATCGCTCCATTGCTATAGGTGAAGACGACGGAGTGAGCGAACGTGATGTGTCATCACTGCATCAACGCCGAGCCGACATTGACAGGCGTCTTGAAACACTTCAAGTTGAACTACGTGGACGTGAATCATCGCAGGTTGCGGCAGAAACAAAAGTCACGTTTCTCTCGGAACAGAAACACAGTGTTGAGCGTGAGCTCGGTCGTTTAGAACAAGAGCGCGCGCTTCTCGCCATGAGTCCAGAAGAATATACGACCGCACTTAAAGCGCTTGAAAAAGAACGTGACGAACTTGATGAAACACTTGAAACGGCAAAACAAGCTCAACAAGAAGCGAGTGCTCGTATGGCTTCTTTTAATGAAGAAGAAGAATTGAAGAAGCGTCAGGTGTTTGCGCTCCAAGACACGATGCAAAAAGAACAAACAGCACTAAATGGGCTCGTTGATAACCGAAATGGTAAAAAAATTGAACTGGCGAAGTGTGACACGAAATGTGAAGATGTGAGTAATGAAGTGTATCAAGAATTACACGAGTCGGTTGCCGCTATGCGCGCACGCGATATTCCGGTGGTGTCTGCGGCCGAGCTTGAGCAGGTGCAGGTGGAGATTCAAAAATTGAAGTACAAGCTAACGCTTATCGGTGGCATTGACGAGGATGTGATTCGTGAACACACAGAAACCAAAGAGCGCTATGACGCGCTTTCCGCGGAGCTTGCTGACCTCACCAAAGCGTTTGGTGATTTGACGAGCATGACCAAAGAGCTCGACGAGGTGATGAAAAAGCGTCGTGACAAGGCATTTCGTAGAATAAAAAAAGAGTTTTCACGATACTTTGAAGTTTTGTTTGAGGGTGGTAAAGCAGATTTGGTCGAAATATATGGGCCGGCAGAATCGGAGGCAAAAATTGAAAGTGGGGAAGATGAGTTTGGTCTTGAAGAAGGTGGTGTTCTTGAAAAAGAACCTGAAACGAAAAAAGAAGAGGTGCTTGTTGGTATTGAAGTGGTCGCGAGTCCGCCTGGAAAAAAGATTAAAGAACTCGCGTCGCTGTCTGGCGGGGAGCGCACCATGACCTCAATTGCTCTTATTTGTGCCATTTTAAAAACAAACCCATCGCCATTTGTACTGCTTGATGAGGTGGAGGCGGCGCTTGACGAGGCCAATACGCTTCGTTTTACCGCGATTTTGAAAGAATTGGCTACCTCGTCGCAATTTATTTTGATCACCCATAACCGCACTACCATGCATGCCACCGATGCCCTGTACGGGGTGACCATGGGCAATGACGGTATAAGTCAGCTCGTGAGTGTGAAATTGGGGTAATGCGCGAAACCCCTATTCGTTTTCAGTCTTTTCTTCTCGTTGGCGGGTCTTGACGAGGTATGTTTTTTGTGCTATACTACGCACACTCTCACAAATTCCGTCGTTTTATTTATTTGTTAAGTTCATGTACGGTTTATGCTCATGATTCGCTTGCAGCGTGTCGGAAAAACAAAATCACCATCATACCGTGTGATCGTATCAGACAAACGTCGTGATACGCATGGTCGGTATTTGGAACTCCTTGGTCAATTTTATCCTTTGGTAAAAGATGAAGAAAAACAGCTTGTGATTGACGCGGAGCGTTTAAAACACTGGCTTGGTCTTGGTGCGCAGGCATCAGTAACGCTTGAAAACAAGCTTGTGAAAGCAGGTCTCATGAAAGCACCTGAAAAGAAGCGCAAGTCTGTGGCTATTTCACAGCGTCGCCAGGTTAAACTTGACGCAAAAAAGCCAAAAGCTGAGTAATGCGTTGACAGCCCCAAGGGGTGCTTGGTATACTTTTTTCAGTTCTTTTTGAACCTAATTTATTTCTGTAGTGAATTTCTATGGATTCAGATGCACAGTTTGTTGACTTCGTCATCAAGGCGATTGTGAACAATCCGAATGATGTGAAAACCACACGTACGGTGGATGAACGTGGAGTGTTAATTACGCTCGACGTAAATCCAAGCGATATGGGGTATGTGATTGGTCGTCAGGGGCAAACCGCTCGTGCCGTCCGCACCCTTCTTCGCGTGGTGGGCGCGAAAAATAACGCTCGCGTAAACCTCAAAATCAATGAACCAGCGGGTGGCCGTGGTCCAATGCACCACGATGCGCCAATGGCTCAGGCATCATCAAGTTATAACGATGATATTGATACAAGCGCGGTTGAAAATTTGAACATCTAATTGCTTCAAAGAAAAACACCCCGTACGGGGTGTTTTTGTATTGACAGATCATTTGGGGTGGGGTATACTCCTTTTGCGTTTTATGCGCGAGAAAGAGAAGGGTTCGTAGCTCAGTTGGTTAGAGCGCCACATTGACATTGTGGAGGTCAGAAGTTCGACTCTTCTCGGACCCACCGTATGGGCGTGTAGCTCAGTTGGTTAGAGCGTTACACTGATAATGTAAAGGTCGATGGTTCGACTCCATCCACGCCCACAAATACCAAAGACATCCCAAATGGGATGTCTTTGGTATTTGTATATGGGACTGGATAGAGTCGAACAGGGGAGGGTTTGGGAACCGGTAGGTTCCCGCCTTGGCTGGGGGATGGTTGGGAAGGGGTGGAAACCCTTTCCCAAAGCGAGGCGAAGCCGGTGCGTGTGAGATTTCCATCCACGCCCACAAAAAAATATGCCTACACGTAGGTATATTTTTGTTTTTGACCATGGTTGACAACACGCATTTTTTCCCGTATACTACATCTACATTTTTCTAAGTTCCTTTTTTGTGATTACTGAAAATATCCCTAACAATGAGTCTGACAATAAAGGGGCGCAGGTCGGGTCACGTTCATTCGTTGCCGCACTCGGTCTTTTTTTTCTAGAAGTGATTAAAATGGTGGTTTTAGCTGGCGTCACCATCGCGCTTGTTCGAACATTTTTATTTAAACCCTTTTATGTAAAGGGGAAATCAATGGAGCCAACGTTTCATGAAAATGAATATCTTATCATTGATAAATTAACATATCGATTGCGTGCTCTTGAGCATGAGCCACAGGTAGAGCGTGGTGAGGTTGTGGTGATCGTATCACCGGTGAATCCAAGTGAACATTATTTAAAACGAATTATTGGTTTGCCAGGCGAACGCGTGACGATTCGTAATGGTCAGATTATCATTTATAATACTGAACACGCGCAAGGTTTTGTTCTCAATGAATCGTACCTGGTTGAGCCGACACCAAATGCCGAAAAAAGTGTCCTTCTTGGTGAAAGTGAGTATTTCGTGATGGGTGATAATAGAGACGAAAGCTTTGATTCACGTGGATTTGGCCCTATCACTTTCGATGGCATTGTTGGTCGAGCTTGGTTTCGGGGGTGGCCGCTTTCACGCACGGGTATTTTTAAAACACCAACATATCCTAATGATACTGACGTTCAACCGTCGGTATCAGAATAGCTATTATTTATGAGTTCGAAAAAAACGAAACCTGCAGTGAAAAAACCGGTAGCTAAAAAATCAGCACTTGCACCAAAATCAACGCCTGTCGCAGACAAAGATAAAACACAAGTAAAACAAAACAAAACAATTTCATTGTTGCGTGGGATGAAAGATTTTTTACCACGTGAAGAACAGTATTGGCTCGCGGTAAATCATGCGGCTGAGTCAGCCTCAAAGGCGTATGGGTACCGTTATATGGCAACTCCTATTTTAGAAGATGCGAGTTTGTTTATTCGTGGTGTTGGCAGGGGAACAGATATTGTGGAAAAAGAAATGTATATTTTTGAAGATGCTGAAGGAAAGCGTATTGCGCTTCGTCCGGAAACAACGGCTTCGGTAGCGCGTGCGTATATTGAACACGGTATGCATGCTGTGCCACAGCCGGTCAAAGTGTGGAACGTGGGACCAATTTTTCGCCATGATCGTCCGCAAGCTGGTCGTTATCGTCAATTCCATCAATTGAATGTTGACTCACTCGGTGAACGTGACGCTGTTGTTGATGCCGAGCTTATTGCGCTCGCGTATAATGTCATGCGTGATTTGGGTATCAATACGCGCGTGAGCGTGAATAGTATTGGTTCAGCCGAAGATCGGGAGCGGTATTTGGTAGAACTCACCGGGTATTTTCGTACAAAGCGCCATGCGCTTTCAGAAGAATCAAAAAAGCGGTTACTTAAAAATCCACTTCGCATTTTAGATTCAAAAGAACCTGAGGATCAAGAGGTGGTGGCCGAGGCGCCAAAAATTATCGATTGGCTTTCTGATGAATCGCGTAAATACTTTATGCGTGTGCTTGAGTATTTAGATGAAATGGAAATTCCATATTTGCCAGACCCAATGCTGGTGCGCGGGCTTGATTATTACTGTGACACGGTATTTGAGTTTTTTGTTGATGAAGAGGTTCCCGAAAATGGCAAACCACTCGCGTTGGGTGGCGGCGGTCGCTATGACGGACTGGTTGAACAACTTGGTGGACGTCCAACGCCCGCCGCGGGGTTTGGGTTGGGTATTGAGCGTATTATTACCGCGATGCGCAAACAAAAAGAGGGCCAACTGCCGACCTCTGAGACTGAAGGCTCAGTATCACCACTCTTTTTTGCTCATCTCGGCGAACAGTCACGCCGCCGGGCGCTTAAACTGATTGAACAGATGCGCCGTGACGGGGTATTGGTAAACCACGCCCTGGCAAAAGGGTCGCTCAAGGCACAACTTGAGATTGCAAACCGTCTCAATTCGACCCATGCGATTATTTTAGGTCAAAAAGAGATTCAGGATGGTACGGTGATTATTCGCGATATGGCATCGGGCATTCAGGAGATTATTGATGAAAAACAGGTGTCGACTCACGCAAAGAAGATTTTGCAGGGTAAAGCCTAAAAAACAAGGTTGACGACTCAAAAAAAATCTGGTATAGTGTATTTATCTATTTTTAATGCACCACTGGGAGGTGTAAACGCAAGGTATGTCGGAAATGAAACGAAAGAAAGGGGAGTCATTTGAATCGTTCATGAGAAGGGCCAAAAGAGGCTGGCAACAATCAGGGAAGATTTTACAGGCAAAAAAAGTGAAATACTTTACTCCGCCAAAAAGCCGTAATGTACGTCGTAAGCAAGCGGTTGCGTACGCGCAATCACAGGCAAAAGAAGCGTATTTACGCAAAATCGGCAAACTTCCACAGGAAGAAGAGAACGCTTTTCAACCTAAACGGTAATCTATGTCGCTCCGCGACCGTATAAAAGATGCACAAGTTACGGCCATGAAAAGTAAGGATCAAGCACGTCTTGCTCCGCTTCGCATGCTTTGGTCAGCGGTACGAAATGCTGATATTGATGCTGGTGAACCATTGTTAGACGAGGCGATTATTCCTATTGTCGCAAAACAAGTAAAACAGCTCAAAGACGCGATGGTGGAGTATGAAAAAGGTGGTCGAAGTGATTTAAAAGAAACGGCCATGGCTGAGCTGGTAGTGCTTGAAGAATTTTTGCCAAAACAAATGAGCGATGAAGATTTAAAAGCAAAAATACAAACCGTACTCCAAACCATGGATGAAACAAAAGATGTTGGAAAAGTAATGGGAATGGTCATGAAAGAAGTAAAAGGTGAGGCCGACGGCGCACGGGTCCGTGCGATGGTCACCTCGCTCCTACCTGGTTCAAACTAACTCATAGTGACTCCTTGGTACCATGCTGCTTCCGGGGTTCACACAACTTATTTCAAAGTATCCTAAGAAAACTGCGTTTTGCCTCGTTGGCGTATTTGTCGCAGTTTTTTTAGTTTGTGCGTATTTTTTTTCAGTACCGCATGTGTTTGCGCAAGGTGCCACAGGGCAAGATGTGCTTGGGGTAAACGCGCTTGATCAAAACTTACCACTCGCCGGTACCGATATTCGAATTATCATTTTGCGAGTCATCAACATTTTTTTGAGCCTGCTTGGTATTTTGACGGTTGGCCTTATTTTGTACGCAGGTGCCAAAATTCTTTTTTCTAATGGAGATGAGCAAGCAGTTGCTGAGGGTCGGCAAATTATTGTGAACGCGGTTATTGGACTTGCAATTATTATGTCGGCGTGGGGAATTACGCGTTTTATCATTAGCCGTCTTGGGGTGGCTACTGGTTTACGTGGTGCTTCGCTCGTTGACCAAAATACTTCAGGAGATTCATTTTTTGCAAGCGGCGCATTGGGGAGAGCAGTACGAGAACATTATCCATTTCGCAACCAACGTGATGTGCCGCGCAATTCACGTATTGCCGTTACGTTCCGCGAAGCGATTTATCCCGGAAGCATTGCTGATGACCAAAATGGTAACGGTATTTTTGGTGACTGTGTTGTGCCACAGGGTGAGGAGTTGAACTGGGCACTGCACTGTGATCACCCTACGACTGTTGTACAGGTTACCGCATCAGGAACAGCCCAGACCATTGATATGGCGGCGTTACTTACCTACGCAGCTGACGGTTCTGTACGCAGTGTACTGTTTCGCCCAATCGAACTTCTTGGGTCACCTACAGAGCCAGTGACGTACCGTGTATCACTCGGTGAAGGTATTCAGGTGGCAAATCGTTCCGCGAGTATTTTTGCCGGAGAACGTGGTCGCAGATATGACTGGACGTTTGAGACAAATACACTCCTTGATGTGACACCGCCAACGGTGCTTAGTGTGTATCCAAACCATAACGCGCGTGTAGCCCGTAACACGATTGCGCAAGTACAGTTTAGCGAGGCCATGGATCCTACAACGGTACAGGGAGGCACGGGATCTTTTTCACATATTATTTTTGGCGCCACAACCCCTGGGGCGGTCATGCCAAGCGGTGAATGGCGTGTCACAAATGCATATCAAACGGCAGAGTTTGTGCCAAGTGACGTGTGTGGACAAAACAGTTGTGGCGATCAAATGTATTGTTTGCCAAGTGTATGTGCTGATGAGACGAATCCGGCATGTGTGAATAATCTCACTGTTCTTGTGCGTACCGCTCAAACAGTGCCAGGGAGTGCCACCTTTGAGGCCGTACCATTTAGCGGTGTTATGGATATGGCGGGAAACGCCCTTGATACCGGGCCAAGTAATTCGCGCAACGCTCGTGGTGCGCTGCCAGGTGATGGTGTGCTCGCAAATCCGCATCGCCCTGTTGCGCCGAATGAACTTTTACCAGATAATTTTTGGTGGAGTATACGAGTTATACCCGCCATTGATCGGAGTGTTCCTGTTATTCGCGAAGTGCGTCCACGAATCGATGAAGAAGGGGTGCGTAGTGACGACCCTCTTACTCTTACATTTACCGGCTCCATGTGGCCAAGCACGCTCGGTGATATTGCTTTAAATGAGTTTCCTGTGGCGAATGGTGCCGACCGTCCCTGGTCATCCCCCATATCCGAGCTTATTACAGGACCAAACGACACGACATTTACTGAGGTGACTGTTCGGCATCGTTCTTTTGGTCCGGGTGGCACTCCATTTTATTACTTTACACAGGTGCCAAGCACGGTGCGTTCCGCGAATCAAAATTGTTTTTACCCCGGTCGTGGCCCGGTCGCAGATACACCTGGTTTACCTACGATTTGTGACTACGAAGAGGATGCAAATGGACAGATTATTCGAAATACGAATTGTGTCTCTGTATCTCCTCAAACATCGGTAGATCAAGACACTGGGTGTGTTCAAACAACGCTTCGACAAGAAGCGGGACAAGACTTGCGCGTGCAACCAAATATTCCAGCCTGCATAACGGTTATGCAGCGCGCCACAGTGAGCCCGGTGCAACCGTAATTATCTTTGCGTTTTCTTGTATGTCACGTATCGCCTTATATATCCGCCGTCATTTGCTCCATTTTATTTTCTTCTTTTTTTTCCTTTTGGTCGGTGGTTTCGTATTTTATGCTCACCCTACGTTCGCGCAAGGAACAAACGATGTACTCGGTGTAAATAGTTTTGAGGGCGCGAGCAATTTAGCGAGCACAGATATTCGTGTGATTGTTGCCAGAATTATTAATATTTTTCTTGGCCTTTTATCACTTCTTGCTGTTGGAATTGTGATTTATGGGGGGGTAACGTGGATGACTGCTGGTGGTGATGAAGGAAAAATTGAAGATGCTCGTAAGATTTTAGTGAATGGTGCTATTGGTTTGGTCATTGTTTTGTCCGCGTTTGCCATTAGTCGTTTTGTGTTGAATCGTTTACAGGGCGCAACAGGATTGGCCGGAGGTGATCCGCTTGCGAGTTGCGCTGATTTGGCTCTTGCAAATGACCCTAGGTATGATGAGTTGTGTGGAAGAAATAGCGGAGGCTCTCTTGATTGTTCTGCTAATCCTTCGTGGTGCTGCGCACGTGATAACTTTATCGTGCAAAGTATGACGCCGCGAACTGATGGTACGAACATGAATAACGCGACTATACGTGTTGTGTTTAGTCGAGGGTTACGAACTGGCGCGAATCAGGTTGTAGAAATATGGCGTAATGGTGTAACGACTACAAATGATTTTTCATTTCGATTTGCAGATCCGGCCAATCAAGTTCTTGAGGGAGTATATACTGGCACCTCAGCATGTGAAGAAACCCCAGGTTGTT
>JACCDG011039176.1_pt1 | contig 12334 bp, 13 predicted proteins | sample 7442471 | NCBI WGS metagenome assembly JACCDG01 (sample SAMN15323444, study PRJNA562643) | freshwater metagenome | isolation source: river surface water | place: USA:Blue River Watershed | collected 2017-08-17 | reverse complement strand
GCAAACGAATCCGGCGTTTCGTTGGCGAGCCGTGAGTTCGGCCGTTCGCAGTTGTACTCGATCCGCCACTGTTCAATCTTCGTTCGAGCCTCCTCCAGATCCTGAAACCAATTCTCGTTAAGGCATTCGTCTCGAAGCCTGCCGTTGAACGATTCGATGAAAGCGTTTTGGATCGGCTTCCCCGGCTGAATAAATTTTAGGTCGACTTCGGCCTTGAAGGCCCACTGGTCCATGGCCTTGCAGGTAAACTCGGTTCCGTTGTCGCACACGCTGGCTTTTGGCTTGGTTCGCAGGTGCGACAAGGCTTCTAGGATCTCGGCAACTCGATCACCAGGAATCGAAGTGTCGACGAAAATCGATATCGCTTCATGCGTGAAAAGATCTTTTACGGTCAGGGCCCGAAACCTTCGGCCAGAGGCCAGACTGTCAGAAACAAAATCCATTGCCCAAAGTTCGTTTGGTCGAGTCGGAGTCTCGAGCGTCAAGCGAAGTCCGCTTCGTCTTTTGCGGCGAGGCCGTTTGCCGACTTGTAGTCCCATCTCTCGATAGATTCGACGGATCCGCTTGTGGTTATCAGCAAAGCCAAAGCGATCTCTAAGCATCCAAACCATTCGTGGTTGGCCATAGCGCGTTTTAGTTTCGGCGATTTCCATCATCTTTTTCCTCAGCGCGGTATCGTCCCGTTGTTTCGTTGACCGGTAAAAGTAAGTTGATTGCTGCAGCCCCAAAACCCTGCACCAGGAGCGAATGCTCAAGGTAAAGCGATCGCGCAAGGCCACAAGGGCCTTGCGCTTGGCTTTGGGGCTTACCACTTTCCCCGGATGACTTCCTTCGCAGCTTCGAGCTCCAGCGCCTGACGAGCGACGATGCGCTCTAAACGCGTGACTGTGTGCTCAAGTTCCTTCATGCGGCGAACTTCCGTTCCGCCCATCCCACCGTACTTTTTTCGCCAAGCATAGAACGTGTGCGCGGCAATACCGTGCTTGCGGCATAGTTCCGTGGTCGGAACCCCAGCCCGATGTTCTGCCAAAATGGCTGTGACTTGTTCTTCTGTGAATCGCGACTTGCGCATTGATCTTCCCTCTCTGGCTGCGCGTTTTACGCAGTCTTTTGGGAAGTTTCAACTGCTCCAGTTTTCGGGGCTAGGGTCAATCGCTATCCGTAGTTTCGTGCAAATCGATATGGAGATCAAACTCAAAACTAGAATTTGCAAAATAGGACATCAACAATCGCGACTCCTCGGCTTTGCTCTCGCTCTTGAACTCTCGATTGGGATTTTCCATCACGGGATTAAGTCGATTCACCGTTTCATAGGACCACGGACTCACACAAGGGACGACGACAAAATCAAACCACTCCGCGTAGCCCCCCACATGTTTCTCCAAAAACAAGAGCGCCCCCTTTACCCCACTAGTTTCGTAACCGTGCACTCCCCCTGTAACCAACACCGTCTTTTTCTCACCCCGACACGCGCCTACCCGAACTGCATAGAGAAGAAACCGTTCTGGATCGAGAGTCAGCGCTCCGTACGGCTCTATGGTAAGCGCACTGCCGCGGCGTCGCTGCAGATCCTGCAACGGCTGTAGGACATCCTCTGCGTAAAAACGCTGCACGCGCTGTTTGGTGAACCAAACAAGTTTTCTCTCGGGTCCCCATGCGGGAAGCTGGGCTTGGGTAGGATTGCGCATCTATTTTTCTCCCAAAAAATCTGTGTTTCCCATGCCAAAACACGCAAGATACTATCGAGTCAATTGATAAACCTACCCGAGGGGATGATGATAAAAAAGTGCGAAGGTTCCTGTCTTTGTAAATCTGTGACATTTGAACTTTCTGGCGAACTCAAAGGATTTTATCTTTGCCACTGCTCGCGTTGTCGCAAGGAAACGGGATCGGCTCACGCCGCAAATCTCTTTTGCGCTGGTGGCACTCTCCGTTGGATCTCGGGTGAAGATCTCGTCAAAACCTATTCCGTTCCCACAACGCGATTTAGCACTGCGTTTTGCTCCAAGTGTGGCAGCTCGCTTCCCGTTGGCGGAACCTCTAGCCGGATGAAAATCCCCGCAGGCTGCCTGGACACCGCAGTTGAACTCACCCCAAACGCGCACATCTTTTATGAAAGCCGCGCCAATTGGGACAACGACCTGGATAAGGTAGCTAGACACGCTGAGTTACCGCCACGATAAGTAGACTGACTTAGTCCAATAGGGCTAGTTTGGTCCAACTTACCGACGACAAATCTGTTTTTTTTCTTGTGACTTTTTTTCGGCGCTGAAATACTACTATTTCACCTAGGAGATCGAACACCCATGAGCCAAAACCCGATCAATCGTCGACATTTCCTCCTCTCTGCTTTAGGTGCCGCGCTAGCAACACTCCCGTTGAGCTCACGAACCGGGTTTGCTGCAGATGCCAAAGTCTCCGAGTCCGATCCATTGGCGAGCGCACTGGGCTATAAACACGACGCATCCAAAGTGGACTCCAAAAAATTTCCCCAGCTCGCTAAACCAGAACTCAAAGGCCAAAACTGTGCCAGCTGCGCCCTCTTCACTCCGGGCGCAGGCGGCCTGGGAAGTTGCGCCATCATTAAAACAGGTCTGGTGACTGCCAAGGGCATGTGCGCTTCTTGGGTCAAAAAAGCCTAAACCTTTAACTCGAAAGCCTTTCGTTTATGAACACTTCCGATAAATTGGTGAAGTTTCACCTGAACGCTGCCGCCTGTTGGTTGGTTTTTGGAATGCTTGCGGGGCTATCACTAGCCTACCGCCTCATTTCGCCTTCTGCGGCGGAGTTCCTTGAGACAGTCTCCTGGCTCAACTTTGGGCGTGTGCGCATGTTTCACACTCACGTCGCCATCTTTGGTTGGCTCTCCAATGGGTTCTTGGCTTTTTCCTATTACGCTTCTCCTCGAATGGTTGGGCAAACGCTCTTTCTCCCCCAGCTAGCCTGGACCAATCGCTGGATCATGCAACTCGCCCTGATAGTTGGCTCGGCGTCGATTCTCGCAGGGCATGCCGAAGGGGTTGAGTACGCGGAACCACCGTGGTTTGCGGATTTGATTTTTGCTGTGGCGTTTGTCTTTGCGCTGGTTTGCATATTAGGCACCTTGCTCAAAGATCGCTTGAGCAACCTCTATGTCTCCGGATGGTATCTCGCTCTGGGGTTCGTCTTTACGACTTTGAACTTCGTCATGGCGAACACGATCGTCGCTCACATCGCCCCTGGCGCGGCGGGTGCCGCACTCGAAGGCCTGTGGATCCACAACGCCGTTGGACTTTGGGTGACTCCCATGGGCGCCGCGATCGTTTACTACCTACTCCCCCTCATGGTGGGCAAACCTATCGCGAGCCATAAACTCTCGCTGATCGGTTTTTGGACCTTGGCCCTGCTCTATCCCCTGGGCGGAAGCCATCACTACTTCTATAGCCCAGTGCCTTGGTGGCTACAGGTCATTGCGGTCCCACTCACCAGTGCGTTGATATTTGTCGTTTATACGGTGGTTTATAACTTCTTTGCCACCATGAAGGGCCAGTGGTCCCTCATTACGAGCAATATCGGGCTACGGTTTCTTACGTTTGGGATTTTTTCCTACATCATGACCTGCACCCAAGGGCCCTTTCACGCGCTGTTTTCAGTACAGCGCGTAGTGCATTTTACCGATTGGATTGTTGCCCATGCGCATTTGGCTCTCTTTGGTGTGTTTTCCTGGTGGCTCTACGCCTTTATTTACTTTGTCTGGCCCAAGCTCACTGGCCGCACATTTTCTCGCAAACTTTCAGAATGGCATTTTTGGCTGACAGTCATCGGGTTCTTTTTCCTGTACTACATCCCCGATACCATCGCCGGGCTAATGCAGGGTTTTTCTTGGCTGCGCGGCCTGCCGTTCATCGACTCACTCACCGTATCGCAACCATTTTGGATCCCTCGCGCGATTTCGGGAGTCGTGCTGTTAGTAGGTTTTGCGCTGCTTTTAATCAATATGTACGGACCGTCGACACCCGAGGCAAAGAATGAGTAAGAACAATTATTACGAACGGCCTGTCTTCTTGATGCTCGCGGCCGGGGTTGGTTTTTTTCTACTTTCTTTTGTAGGCATGGGACTAGCTCCCTGGACATCGCTCAAGAATGTCACCCAACAGGCCCAGAGTCAGTCCAATCCCTATTACACAGACGGCAAAATTAACTCCGTAGGCCGAGGGCGCAAGCTGTATATTCAAGAAGGGTGCTGGCACTGCCACTCACAGTTCGTTCGTCCTGTTGCAGGTGAGCCTTTTCGCTACGGCCCATTCAGCCAGGCCTGGGAAAGTCGCTTTGACATCCCCCAGCTCTTTGGAACGCGTCGTGTAGGACCCGACCTAAGCCGCGAAGCCGGAAGACACTCCGACGATTGGCACTTTGCGCATCTCTACAACCCACGTTCAACGACACCGCAGTCGATCATGCCTTCTTATCGTTGGTTTTTCAAAGACACCAGCAAAGGCCCAGAACCCACTCAAGATGCGGTTGATCTCGTGGCGTACCTACAGCAGCTTGGTGGGCACTATAAAGAGGACATACAAAAAATAGTTTACCCGAGACTCTTTAAAGTCACCGGAGCCCCAGTAGAGACCCAAGAAGCTCTAGATCGGGGGGCACAGCTCTTTGCCGAAAACTGCTCTGGCTGTCACGGGGCTCGCGCCGATGGACAGGGCACCGCCAAAAAGTTTCTCAAACCCGCAGCCCCCAGCTTCACGCGGCGCTTTGTTTCCACCTCTGAAGTTTATTCCATCCTCAACCGAGGGGTTTTGGGAAGCGCCATGCCCTCCTTTCGTGAAATGCCCGCGCAAGACCTGTGGGCCATTTCCGAATACATTTCCAAGGTCGGTTCAAGCGCGCGCGAAACGACGTGGCAGTACCTCGAAAAACACAAGTCTCTTCTCCCAAAAGGTGCGGCAATCTACTCGGCGAAGTGTGTGACCTGTCATGGAGCCAAAGGCGCGGGCGATGGCGTAGCTGCCGCTGCGTTGAATCCTCGACCCAAAGACTTTACCCGCCGAGCATTCGAGCCGGAGATGTTTGCAGAAATTCTATCCAAGGGCGTAGAAGGGTCCTCGATGGTTCCGTTTCCGATGTCCCAGGAAGATCTCACTGCTCTTACGGCGTATGTGGCGAGCTTTTATGACGGTGCCCTGTGAGTCTTCGGACGATCTCATACGGCGTTTTGGGAAGCTGGCTCCTTAGTCGAACAACCTACGCTTGCCCGTTTTGCGATGCGGGCGCAGTGGACGCAGCGGCGTTTATTTTGACGGTTCTTCTGCCCTTTGCGTTCTCCATGGCGTTTATTCTTTTGGCGGTACGTCGCATATACAAAAACAGTTCGCAACATACCCCTCCTCCGGAAAGGAATATTTCATGAGCGCTCAAGACAACCACCCAGGCCGCCCTCAAATCGCCGATGGCAAGATCCCGCTGTGGATTATCGTGATGTGGATTCTAGGCATCACCTGGATCGTGGTCTACATCTACCAAGGGCTGCAACAGCCTCCCCAGCTCTGGTAATTTCTCCCTCAAAGGAAAAAATATTCGATGCCTTTGCCCTTCCAGGCTTCCACCGAGGCGATACTAGCCTGCGCAGTGTCCGGATTCAGCGCTACGTAAACTACCCCTACTTCCTCGTCTTTCGTCGCTGGGTCCAAGATCTCTTTGTCCAGCAGAGTTTTGCCCCATTTATGAGGATCGCGGTCGAAAAAGCCCACTACTTTTTCTGGGTTTTGCAACTGCGAAGCCAAAAACGCTCCATAAAAACCCGCACCGTAAACCCCCACTTTTGACTCAGACCGTCGGTCGCCCTCGAAACGCCGCACCCGTTCCCCGATCGTACTCCAATAATGCGCAATCCCCTGCACCTGCGATCGGATCTGCGCCACCTGCGCACCGGAGACACTCGGGCTGGATTCGACTCGGCCCTTGCGCGCAACAACAATGATCCCGCCCTCGTGCGAATGCGCATCTACCTCGACTGCTTCGAAGCCCGTAGCTTTAAGCAAGTACTCCAACGAAGTCAGCGAAAAATGATTGATATGATCGACCACTATCATCTCCGCCCGATTTGAAAAAAGATTGGGGACGATAAAATAAAACAAACCTTCAGGTTTCAATAGAGCGTGAATGCGCTCTAAATCCGCCACCGGAGCCGAAACATGCTCCAAGGAAAAAAAACTCGTTATCAAATCAAACTTACCGTTCCAGTCTTCAGGGATTTCAAACACAGCGCCGCATTCTGGCGGGGATATTTTTTCCCAAAAGGGTCGGTACCCGGGACTCACATCAAAAAAATGGGGTTGAAGCGCCGGCACGTGGGAGCGCAATTTACCCAATACCGCCCCCTTTCCACACCCAAAATCCAAGATCAGGGGTCGCTGGATCAAATCGACTTTGCTCAAGAGCACCGCAACTTCATGATCAAAACGAAATACCGGCTTACCATCTCGGATCTGGTACAGCTCATCCTCTTCCGCACTGCCCAAAAGCAAATCGTACGATTCTGCGTAATATTGTTTTAAATCTTCTATCTCTTGAGTCTGAACATGCCCGCACTTTTCGCAAAAATACACCCGAGTATCCGACGGTAAGAACCTTCTCAGAGTCGTAATCGAACGCCCATTTACCGTCTGGTAAACCGGAGCTCCAAACGCTGTTTGACAAACGTTGCACTGAATCGATTTAGAGAACATTTTGCACCTGGTCCTTTTCCCACCGTACGTATTCCAACGCATTATGAAAAGCTGGAGTCGAAGGCACTGCACCTAGTGGTTCAGACTTCCAACCCAAATGTTTTTTAAGAAAGCGCCAAGGATAGTGCAGACCCAACGCCTTTCCTGCTACTCGCCACAAGGCTGTTCGAGGGGCGCGATCTTTTCGCAACTCTTCCCGGATTTCTGCACGAACCGCTGCTGGTTGTTTATAGTAAGCCTGCTTCCAAGCTTTGACTTGCGCCCTGGCTTTCAATCCCTGACCCTGAGCTATCCGGATATCCCGCCACGACTCCACGAAAAGCTGGCGCGGACTTACCGGAATTCGGTCCAACCGACCCCCCACCAAGTGGGCCATTCGAATGTACTCATGGTACAAAGCTGAGCTCAAGATGCGGGCCTTGATCGGGGTGTGCTGATAAAAGACTTCGTCCCCCTCTGCCCCAAAGTCTTTTTTCAAATGCCCCTGGTCGCGCTCTCCCCAAAGATAAATTCTCCCATGGCTGTGTTTACAGCTTCCGTACACTGTTAAACAATCATTGATGTTCAAGATCTCATCCGCAAATCGCAGCTGAAGAAACGCCATTGTATAGTCAGGAGAGTACGGAGGACAAAGCCTACCCGCAGCACTTTGGAGAATTTGTGCTTTGAGATCACGGTGCAAACAGGAGTTTAGTCCTCGCGGCAAGGTCGTCTCAAAATACCCTCGAGGCAAAGTCATGAAAAACTGGATCACTTCGTCACTGCTGTACAAACGGCATGCCCCATCTAAATGGCCCCAGTTCACTACAGGCGGATCCAATAGATCGTTAAAGAGGTCTTGAGGCCAGCTCACCACTTTAGCTGGATGTTTTTGAAGAGCCGCGTGAATGGTCGCCAAAGCTCGGGGCTTGAGAACGGATTTGTCTTCCAACAAGAGCTGGTAGGTTCCGTTTGCAGCAGCAAAAGCAGACTCCCAGTTGTCCGCCATGTTCAAGCCACCGGTCCGGACGACCCGTATGCGTGGGTCAGAATACCTCTCCAACGCACGCACCGTGTCAGATGTGTCATCATTGTCGGCAATGATTATTTCGAAATCTCCAAATGTTTGATCGAGTACACTCTGAACTGCGTACCCGACCAAAAAAGGCCGGTTTTTAGTCGGAATGACCACACTGAAGTAAGGCATTTCATGAACTCTAACGCACACCCCACCCCCGAACAAGGCTCAGCGCCCTGTTAAAGGGTAGACGCTTTTTGGGGTTGGCTTTCGTTCCGCTGTGCTCGAAACTGCACCTATGCCGCGCTTTAAAACCCGACAAAGCACGCTCCGCAGACACCTGCTAGCAGACAGAGTGACAGCCTATTGCCTCATCACTTTGACTAGTATCGCGGCAGCGACGGCATTGTCCTTTCTGCGAATGCCGCTCATCCCGTTTGTGCTGGCCGTTTTTCTGACTTATATCGTCACACCCATGGTGGATTTTTTTCAGAGTCGCCTCCAACTCCCTCGGTGGCTCGCTCTGGGTTCTGCTTTCTCCGTGACACTTCTCAGCCTTGGTTTGATGGGTTTGTTCGTGCTGACGAATTTTCAAACGCTTTTGACCAATGCGGATGTTTATCAAATTCGCCTGTTTCAACTCGCAGACGAGCTATCAGTCTGGGCGCAGCGTTACCATATCCCCATTGATCGCGCTTCGATTTTGGAATCCATCCGTCAGATCCCCGTTTTTGCAACCCTGTCTTCGGCAGCAGGACAACTCGTCAATGTCCTAACATCGGGTTTTTTGGTGATTGTTTTTCTCTTCTTTTTGGTGATGGGAATCGATCCGACTTTCCGTCGAACTGGAATTTACGCTGAAATCGACCTGAAAATCCGGGGCTATATATCCACCAAAGTCGCCACTTCCGCCATTACCGGCGTGCTAGTCGGCGTTACGCTCGCCATACTGGGAGTGGACCTGGCATTTATGTTTGGCCTGCTTACCTTTTTTCTGAATTTCATCCCTACCATCGGTGCCGTCATTGCGACTTTGCTGCCACTACCCATCGCGATTTTGCAATTCAACACCCCGGCAAAGTGGCTCTTGGTCTTGCTCATCCCTGGCGCGATTCAAGGCATCATTGGAAATCTCGTAGAGCCCAAACTACTCAGTGATAGTTTGGACCTTCACCCAGCGGCAGTATTATTGGCGCTGACCTTTTGGGGGATTATCTGGGGACCTATTGGGATGTTCTTGGCGGTCCCTATTGTCGTGGTTTTGAAAATAGCCATGGCTCGAATCCCAACAACCTATCCGTTTGCGGAACTATTGGCGGGAAGATTGCCCGTGTCCAAGCGCGATTCGAATTGATCTCAGATATAGAACGAAAAAAAAGCCAGTGCGGAGAACACCATCATCACAGCCCCGCTGGCGCGCAAATAAGTCGGTAATGCGCGGGCCTTTGGAATCCAGCGATTTGGCAAATAGGGAAACAGCAAGAGTAGCACGCCCTTGATCCCCATCGCCCAGCCCGCAATCGTGATAAAGAGCGAAAATCGCGGCGACCAACTGTTATGAAAGGACAGGATGACCATGGCCGCAGGGAGAATAAACAAGGCTATCGGAATGCCGGAATATTCTTTCTCCGCAAGACTTCGATAGAACTGGGTCCATTCCTTCGTGCTTGCCAAGTACGAAGACCCAATCAAAAAGAAGAAAAGCGAAAAGAATATCCCGACTTCATTAAACACGCTTGCTCCTAGCCCACTAATCCAACGAAACCCAAACCGACTTCACCTGGGAATAAAGCTCGATGGCGTACTGCCCCAGCTCGCGCCCGAAACCGCTTTCTTTGTACCCGCCGAACGGGCTTGCGGCATCAAAACAATTATAACAGTTCACCCAGATCGTACCTGCCTTGATGGTACGCGCAAGCTGGTGGACTTTTTTCACATCCCGAGTCCACACCCCGGCAGACAGTCCGTAGCGCGTGTTGTTCGCCCGAGGAACAATTTCCTCCATTGACCCAAAGCTCGTTGCAGCGACCACAGGACCAAAGATTTCTTCTCGATAGATCGTCAAATCATCCTTTGCCGAATCAAACACTGTTGGTTTGAGAAAGTATCCTTTGGAAAATGCAGGAGCGCCACCGGTGACCAGAGTGGCCCCCTCGCGCTTTCCGCTTTCTATAAAGCCCAGAATTTTATCAAACTGCTCCTTCGAGACCTGGGCACCCATTTGGGTTCTACTGTCCAAGGGATCTCCCACCACGAGTTTTTCGGCATGCGTTTTGAGTCTATCCAAAAACTCGTCGTGGATCGCTTCCTGGAGAAAGAGGCGGGAGCCTGCACAGCAAACCTCTCCTTGGTTGAAAAAGATCCCCTTTAGTGCGCCTTGAACCGCCGCATCCAAGTCGGCGTCCGCAAAGACGATATTGGGAGCTTTACCACCTAGCTCCAAAGAAACCCGCTTGAGATTGCTCTGCGCGGCCATTTGCATGATGCGTTTGCCAACCTCAGTCGAACCGGTAAACGCCACTTTATCGACATCCATGTGCTTGCAGAGCGCCGCTCCGGCGGTGGGTCCAAAGCCAGGAAGAATATTCACCACACCAGGCGGGAGACCAGCTTCAAGCAAAAGTTCTCCCAAACGCAAAGCCGAAAGCGGTGTTTGCTCCGCGGGTTTCAATACCACCGTACACCCCATCGCAAGAGCGGGTCCCAGTTTCCACGCAGCCATCAACAGCGGAAAGTTCCAGGGAATAATTTGAGCCACCACCCCCGTCGGTTCTCGCAAAGTATAGTTAAAGTAATTTCCATTCACGGGAAGAGTTTCACCGTGAATCTTGTCGGCAAGACCAGCGTAGTACCGAAATGTCTCTATCGACAGAGGCAGATCCGCATGGAGGGTTTCGGACACGGGCTTTCCATTGTTCAAAGTCTCTAGCTCTGCCAGTTCGGATTTATGGGTTTCGAGCAGATCGGCGATACGGTACAAAAATCTTCCCCGCTCCCGGGCAGAAAACCTCGACCAAGGGCCGGATTCAAAGGCTCTTCGCGCACCCGAAACCGCAACGTCCACGTCTGCCGCATCGGCTTCGGCGACTTGCGCGAGCTCCAGCTCCGTCGCGGGGTTAATTACCGAGAAAGTCTTGCCGCTTCGGGCGTTCACCCACTCGTTATTGATCAATAGTTTAGTTTGGTACTTCATTGCCTGCCCTCCCGGTGCTTGGGGGAACCGTCCCTTATGTCTGCCATTCTTGTCAAACACCTCTGGCACGGCGCTTGACCATGCGTGTCACAGGCGCAAATCCGCCCTGCTGCAACCTGGTATGAAACTTGAAATGCTCTACTCTTGAGTTCAATCAGGGGAGAGAATGATGATGAAAACCGCTTTTTTCTTACTGCCGATTTATCTGGGACTGGCAGCCTGCGCCTCGACAGGCCCACGCGAGATGGAACTGATATTAAACAACCGGACCGACGATGCTCGCGAACGAATTGGCGTTCACGAAGACAAAGTAATCATTCAAAAACACGTTTACCTTGAAGAGCAGCTTTGGGAACTCAAAGCCGAAGTAGACGAATTGCAGCGGACGCTCTACGGAAAGTCACGTCAAGATGCGGGCGGTTTATGGGCAAAGCTCAAAGAGTGCCGCACACGCACCGCCGACCCGAGAATTGGAGGCATGGGGCGATCCGAGGCTATGGAACCCTGGGCGAATATAACCAAACAGGACGAAGCGTTTTTTTATCGCGTAGATGAAAGAACCCACAGTCTGACAGGGGTTACCGAAGAAATGCTGGACGAACGCATGCAACGTTACCAAACACACAAGCGACTACTCATGCAACGGTTCGACGAGCTAAACGATAAGCTCGACGCATGCGAAGAAAAATACGCTCTTGCCCTCGTGCAACACGGCTTGAATCCCGACGATACGCGCGCCAAGGGAGAGTGGGTGGAAGGACCCCAAGGCTACCGTGTCTGGCAAATGCGCCGCACGCCAACCACAGACCCCGAGGAACTCATGCGTCGGAAAGAACAAAAGGTACGCGGTTACTTTTGACAAAAGGTACGCGGTTACTTTTGACAAAGAGTACGCGGTTACTTTTCGCTAATCCCCGCGGCCTTACTGTTCACCCGTCTGAGACGTAAGTGCGGTGCGGTTTTTACGATGCGTTTTTATTGAAATTCACTTGACGCAGTTTTTCTGGGTCTAAGTTTGAGGTTCGACACCGTCGTCGAGAAACGCGGTGAGATGCGTCATGCTTAGCTCTGCTCGCACCACAGAGGGAAAAGAACCTTTTTTCGTATTTCCGGTTTTCTGCACCTCCTAGAGGCTATTCTATCGACTTAAAAAACCCATGGTAGGGTTTCCATTGAAAGGTGGTTCCCATGCAATGGAAAGCAGTTCACGAAAAAGCTTTGGCGGCGAGTCGGCAGTTCAAGCAGAGCGAGAGTGCTTTGCTCGCCGCTCTCAAAGAGGCCGACACACACCGCGTGTTTGAGCGGTTTGGTCTGACGAGTACCTACTCTTATTGCCTCAAAGTTCTCAAGCTGAGTGAAGATCAAGCGTATGCGTGTATCCGAGTCGCTCGGCTTTCACGGGAGATGCCGGCCCTTCAGGCTGCGGTAGAGACG
>JACCDG010571421.1_pt1 | contig 12336 bp, 11 predicted proteins | sample 7442471 | NCBI WGS metagenome assembly JACCDG01 (sample SAMN15323444, study PRJNA562643) | freshwater metagenome | isolation source: river surface water | place: USA:Blue River Watershed | collected 2017-08-17 | reverse complement strand
GCGCGAAGATGATCACCATTGCGACCAATATGGCGGGCCGAGGCACCGACATTGTGTTGGGCGGCAACATTGGGAAAGCCTTGCAAGAAGTCGAGTCCGATGAGGCCCTGGATGCCACTGCCAAGGAAGAAAAAATCAAGGCCATGCGTGCGCAGTGGGCGCAGGACCACGAAGCCATCAAGGCTCTGGGAGGCTTGCGCATCATCGCCACCGAGCGCCATGAGTCACGCCGTATCGACAACCAGCTGCGTGGCCGTTCGGGCCGCCAAGGTGACCCCGGTTCTTCGCGTTTTTACCTGAGTCTGGACGACTCGCTGATGCGTATCTTCGCGGGCGATCGTGTGAAGTCGATCATGGATCGCCTGAAGATGCCTGATGGCGAGGCCATTGAGGCTGGCATTGTCACGCGCAGCATTGAAAGCGCCCAGCGCAAGGTGGAGGCACGCAACTTTGACATGCGCAAGCAATTGTTGGAGTACGACGATGTGTCCAACGACCAGCGCAAGGTGATTTACCAGCAGCGCAATGCGATTTTGGACGCGCAGGACTTGGGTGCCCAGATTGGTTCGCTACGCGAGGGGGCTTTTGAGGATTTGGTGCGCCAGTACGTGCCCGCAGAGTCTGTGGAAGAGCAGTGGGATGTTCCTGGTTTGCAAAAAGCACTGGCCGATGATTGGCAAATCAGCCTGGACTTGCAAAAGCAGGTGTCTGAAGCCAGTTCCATTACCGACGAAGAAGTCGCCAGCGCTGTGGTGCAAGCTGCCAATGCGGCTTTCCAAGCCAAAGTAGATCTGGTCGGCGCTGAAAACTTCACGCAATTTGAACGTATGGTGCTGCTGCAAAGCATTGACAGCCATTGGCGCGACCACCTGAGCGCGCTGGACTATCTGCGCCAAGGCATTCACCTGCGTGGCTACGCCCAGAAGCAACCCAAGCAAGAGTACAAGCGTGAAGCGTTTGAGCTGTTTGGCCAGTTGCTGGATTCGGTCAAGAACGACGTCACCAAAGTGTTGATGACTGTAAAGATTCAGTCCAATGAACAACTGGAGCAGGCTGCAGATGCCATGGAGGCGCGCGGTGAGAGCATTTCGAATGTGACGTACAGCGCCCCCACTGAGACTGGTGAGGTGCAAACCACTGTGGATACGGCTACCGTGAAGCCCAGTGTCAATGATGTGCCCCGCGTGGGCCGCAATGAAACTTGCCCGTGTGGTAGCGGCAAGAAGTACAAACATTGCCACGGCCAATTGACCTGAGAGTGCACCCATGCCTGTGAACCTTCCTTTGCCCGATGCGGCATTGCTATCTCCCATCCCCGGCGTGCGCATTGGGGTGACTGAAGCCGGTGTGCGCAAGCAAGGCCGCAAAGACCTGACCGTCGTGCTGTTGGATGAAGGCGCGAGCGTGTCGGGCGTCTTCACTTCCAACCGGTTTTGTGCCGCCCCCGTGCAGCTGTGTCGCGAGCATTTGGCGTCTGGCCAGTCCATGCGTGCCCTGCTGATCAACACAGGCAATGCGAATGCGGGTACGGGTGCGGATGGGCTGGCCCGTGCACAACGCAGCTGCGTGGCCTTGGCCGCCAAGCTCGGGATTGCGCCCCAGCAAGTGTTGCCGTTTTCCACTGGTGTGATCATGGAGCCACTGCCGATTGATCGCATCGAAGCTGGCTTGGATGCAGCCATTGCCGATGCGCGTCTTGACCACTGGCTGAAGGCGGCAGAGGGCATCATGACCACTGACACGCAGCCCAAGGCCTGCAGTGCCAAAGTCACCGTGGGCGGATGCGAAGTTAGCATCAGCGGCATCAGCAAGGGTGCGGGCATGATTCGCCCCAATATGGCGACCATGCTGGGTTTTATTGCCACCGATGCTTGCGTGAGCCAGGCCGTGATGCACCAGCTGTCGCTGGAGTTGGCGGAGGGTTCTTTCAACCGCATTACCGTGGACGGTGACACGTCCACCAACGACTCTTTGGTCGTGATTGCCAGCAACAAGGCGGGTAATGCTGAAATTACTTCTCTGCAGTCGGCAGATGGATTGGCGCTCAAGGCAGCGATGCTGGGTGTGGCTCGCCAACTGGCCCAGGCCATCGTGCGGGATGGTGAGGGCGCTACCAAGTTCATCACCGTGCAGGTGGAGGATGGGCGCACTGCGGAAGAGTGCCGCAAAGTGGCCTATGCGATTGCCCACTCGCCACTGGTCAAGACCGCGTTCTACGCCAGTGACCCTAATTTGGGCCGTATTTTGGCTGCTGTAGGTTATGCCGGTATTGACGACCTGGACCAGGCAGGTATCGAATTGCATCTGGACGATGTGCATGTGGCTACGCGTGGCGGGCGCAATCCTAGCTACCGCGAAGAAGACGGCCAACGGGTGATGAAGCAAAGTGAAATCACTGTGCGGGTGGGCTTGGGTCGCGGTACCGCGACCGAGACCGTGTGGACGTGCGACTTTAGCCACGATTACGTCACGATCAACGCTGACTACCGCTCCTGAGCGCAACCCCTATGACGGATACCCTGCCCCGAGAGTTGGCCGGATTTTTGGCACGTGCCGAACTGTTCATGGCGCGCGTGGAGGCCTCCTTGCCGCATGGCGTGGAGCCGCCGGATTGGGAGGCTTCGATCGCCTTTCGCTACCGCCGTCGCCGCTCAGGCCAGGGTGTGATCACGCCAGTGCAGCATGTAGGCGTCATGAGCCTGGACGACCTGAAGGAAATTGACGATCAGAAGGAAAAGATCCAACGCAACACGGCCCAGTTCGTGCGTGGTGCCACCGCTAACAACGTGCTGCTAACCGGCGCACGGGGCACCGGCAAGTCCTCCTTGATCCGTGCTTGCTTGCATACCTATGCAGCCCAAGGGTTACGCCTGATCGAGGTGGACAAAGCCGACTTGGTGGACTTGACGGACATCGTCGAGCTGGTCGCCCAAAGACCAGAGAAGTTCATCGTGTTCTGTGATGACCTGAGTTTTGACGAGGGCGAGGCGGGCTATAAGGCCTTGAAGTCGGTGCTGGATGGCTCGGTGGCGGCTGCTACGCCCAATGTGCTGATCTACGCGACCAGCAATCGCCGCCACCTGCTGCCCGAGTACATGTCCGAAAACCTGACTTACACACACACCGACGACGGTGAGGTGCACCCGGGTGAGGGCGTTGAGGAAAAAATTTCCTTGTCCGAACGTTTTGGCTTGTGGGTGAGTTTTTATCCTTTTAGCCAAGATGAGTACTTGGCCATCGTGGCCCAGTGGTTGGCTGCATTGGGGATTTCACAGGAGCGTATCGCCGCTGCCCGTGCAGATGCTTTGTTATGGGCGCTGGAGCGTGGCTCTCGCAGCGGCCGTGTGGCCTACCAATTCGCCAAAGACTTTGCGGGACGCGAGTCGGCATGAGCATCCCCTTGGTTGCGGACCCGGGTGCTGCCCGTGTCGGGGGCGCCGATCGCCAGGCCGTGGAGGTCGCCGTGGGGGTATTGGTGCGCGAGGACGGCGCCTTCTTGTTGACTTCCCGACCTGCTGGCAAAGCCTATGCCGGGTACTGGGAGTTTCCTGGCGGAAAACTTGAAACAGGCGAAACCGTAGAGCAAGCTTTACGACGTGAGCTGTTCGAGGAGATCGGCATCACCATCGCGGCGGCTGTGCCCTGGAAGGTGGAGTTGGTCGACTACCCGCATGCGCTGGTGCGCCTGCATTTCTGCAAGGTGTTTGAGTGGTCGGGTGAATTGCAGATGCGTGAGGCGCAAAACTGCTCATGGGAGCAGCTCCCGGTACAAGTCATGCCTGTACTACCAGGTACTGTACCTGTGCTGGACTGGTTTGCCGCTGAGCGGGCACACCAGGGTGCTACATATTCGATAGCTACTAGCGCAGGTAGCTAGCGGGCTAGAGCCACTATTGGCTTAAACTTCACTGTAGTTTGGCGTCGCCAAACACTTGGTCGTTAGGCGGAGCCTCCGTGGGCACACGGAACGACTCACTGGCCCATGCACCCAAATCCAAGTTTTTACAGCGTTCACTGCAAAACGGGCGGTAGGCATTGCTGGGGGCGTAGATGCTGCCCCCCCCACATTGGGGGCAAGTGACGATCTTTCGCAATAAAGGCTCAGGCATAGAAAGATGTGTGCTCGGTCAAGAGCACAAAGTCAGCTCAAATGCCCCGTCTTCGCCGCTGGGGTGCAATCGGTCGTCGTCTGCATGGCGCATCAGGCGGATAGACACCATCAGACGGTTGCCACTGATCTCGGGAATCAATTGCAAGGTCGGGTCCAGCGATAGCCGCAGGAGCTGGAAGGTTCTTCCCTGGGGCAGGTTTTGCTGGAATTGCCCACCCACTGCAACGACTTTTTGCGGCGCACCTGAGTCGCGCAGCATTTTGAGCAGCAGGTGGATGGACTCTGCCAAGGGGGCCAGTGTGGACGCCCAGCGTTGCAAGTCTTGCTGGCGAGCCTCCACGCTGCGGTGTTGCCACGCATAGTAGGCGGGTAGGTCAAATTCACAGGTGCCACCTGGAATGCCGACTCGGCTGCGGATACTCATGAGCCAGTCGTTTTCGGTCAAGGCTTGGCCTGCTTTGCCGGTCAGCCCATTCAAGGAGGTAAAGCAGTGGTCCAACTGCCCAATCACTTGATCCAGCACGGTCTCGGCGATTGCAGGGTTGCCACGGTAGCCGTTGAGGATCTGCTTTTGTTTGTCCAGATCTTTGAGAACGTCTGACTTCAAGTCAGCGCGTGCCCCCACGTCCATCACTTCAAAAATCGTCGCCAGCGCAAAGTGATGGTCCAACGGTTCCGCGCGCGACATCAATTCCGCCAAGCGCAAAAACAGGTGTTCGAGTCGCAAATAGGTGCGAATGCGTTCGTTGAAGGGGTATTCGTAGAGGATCACGCTGTATTTTCCGGTCATCGAATCATAGCCCGAACTGCCGGCCTATTTGCTGCACTTGCAGGGCCAACACATCGAGGCGGATGCCATCATTGAATAGCACCGCATCAGCGGCTCGCAGACGCTGCATGCGCTTGGCTTGTGCAGCCATGATGCCTTGCACCTCGGTACGCGACATGCCGTTGCGCTGCATCACACGCTGGATCTGGGTCTCGCTGCTGCAGTCTACGACCAGCACTCTGTGCAGGCGTTTCCGCCAGTGCGCTGATTCCACCAAGAGCGGGATGTCAAAGACCAAACAATTCGCGCCCTCTATTTCTGCCTGCAGCGCCTCTCGTTCAATGGCTGCGCTAACCAGGGGGTGAACTATGGCCTCCAGTCGCGTGCGCGTACTGGCATCTGAAAAAGCCAGCTGGCGCATCTTGTCTCGGTCCAGCGCCCCCGCAGCATTCAGCAGCGCAGACCCAAAGGCTTCCCGGATAGCGGGGATAGCAGCCCCACCTGTCGCCGTAGTTGCCCGCGCCAATGCGTCCGCGTCAATGACATGGGCACCTCGAGTCTGGAGCAGTGCGGCAACGGTGCTCTTGCCGCTGCCGATGCCACCGGTGAGGCCCAAACACAAGGCGGCAGACATATATTCAGATGCCGACCAGTTGGCGTAGCGTGTGAGGCCCAAGGATCATGGCTGCGAAACCGGCCCCTGCCAGGAAGGGGCCAAAGGGCACATAACCGCCTTCTCGCAGGCCGCTGGTGAACTTCATGGCAATACCCACCACGGCACCAATCACAGAGGCGATCAGGATGATGGGAATCAGCAGCGGCCAACCAAACCAAGCCCCCAAGGCCGCAAACAGTTTGAAGTCGCCGTAACCCATACCTTCTTTGCCCGTGACCAGCTTAAACACCAAGTAAATGGACCACAGGGACAGATAACCAGCGACAGCGCCCCAAAATGCAGTCACCAAGGGAACTGGTGTCCATTGAAGCGCAGCTGCCACCAGACCCAGCCACATCAGTGGCAATGTCATGTCATCCGGCAGCAGGGTGGTGTCCCAGTCAATGAGCGCCATCCCCAAGAGCAAGGCGGAGAAGGCGCACCAAGCAAGCCCGGTGGCGGAGGCGCCCCACTGCCAACCGGACCAGAAGAACAGGACACCCGTGACCATCTCGACTACCGGGTAACGCAGGCTAATCGGTGCTTTGCAAGCAGCGCACTTGCCACCCAGCACGGCATAACTCACGACCGGAATATTTTCAAACCAGCGAATCTGGTGCCCACAGTGCGGGCAGCGTGAGCGCGGCACCATGAGATTGAATGGCTCTGAAGCTTCAACCTCTTTGCCGGCCAGCTCAGCACACTCAGCCGCCCATTGCCGTTCCATGATCTTTGGCAGGCGGTGCACTACCACGTTGAGAAAACTGCCGATTAACAGACCCAGCAGCCCCATCAGGCTGGCATCCAGCCACAGCAGACCCGTCAGCATCAAACCACTTGTCCCAGCTTGAAGATAGGCAGGTACATGGACACCACGATACCGCCGATGATGGTGCCCAGCACCACAATGATGATGGGCTCCATCAGACTGGAGATGCCCGCCACCATGTCATCAACTTCGGCCTCAAAAAAGTCAGCGGCTTTGCCCAGCATGTGGTCAATGGACCCCGACTCTTCACCAATCGCGCACATCTGTAGCACCATGCTTGGAAACAGATTGGCGTTGGTCATTGCGGTCGTCAATGCGGTACCAGTAGAGACTTCCTGCTGGATTTTCTGCGTGGCGTTCTGGTAAACGATGTTTCCAGAGGCGCCGCCCACGGAATCCAACGCTTCTACCAGTGGCACACCCGCAGCAAACATGGTGGAAAGCGTCCGCGTCCAGCGCGCTACACAACTTTTGTCGACCATCACACCAAAGATTGGCAGCTTGAGCATCAGGCGGTCCATAAATGCCTGCACTTTTTCATTGCGCTGCCAGGCCTGCATAAAGAAATACAAGCCGCCACCGATGCCACCAAAGATCAGCCACCAGTACTCAATAAAAAACTCACTCATGGCGATCACGATCAAGGTGGGGGCGGGCAACTCGCCGCCAAACGAGCTGAACACTTGTTTGAAGGACGGAATCACGAAAATCATGATCACCGAGACCACAACAAACGCCACAACCAAGACGGCAATGGGGTACATCAGTGCGGATTTGATCTTGGACTTGATGGCTTCGGTTTTTTCCATGTAGACCGCCAAGCGATCCAGCAGCTGGTCCAAGATACCGGCGGATTCGCCCGCCTCCACAAGGTTGCAGTACAGGTTGTCAAAGTACAGCGGGTACTTGCGAAATGCAGTGCTCAGTGAGGTCCCGGTTTCCACGTCCTGACGGATGTCGTTAAGCAGCTTGGTCACGCTGGGGTTGGGGTTGCCGCGGCCCACAATGTCAAATGCCTGAAGCAAGGGCACCCCGGCCTTCATCATGGTGGCCAGTTGGCGTGTGAAGATCGCCATGTCCTTGGGCTTGATACTCTTGCCCGAGCGCATGCGGCGCTTCTTGATCTTGGTGGGTGTGACCCCTTGGCGACGCAGGGATGACTTGACCTGGTTTTCACCTGCGGCACGTATTTCACCCCGCACCTGCTTGCCGTTGCGGTCTTTGCCTTCCCACTCGAATACTGCGTCTTTGCTGTCCGCAGACTTTGCTGTTGCCATAGGGTCCCCTGGGTTGCCTTTTATTCGTTGGTGACGGCCAGCACTTCTTCCAACGAAGTCAGCCCGAGTTTCACCTTGTGCAGGCCGGCCTGCCGCAATGAGCGCACGCCTTCGGCCTCGGATTGCGCTGCAATATCCATGGCGCTGCCGTCCCGCAAGATGATGCGCTGAATTTCATCACTAATGGGCATCACTTGGTAAATACCAACACGCCCTTTGTAACCGTTGTTACACATAGAGCAGCCGACCGCCCGGTAAGGCTTCCAACTGCCGTCCAGGTCAGAATCCTTGAAGCCCGCGTCCTGCAGCGCAGCCTTTGGTACTTCGGCGGGTTGTTTGCAGTTCATGCACAAACGGCGCGCCAGGCGCTGGGCTGTGATCAGGATGACGCTCGATGCAATATTGAAGGGCTGAATGCCCATATTGCGCATGCGCGTGAGTGTGGTGGGCGCATCGTTGGTGTGCAGGGTGGAAAGCACCAAGTGGCCAGTTTGTGCTGCCTTGATGGAAATGTCTGCCGTTTCCAGGTCCCGAATTTCCCCCACCATGATGATGTCTGGGTCTTGGCGCAAAAATGACTTCAGCGCCGCTGCAAAGGTCAACCCTGCCTTTTCATTCACGTTCACCTGGTTCACGCCGGGCAGGTTGATTTCGGAGGGGTCTTCGGCTGTCGCAATGTTGACGCCTGGCTGGTTCAGCAGGTTCAGGCAGGTGTACAGCGACACGGTTTTTCCCGAGCCCGTGGGACCCGTAACCAAAATCATGCCGTAAGGACGCCCGATAGCCTTGAGCAGACGCTCTTTCTCTTCGGCTTCGTAACCCAAGGCATCAATGCCCAGCTTGGCGCTACTCGGGTCCAAAATCCGGATCACAATTTTTTCGCCGAACAAGGTGGGCAGGGTGCTCACGCGGAAGTCGATCACGCGGTCGGCGCCCACCTTGAGCTTCATGCGGCCGTCCTGTGGCACCCGCTTCTCGGAGATATCCATGCGCGAGATCACCTTGATCCGCGAGGCAAGTTTGTCTTTGATCGCAATGGGCGGACTGGCAATTTCGCGCAGCTCTCCATCGATACGGAAGCGCACGCGGTAAGTGTGTTCGTAGGGCTCAAAGTGCAGATCGGATGCCCGCATGCTGAAAGCATCCATCAACATCTTGTGCAAAAAGCGCACCACTGGCGCATCTTCCACCTCAGCCGTTGTAGCGGTGGATTCGGTGGCAACCTCCGTTGCGCTTTCGTCAAATTCAAAGTCCCCGCCAATGATGTCTTCCATCGCCTCGGTGGCGGTGGTGGTATTGGCATCCACCATCTTGGAGAGCTTGTCAAACTCCGCGATGACCCAGTCGAACCCCATTTGGGTCGAGAACTTGATGCGCTCGGCAGCGGCCTGGTCGGAGGGGTCTGCCGTGGCAATGATGAGGCGGTTGCCACGTTTGCTGAGTACCAGCACCCGGAAGTCGGTGCAAATCTTGGGGTCCAGCAGGCCCTTGGGCAAGCGTTGAGGGTCTACAGCATCCAGGTCTACCAGCGGGGCCGCAAAGGCTGCCGACAGGGTGTGCGCCAAGTCGGCAGACGACACCGCGCCGGAGCCCACCAGTTCCGCCATGAAGCTGCTTTTGCCACCCATGGCTTTGCGGTACAGGTCTTCAGCCGCCTTCTGGGGCAGCTTTCCAGCAGCTACCAAGGCACGCCCAATGCCGGGCAGGGCCACTGTGGTGGTATCGCGGTTTACAGATTCAGCTACAGCCATAGCCGACTAGGATATACGAAGCGAGGTGCATTGGTGCGTTTACAAGGCGGCAGAGTGGCAAATTCGGCGCTTTCTGCGTGGCGTATTTCCCACCGTGCCCTTGTTGTGGGCTGGCGGAGGCAGTGTGATCGGGTCAGGCGGCGTGGAAAGCTATGCCCGCCGCATCCTTGGCTAACAGCAGGGGGGGGAAGCCCAGGTCCGGCCATGTGATGGCCAAGGTTGGATCATTCCAGGCGATACAGCACTCGTAAGCCGGGGCGTAGTAATCGGTCGTTTTGTACAAGAACTCGGCCGACTCTGACAACACCACAAATCCATGCGCCAGTCCTGGAGGGACCCACAGCTGGCGTTTGTTGTCGCCAGACAGGATTTCTCCCACCCATTGGCCATAGGTGGGGGAGTCGCGGCGTATGTCCACCGCTACGTCGAAAACTTCGCCCGCAACCACGCGCACCAGTTTGCCTTGGGTTTGTTGGGTTTGGTAGTGCAGTCCGCGCAGCACGCCACGAGCCGATTTGGAGTGGTTGTCCTGCACAAAAGGCAGGGTCACACCCGTGGCTTCACGGAAGGCGCGTTCGTTAAAACTTTCAAAGAAAAAACCGCGTTCGTCCCCGAAAACCTTGGGTTCGATGAGCAGTACATCAGCAATAGCGGTGGGCGTGACCTTCATCAAAATACCTTGTCTTTGAGCAGGCGCAGCAGGTACTGACCATAACCCGATTTGGCCAGCGGTTGCGCAAGTTTTTGCAGCTGTGCATCGTCAATCCAGCCGCTGCGCCAAGCAATTTCTTCTGGTGCAGCCACTTTGAGACCCTGGCGATTCTCAATGGTGTAAATGAACTGGCTGGCTTCGAGCATGGACTCGTGGGTACCCGTGTCCAGCCACGCGTAACCGCGGCCCATGGTCTGCACATCCAGTTGGCCGCGCTCCAGGTACAGGCGGTTCAGGTCCGTAATTTCCAGCTCGCCACGCGCCGATGGTTTGACCTGCTTGGCCAATTCCACCACTTGGTCGTCGTAAAAATACAGGCCGGTTACCGCGTAGCGCGATTTGGGCACTTTGGGCTTTTCTTCCAAGCTGATGGCCCGGCCCTCAGCGTTGAATTCCACCACGCCGTAGCGCTCGGGGTCATTTACGGCGTAGGCAAATACGGTTGCACCAGTGCTTTGTGCTGTGGCTCTTTCCAGCAGGCCTGCAAAGTCATGCCCATAAAAAATGTTGTCTCCCAGTACCAGCGCACTTGGGGCACCGTCCAGGAACCTTTCCCCAATTAAAAATGCCTGCGCCAGACCATCTGGAGAGGGCTGCACCGCGTATTCAATGTGTATGCCCCACTGGGCACCATCGCCCAACAACTGCTCAAATCGTGGGGTGTCCTGTGGGGTGCTGATCACCAGCACCTCCTTGATGCCCGCCAGCAACAAGACGCTGAGCGGGTAGTAAATCATGGGCTTATCGTAGATCGGCAGCAGCTGCTTGCTCACGGCTTGGGTGGCGGGGTACAGGCGTGTGCCAGAGCCGCCTGCCAAGATGATGCCTTTGCGCTGCTTGGTGTTCATTGTTTTGGTCATGGTTATTTCCCTGAAATCTCGGTCAACATGCGGGCCACGCCAATCTGCCAGTGGGGCAGTGTCAGGCCGAAGGCGGCTTGGAGCTTGCCAGTGTCCAGCCGCGAATTGAGCGGCCGTTTGGCCGGAGTGGGGTAGTTGCTGCTGGCAGTTGTCATCACCTGGTCTGGGCCCACCTTTAGCGGCAGGCCCTGCTCCAGTGCCTCGCCCAATACAAACTGGGCGTAGCCGTGCCAAGTGGTTTCTCCGCTGGCAACGCAGTGGTACAGCCCGGCCCGTTCGGGGTGGGCCTGCAATTGCGGGAGTATCTGGGCTGTTACGTCGGCCAACAGTTCTGCAGAAGTCGGCGCGCCAAATTGGTCGTTGATCACTGTCAGTGACTCGCGTTCGCTGGCCAGACGTAGCATGGTCTTGGCAAAGTTGTTGCCCCGCGCGGCATAAACCCAGCTTGTGCGCAAGATCAAATGCTTGTGTGTGCTGGCCACGGCCTGCTCACCTTCCAGCTTGGTTTGGCCATACACGTTCAAAGGGCCGGTGGCGTCAGCCTCCTTCCAAGGAGTGGAGCCGCTGCCGTCAAACACGTAGTCGGTGCTGTAATGCACCAGCCACGCTCCTATTTTGGTAGCTGCTCGCGCAAGTATGGCGGGCGCTAGGGCATTATTTGTCCGCGAAAGTTCAGGCTCGCTCTCGGCTTTGTCGACAGCCGTGTGGGCAGCCGCGTTCACGATTACATCGGGCTGCACCTGCAGCACACTGCGCTCCAGACCGGCCAAGTCAGTGAGGTCGCCGCACAGCCTATCGGGGTTGTGTGCAGCGTCACGGTCCAGTGCCACTACCTCGCCCATCACGGCCAAAGAACGCTGTAGCTCCCACCCTACCTGCCCGCCACGGCCCAGCAGCAAAATTTTCATGCTTCTGCCTTGGCGGCGTGGCCGTATTGCTTGTTCACCCAATCGCGGTAGCCACCACTCAGCACATTGCTTACCCATTCGGGGTTATCCAAGTACCACTGCACGGTTTTGCGGATGCCGGTTTCAAATGTTTCTGCAGGTTTCCAGCCCAGCTGCTGCTCGATCTTGCGCGCATCGATTGCGTAGCGGCGGTCGTGACCCGGGCGGTCGGTCACATAGGTGATTTGTTCTTTGTAAGGCTTGCCATCGGCGCGTGGCTTAAGTTCGTCCAGCAGCGCACACACGGTGTGCACGATCTCCAGGTTCGGCTTTTCGTTCCAGCCACCTACGTTGTAGGTTTCCCCCACCGTGCCCGCTTCCAACACGCGACGGATAGCGCTGCAATGGTCTTTCACATACAACCAGTCGCGCACTTGCTGGCCATCTCCGTACACAGGCAAGGGCTTGCCCGCCTGCGCATTCACGATCATGAGTGGGATCAGCTTCTCAGGAAAGTGGAACGGGCCGTAGTTGTTGCTGCAGTT
>JACCDG010370821.1_pt1 | contig 12337 bp, 9 predicted proteins | sample 7442471 | NCBI WGS metagenome assembly JACCDG01 (sample SAMN15323444, study PRJNA562643) | freshwater metagenome | isolation source: river surface water | place: USA:Blue River Watershed | collected 2017-08-17 | reverse complement strand
TTTCATTTTTTCTCCTTTTTTATTAATAATTTTGTAATCTTTAGTGTCTTCGTGTTCGTGCGTGATCGATTGCATTTCTTACAGTTATTTCATCAAGTACTAAAGCGCCGAATGTTCCGTTTGCAGCTTCTTGCTGGAGAGTGTCCATAATTTCATCAAAAGAGCTTTCGTCTAGCTGCTGCGTTGCTACGATCATGTTCTGATAAATATAGTTTTCTAATACGTCTTCATCTGAAGCAACAGCGCCAATTGGAGCTGCTACTGCAGCGGCTGGACCACCAGCGTGAGGAGTGGGGGCAGCGCTCATAGCATGGAAAATTACGGGTTGTTGTCCTTCTGCTTGCTGATACAAAAGCTCTTGGATGCGTAAAGGATCAAGTGTAAAGCAGTGTGCCTGAATAAGTTCATTGATAAGGCCAATTATTTCTTCGTTTTGAATTTCGCGTAAAAGATCTTCTTTGCGTGAATATTGACTAAGTAGATAGTGCAGTAGTTCCTCAGTAACTAAGGCTTCGGGTGAGTGTTGCGCCTGGGCTGGTTGCGCAGCTGCGGTTGCTCTACCGCGCTCTGCTTCAAACTGGCGTAAGAAGGCTCGTTCTGCATCAGTGAGTCTATTATTGTGAAAGAGCCTAATATGAACACCATGGGGATTGCGTAAAACTAGTTGTTGTAATTGTTTTTTCTCTTCTTCTGCTAAGAGAGAGCCATTCAATAACATTATGTGACTTCTGTATGTTAGAGCAGGAACACTTAGTAGAGGAGAAAGTCTTCCTTCTATCTGTGCATTTTGGAGGGTGGTTTGACTACGCAACATTCTTTCTTGATAAGTTAATATAGGATCAAGGTAAGAAGGATTTGTGCGATCTTTCATAGCTGTCTCTAATCCCTGAAGTTGAAGAAACAATCTATAAGCATCCTGCTCTTCAGGAGAAAATTCAGCAGGAACATAGGTTATCGGAAGAGAGAGGGTAAAATCAGGATGGAGCGCAAGGTAATCGCGTATTCTTCTGACTGTGAGATTGTTTGTGACATAAGGAGATTCAGTGGGAATTGCATCACTTCCGGGTGTAAAAGGCAGAAGAAGCTGTGCTAGAAGTTCCTTGTTTACTTCGGGGGAATTTGCAGTTGTTGTGTGTGCTCTACAATGAGGGCATGGACCACCCAGATTGCCTACTGTTCTTTGCAGACAAGCTTTGCACAAGAGTTCATGATTGGTATCTCCATGTGCGGCAACAGGATTGTCAACTATATCCCCACAAACACAGGTAAGTCTTTTTTCAGCAGAGGCGACATCAAATTTTGATAGGGGGAGAGCTTCAGTTTTTATTGAAGCAACAAAGTCAGCATTTTCAGGAAGGGCAAGTTTTTCTTTTAATCGTTCTTCTATGGAGCGAAAATCATTTCCGGCTGCGTCTCGCCATGAAGTTAATTTTCGAACAGCCTCGTTCTTATCAGAAGGTCTGGCGAGTACAGGAGTTGGTTGTGCTTGATGCGCAGCCACAGCCGCAGCAGCAGGTCGAGGTCGTGGGATTGGTGTAGGCTGAGGAGCAAAAGGTAACAGTAACTGTGCAAGGCGTTCTGGACTTACAAGTGGAGAGTTAGCTTCTGTGATGGGTGTTCTACAGGTAGGACATGACATATGTGCATTTATAACGGTTTCTAAACAATTTTGGCAGTAGGCATGAATATCACTCCCATGAGCTGCAAGAGGGGTATCTAAAATCTCAGTACAGAAAGGGCACATAAGACTTTGTTCTGCTAATTGAGCGGTAAGAGGATCTTGTGTGCTTGCGAGTGCTTGTAATTGAGCAAGAAATTGGGGATTACGTGTTTGTGCGGCAGCAATTGCAGTTTTAAGAGCGGCGCTTGTAGTAGCGGCTGAAGCACGTGCTGTTTGTAAAGCTTCTATGGCTTGATTTCTAAAGGCTATTTCTCCAGCGGTAGGTTCTGCAGCTGCGGCACCTTGTATCAAAGGGGTGTTAAGGCAAAGGAAACCTGCTGTAAGCAGAAATCCTTGCAGAGAGAAAGATAAACGTTTCATTCCTAGTCCTTTCTATTTTTAAATTATTTTGCCTCCTTAAGCGTATCACACGAGCAATATATTTTCAATTAGAATTTTAAAAGCAATATAAGATAAGCTTAGAATGTATGTAAAAACTTACATAGTCAGTAGTAAGAAGCCTCTATTTTTTTTAAGGCGTCGTCATGAGCGAAGGCGTGGTGATCCAGTCAATAAGAGAAAAATTCCTCAATTTTCATACTGCTTATCTCGCATTTTTAGGTTTAAGAGGGAGGTTTTACTCGAGGTAACTTCCTTGACCAAAATTACGAGGTTGCCTGTGTGCGGTAACAGAGGTTATCGCTTGTTGCATCTTTGATTCAAAATCACTACTTGCAGGGTGCGCTCCACTCTCTAAATCCCTTAAAAGATTTTGAACTCCGCTTATGTCATTTGTATCTGGTGTAGTTTGAGCAGCTCTTCCTGCGCTATAACGTGCAAGGAGTGTAACAACAAGATCGAGTGCTTCATCAAAAGCTTCAACTTCTTGCTCGTTTATAACAAAAGAAGAAAGGGTTTTATCAGCAAAGGAAGCTTTTAAAGCAGTTTGTATCTTGGAAAAAATGGCATTACTGATATTGGCCGAATAACCAGAACGGTAGGAATTCGGTAATGTATTTGCATATTCATAGGCGCTTTCTAGAGCGTATGCTGATTGTTCTTGAGCTGCAGATAATAAAAACTGTTTTATTGTTTCTGGATCAATGGAATTTGTTGTAGCAAGAGTACATGACGAAAGGATCAGGGTAATACCTAAAAAACTATATATGCGATGCATGGAAATCTTCTTTTATTTAAGGAACATACCTTTTCCTCCATAGGTCAGTAGTTGTAATGTTCCTTGATTACCCCCACTTTCCCTTTTATTGGAGTGTAACATATCTCTTTATATATTTTCAATTATAAATATTTTGCAGACCGCTTGATGCACGCTATTTTGTATTAGAGTGGATTTGTATGATTTACCGCCCACATCTCTTAGGACGACCTATTTGTTAAGCATGGAGCGGGCCTAGAGGGTTTTAACCTTATAAAACTGTGCGCGCATAGCACATACAAAAAGTTATTTAAGAATAAATATTTAAAAAGATTGAGGAAAGGGGGTAATCACACCCCCTTAGAAATCTTTATGGCATGTCGCAGAAAAAGGGCATTGGGAATAAGAATAGTTTCTGTGGCTGTTTCTAGGCTTATATAGCGTAAATCAATGGCCTTGATAGTGCCCTTATAGGGAATGGTATCCAAGGTGATCGTTATGGAGGTTCCGAGAGTGAATGACTTATAGCCTGCAATAAAAAATCCAGAAATGAGATCTGTTACTGCATCTCTGAAAATGACACTGATACCAAATCCAAGGAGCGCAATCATTTTAATAATAGCACTTACGTCTATTCCTAAGATTCCTATAAAAAATAAAAGCCCTATGCCTATGCAGATTGCCTTGATTATATTTGCTGAAAGTGAAATAAAAAGAGTACTGTGGGCCGATGGTGTGCCCAATTTTTCAAGCTGTTTCTTTAAAATATTTCCGATAATCCAACAAGTAGTGAGTGCCAGGCAGGCCAGAGCAAGATTTCCCCATCGATGTAAGCTCATGAGAGCTGCTAATCCAGAAGTAACAACAGATGACGCAATAAACGGTTCCATAACAACTCCTTATTAAGAAAAAGGCATGACATTTTCTTGTGCTCCAGCTGTTGGATCTATTCTTAAGATGCTTTTTAAGAGAGTTCGTGCCTCTTGGAGTGAAGGATCCTGACTGGGAACAAGGGTAGTAATTTTCTCTAATTTACGTATTGATGCTTCATAGTATGGATTAAGCAAAAATTTGCTTGCATCCTGGTTAGAAGGAAGAAAGAGAGGATAAGGGTCATGCTGAGAATAATTCCAGGCGATTGTAAGATCAGAAGTAAGTTCTTTAACTTCTGTCTTTATAGAGGGGTAAGCTATCGCTTTTGAAGTATGTTCAGAATACCTATGATCTTCCTCATGTTTACGTTTTGAACGATAAGGTTTGCTATCAGTGTCCATAGCCTGGGCTTCGTTCTGGAGGAATTCGGCACCTGTAACCGTCGCCCATAGCCCTTCATCACCGATTTGGCTCCAATTATGGGATCCATAGGAACTAGCAAGAGAAAACAGTAAAAAAATAACCATTAAATAAGTATGTTTCATGAAATAGATATCTTTCTAAGAGAATAAAACCAATAAAGGCTACCGATAAAAATGATAGTAGTTGCTATAAGACTGTGTACTAATGCGTGTGGATAAGGTTGTGCGATTCCCTGCATTAGAATGCGCACCGCTAACATGGTGGCTCCCATCATGATACCACTTGTCTGATCTTTACGGAAAAGCAGCTGATAGAGTGTTACAACAACAATTCCCGATATAAGTCCACATAGAAGATGCATGCTAATCGACACTTGAGCTGTTACAAGGGGGCTTGTGAATCCAAGTAAAAATAGAAGTATATACGAAAGTCTTCTATATCGTGATCCGCTGTCTGTAACGAGTATCACTGCAGTTGTGCAGAGTATAAAAACTAATGCATTTAAAATGACGAGCGAAATATTTGAAGAACAGAGAGTAAACAAACTGGAATAGTCATTAAGAGGAAGATACTGAGGAATGTAAGGCATATACCGAGGAGCGCAGGCAAGAACTGCAGCAGTTGCTCCTTCTAAAATAAACTGTGAGCAGACACCAAGCAGTGCAACTTTGTACCCCGGCAAGGGTGAAAGAGCAATGAGAATGTTGCGTACCTGTGCTGCGCCTAGTGAAAGAAAAAGCGCTCCAATAGTAGCGAGTGCAAGTGAAGTTGAGAGCAAGACAAATAGCTGAGAACTATAGGGTTGTGCCGTGTTACATGAGGTTGCAATTAATTGTGGAAGTCCATTAAAGAGTGCAACAACAGTAAGAGGGATCAGAAAGAGCGCCCAGTAGCCGGCTTGGCGTAGATGCAGGGGAGCAAAAAGACGACGTTGAAGCAAGAAAAATGCTGCGCATATCAAGAAAATTTTAATGAATCCCAAGATGAGTCCCATGATGGAGAAGTAGGTGGTCTTTTCTTGTTCATCACGTACCCATTGCTCTGGCGTAAAAACAAATTGACGAATGTTAGTTACTCTGTCTCCTGCAATAGTGACAGCAATACGTGCCTGTCCTTCATGCTCTAACGGAACCTGTGTGTCTTGGAAGGTGAAGACCCAATCTTTACGTGCAGGGCGATCGTGCGCGATGGCAGAGATTTCCTTTAACCGTTCAGTGGTAAATCCAAGATCTGTTTCTATGGCGTGCAAGGCTATGCCACGCGCCTGCCCTTGCAAGAGGGAAGCTCCTGGTTTGCTTTCTGGTAGAGCTAAATTAGTTCGTATGATGTTTCCTTCAGGTCCCACCAAAACAGAAAATTCTTCTGCGCGTGCAATAAGATCGCCGGTAAAGGATGCATAGCGGATAGCCCATGCTGGCGGCGTAAGATACGATCCTAATAATTCGTAATATTTTGCTTTTCCTTGTGTTTGCCAGACAAATTTTTCTTGATCAGTTGCAGCACTTGCAATAAAAGGAAGAGCTTGCCAATTCATGCCCACAGAAGTTTCAATTGTTTCGTGATCAAAACGATCTTGTGCAGTTTCCAATACAACGTCCTTAGAGATGTCAAGAGAGGGGGTATCGCTTTTAAATTGTGTAGAGGTAACAAAAAGAACTAGTCCTGCAAGGCCGGCTAAGTAGATGCCTTTTTGCGTTCTAGGAGAAAGGGGAGCTCCTTCAAGTGATGGAGCTTGAGCTGAATGTAGTTCTTCTTCTGGAGCACTGAGTTCTTCTCTATTTTTGTTGTAATCATTTTCTGAAGGATTCATCCATTCTGGTTGTTTGCTTTTGCGATAAAGCACCACTCCCAGTGGAAAGAGCGCAAGGAGGAGAATAATGATTTTGCTTACCCATGCCCAGGCAGTATGTGCTATCAAAATAGGGAGGGCGAATAAGAAAAGGTCGTATAAAAAGTGAGCAAGAAGACCGGGTAGCAATCCAAATAAAAGATAAAGGGATCCAAAAATACCAGAAGGAATAAGAAGCTCTATAAGACGGAAATAGCCAGGTTGTTGCGGATAGTTTGCATGACAAGCGGCAAAAATAAGTGCTTGGAGTATAAAGGCGATGCCGACAAAAAGTTTTTCACGCTTGTAATAGCGACCAATAAGTGCAGCTGCTGCTAAGGGAATAGCTCTAAAAAGAGCTTCTTCCATAAATCCTGCTTGTAGCGAATTGGTAAAAGCGTCTGCCCAAGGAATGTATGTGGCAAGAATATTGGGGTCAGTAAGTGTGTCTGCAGGAGACCACCACCCCATAACTTTTGTAAGGAAGAGGTAAATGGCTGTTGCAAGGCCGAGGAAAATAATTGCAAAGAGATAGCCGCCTGCTGTTTGCCCTAAAACAATTACCGAGGAGCCGGTAGTAGGAGACCAGAGCTTCCAGAAGTTAACACGTGTAGGAAAGGCAAGACGATCCCACGTAAGAGCTACGCTAAATGCGATGGAAAGAAAAGCAAAGGTTGCTACTGCGCCAAGAATCGAAACGAGAAAATATTGTGATAAAAACGAGGTAGGTGTACTAGCGGTATCGTAAGACATCCATAAAAAAGGAAGATGATTAAGAGCGGATAAACCTTTTAAGAGGGCAAGACAACCCGCCCAGAGAAACGCTTGCTTAAAATCAATAAGACGTCGTCTAAAGAAGTAAAATCCTCCAACAATACAACCAAGGAACGCATAGAGAAGTAAGAACCCCATGGCACCCATTGTGGAAATGGTGTTGTTAGATGCACGCATTTCGTTGTAACGGCGTGTAAATGTTTCGGGGATAAAGACAAAAGGATTTACCTCAGTAACTATATCTCCACTCACAACCAAGCGGAGACGGTACTTTCCTTCTTGTCCTAGTTGTGCATCTTTTCTTTGATAGACAAAGGTGTGATCGAGACGTCCATTTGGTTTTTGATCTTTAGATGTTTCAATTTCTTCGTACGGTTCAAAGGAAATGCCCCAATCGTTAACAGCTATTTCTTGAGCACGGGTACGTGCTTCTTCAAAAGAAAGCGTTGGGCGCATATCGGTTTCTGCGAGCTTTTGTGTAAAACGATAGGGAGCGCCATCAGGAGTGAAAGAAATATGTACTTCTTCGGTAGTTTTTTCTTTAAAGTGTCGGACCTGCCAGGTGTAAGGCTCAAAAAGTTTTGTATGCATCATCTCGAGGAATTTTTCTTTTCCGCCACCTTCAAGTTCTACAAAGAATTGAAGGAACATATCGCTCTGGAACATAACGGCACTATCGTGTTCCTGTGGAATCCATCCATTTTGTATGCTCAGTTCTTGTGCTTTTGAAAGAGCCTTCTTGCGGTCCATGGTGATATCAAGGGTGATAAGGGGATTACTATGAGCGTAATAGTGGTAAGTGAAAACAGCACTCGCACAAGCAAGTATTGCCGTCAGTATCCAAAAAAGCGGCTTGCGTGTAACAGTTCCGATCATATCCATGCAGGCTCCTTAAAAAACTTAAAACTAAGAAAGACAGATTTAAGAATATAACCCTTCAGGCATTCTGCAACTTATTCGTCAGTGAGAGCCTGCGTTTGCATTTTCTTGAGTGAGGGTGACATCGAGGTCTTCCTCTGCTGTTTCATCGATAGCAGGAGTCACTGTTCCTTTGCTCATGGTATAAGGAAAAGGAGTAGGGATGCGAGGAGGTCTTACTGCTTCTGGACAAGAAGAGGTTCGTCTGCTGGAAGAAGCTAATTGTTGAGAACCAAGGGGTGCAAAAGCCGCTGCTAATTCCCCCTCTTCTGCATTTTCAGGTGTGCGAGTTACAGTATCGGGGCAGGATACCGGACGTGGAGTAGTACTTTTGCGTAATTTCACTTTAAAAAAAGCTTCTTTCTCTTGTGCCCGTTCTAATGCCTTTTTTGCTTCTTTAAGGTTATGAGGGTTAGTTGGGGATTCTCCTAGTTGCTTTAAAACGACTTGTAACTCAATATACTTTGCAAACTGAGCTGCTTTGCGAGTATCTTCTTCCAGCTCATTAGCGGTTTTAGTTTTGCTTAACTTTGTTAATTCTTCAATAAGGGTTGTTCTGTGGAGAGTTAGCTTTGCTTTGGAAGCATCTGTTAATCGCTCCATAGCATTGATGCTGCCAGCAAAGCAAAATAATAAAGCTGTTATTTTTTTCATGAGGTTGGTCCTTTTAGAATAGTAAAAAATATTTTACGTAAGTCAGGTAACGAAACAATGTTTACGACTTTAGAATAGTTAAGGTCGAGATCGTAACAAAAACTTTGCTGTTTGTAAAACAAGACTTAAAAAGTGCTATGCAGGTGATTTATTTTTTGCGTTGTTTTTATGTCTACGTTAGATGTTGTTTTTTTTGATCAAAATTATCAATTAAGTAATTTTCTGTTGATTCAGAAATAGAATGTATAGCTATAGTTCCTGGTGTTTCCATAATATAAGAAAAAGGAGTAGCGGTACGGGGGGCTTTTTCTGGTTCGGGACATGAAGATGCGCGTCTAGTGGCGGTTGATTTTTTGGGAGCAAAGGCTCGTGCTAATTCTTCTTCTTCTTCTTCGATTTCAGTTGCCATGCTGGGGTAAGACGCTGCGCGTGCCGGAGTACTTGTAAGTTGTCCTCTTTTAAAGCGATGGGGATAAATTGGAGATTCCTGTAATCTTTTTACCACGATTTGTAGTTTAAGACATTGTAAAGAAACAACTGCCGGTTCATCACTTTCTTTAAGAACGGTCGTAGTTTTGGAGTTATTAAGATTCAGTTTTCCTAATTGTCTAAGAAGAGCTTCTTGTTCGGCTTCTAATCTACTTTGCTCAATAGGTGTTAATCGTTCTCTTGGCAATTTCATTAATTCTTTTGTTAGATCGTCTCTTTGGGAAATAAATTCTCGGTGTTCCATAGCATTGATAGTGCTAACAAGACACAATAATAAAGTTGTTATTTTTTTCATGAGGTTGGTCCTTTAGTATGTTTAGGAATATTTAATGTAAGTCAGGTAACAAAACAGTTACGACTCTAGAATACTTGAGGTTTAAAGTGTAATGAGATATTTCCTGTTTGTAAAACAATGTCTGAAAATAGCTTGTTATATTGTTTATTTTTATACAGATTTTATATTTATTTTCCAATAACCAATGCAGATGCTGTTGCATACTGATACAGCGACGAATCGTGGCAAATCATGAGAATAGTCAGTTGTTGTTCTTTAATAAGAGTGGTGAGAAATTTCATGACAAGCTGTGCGTTCTGTTCATCAAATGCTTGCGTTACTAAGGTGATATGTTGCTGAGCAAAGGCCGCATACGCATTACTTTGTAGCTAGTACGTGCAGCTACCTAAGCTGGTAGTACTTGTTGTTTTTGGCTGCAGAGTTTTGTCGACCATGAGTATCTGAAACAGCGTTGACTTTCCTGCTCCATTTTTTCCTTGTACAAAGGTAAGCGAGCCGGCTTGGATCTTATATTACTGGGGAACTTCGGTGAATAATTCCAATAATTGGTAGACCGAAGAAAACTTAACTGCTCCTGTTGCAGTTGTTTTTTGCCCTTGCGCAACAAAGATGGTTTTAATACCAAATTTTTGTGCTTCTTTCAGTTGTGTTTCTATACCGTTAATAGGTCTGAGAGCTCCGGTTAAAGAAATTTCTGCAAGAGCCATAGATTTTTCTGGTAATGCTTGTTGGAAGTAACTGGAAAGTAAAGCAAGTGCAATAGCAAGATCTGATGAGCTTTCGGTAACTTTAATACCGCCGCTTACTTTAACAAAAATATCATGTGCGCTGAATTTGATATGGAGATATTTTTCTAAAATAGCGGCAATGAGTACTACACGCTTGTGATCAAGGCCTGTAATAACACGTTGAGGAACGCCAAATTTAGCAAGAATAATGAGCGCTTGCACTTCCAAGAGGAGAGGTCGAGATCCTTCCAAGCTACTCATAAGAACTGCACCTGGTGCATCAGTTGTTTCTTGTAGGAGGTACTGATTAATGTGCGGCACTTCTTCAAGGCCATTTTCTGTCATCGAAAAAAAGCCAAGTTCATGCAGTGCTCCAAAACGATTTTTAACACTTCGTAAAATACGGGTATGCCAGCGATCTTCACCTTGCAGATAAAAGACGCCATCGACCATATGCTCCAAGGTCTTAGGGCCGGCCATGTGACCTTCTTTAGTGATATGGCAGGTAATAATAACGGCGATGTTATGTTCTTTAGCTAGACGCATAAGTGCAAACGATGTTTCGCGCAGTTGGCCGACAGTACCGGGAAAAGTTTGTGTTTCAGAAAAGAAACAGTTTTGAATGGAATCGATGATGATGATGTCTGGCTTACGTTCCTGGGCCGTTTGAATGATGCTTTCTATATTGGCGCGATCAGAAAAAAGCAATTTGTCATTCATGCTTTGTATACGCATGGCGCGCAATTTGACTTGCTCGAGTGATTCTTCAGAAGAGAAGTAAAAGACAGAATAATTTTGTGCCAATTTGTGAGCTACATGAAGAAGTAGCGTTGATTTACCGATACCCGGATCGCCAGTAAGTACAAGGAGTGACCCAGGCATAATGCCGTTCCCGAGGACGGTATCCCATTCCTTTATGCCAGAAAGCATGCGACCTTGTTCGGAAAATTTAATGTCTTTAAGTGGATAGAGTTCAACTGTTTCAGCAACTACTGAACGGTTGAGACCTTTCTTTGCACTTGAAGAAGGTAAGGCTTGGGATTTTTCTTCGATAAAGCTGTTCCACTCATTGCAAGAGGGGCAACATCCTAACCAGCGAACTGAGGAATGCCCACAATTAGAACAGGAAAACGTTACAGAGTTTTTTGCCATACTGGTTTCTTATCGACCGAATGACATGAGCGGCAACGTGCTTGGTATGCTTCTTGTGCGCCTGGTTTTACAATAGGGTCATCATATTTTGCTGGTTGTCCATCCACAATGCGTTGAGAAAAGTAAGCATCTGCTCCACAGATAACACAGATAGCGCTGAGTTTGGTAACGGTGTCAGCAAGAGCGAGAAAGGTAGGCATTGTTCCAAAAGGAACGCCTTTAAAATCGAGATTGAGACCTGCAACCAAAACATGTTTGCCATTTTCAATAAGATCAAACACTACGTTGATAAGGTCTTGAGAGAAAAATTGTGTTTCATCAATTCCTACAACGGTGACATCGTTGGCTATTAACGAAGGAATGAGTAGAGCATCGTCAACCGTGAACGCACCCATGGAGCTTCCATTGTGTGATGATACGGTGTGTGATGCCGTGCGCGTATCAACTTTTGGATTGAAACAAACCACTTTTTGTTGAGCAATTTTTGCACGTCGTAGCCGTCGAATAAGTTCTTCCGATTTTCCTGAAAACATAGGGCCGCATATAACTTCCAAATGACCTTTTTTACCTGACTTTTTTAGCATGGATTTCCCTCTGAAAAATGAGACAACCACCTGATTTGTAAACGATATCTGCCTAGTATACACTAGCAAATATTATCGTATACAGCCCTCATTACCAGGTAAAAATGTATGTCAAATCAGCCCCTTTTTACGCAAGATGTAAATCGAATAAAAGAAACGCTTCCTCTTCATAAACATCCTATTGATGTTCCCTATCTTGAGGTCGAACAATCATTAGGGCTTGAAGGTCAAGTTTCTCTTTCAGGTGCAAAAAATGCAGTGCTTGTTATTATGACATCGCTTATTCTTGTGCGTGGAAAATCGATTTTGCGTAATGTGCCTGCTTCTGACGATGTCCTTCAAATGATAGAGCTTCTTACATCGCTGGGAGCTACTGTCTCCTACGATGAATACGATAAAATTTTAGAAGTGGACACGCGTCATTTAGAAGGCTATCGCGTTAAGCCAGAAATGATGAAAAAAATGCGCGCATCAGTTTTAGTAATGGGACCACTCCTTGCGCGTTTTGGTAAAGTAGAAATCGCTTTTCCAGGTGGTGATGTGATTGGAGAACGTCCTGTCGATTATCATCTTAAAAATTTTGAAAAAATGGGTGTGGTTGTTGAACAACATGGTGATCTTTTAACGGCCTATGTCCAGCACCTTCAGCATCGTAACCTTTTACTGGAATATCCAAGTGTTGGTGCAACTGAAAATTTAATGATGCTTGCGGTACTTACTGAAGGTACCACCCGCATTATCAACGCTGCACTTGAACCAGAAATTTTCAATCTTATTGATACGCTTCGTAAAATGGGTGCGCG
>JACCDG010089107.1_pt1 | contig 12337 bp, 14 predicted proteins | sample 7442471 | NCBI WGS metagenome assembly JACCDG01 (sample SAMN15323444, study PRJNA562643) | freshwater metagenome | isolation source: river surface water | place: USA:Blue River Watershed | collected 2017-08-17 | reverse complement strand
AGTAAATCCTGGATCCTCACGGCGCTTAGATCGCGCCTCAGGATGACGAGTATTGTGACATATTTTAAAATTCAATATTTTTTAAGTTGAAAGCTCACGTAATGAAAAACATTTTTTTTTTATTTTTTTTAATCGCACTACCTTCGTATAGTTTTTATACTTTTAAAGATCTTGCAGCATTACAAAAAGAATATCAGTCTAGCGTGCTTTCGTTATTTGAAAAAGTTCAATCTAAAAAAAAACAGATTAAAAAGCTTTTATACCAAGAAGCTTTTTGGTGGCAACACGCGCCTTCAGTCGGTCTTTACGCATCTTTAGATGCAAAAGATACCTATATACCGCATATGTTTAGTTTATGGGATTTAGCACCACACAAAGGCAAAGGTGTTTCTGTAGCTGTCTTTGATACAGAAGTTTCGCCGAACCATTCATTAATTCGATGTTCTGGAGATTTTTTTAAACATACTACACATAAACACGCACCATTTTTTGATCATGGAACGCATACGGTTGGACTTATTGGTGCGCGTACAACAACGCATCAAGATTATGTTTTTGGCCTTGCGCCAGAAGCATCGATTATGGTCTTTAAAACTTTAGATATGTTTGGAAAGCCAACATCTTTATCGGTGTTGTTAGATGCGGTAAAGCAGGCTTTGAAGCATGCTGTAGCGATTGCAAATATAAGTTTTACCTTTGATTGTTATGATGATAAAAATAATAAAAAACGCGCAGAATTAGAAAGATTGTTATCATCGATTCCGTACGTTATGTGTGCTGCTGGCAATGATGGCATTGAACAAACAAAACATCATAAACATAGAATTGCTTATCCAGCCCGCATTTTTAATAACATAATTTCTGTCGGGTCTTTTGGTTCAACATATTGCGCAAAAACAAATAGTTATCATTATTTTGTAAGTCCTTTTAGTCAATATGAACCTGGTAAAGGTCCTTATTTTCTTGCTCCTGGACAGATGATTTTAAGTTGCTCAGCCTCACCTGTAACGCAAGAAGATCTCTATGCATTTCATGCAGGGACGTCTTGCTCGGCTGCAATTATGTCCGGTTTTTTTGCCTTACTTATTGGTGAGTTTGGCTCATTGTTTTCGCATGATCAAGTTATGGTTGTTTGCAAGGAATCAGCATCAGGACTAACGATGCACAAAGAATGGAAAGAAAAAAGTTTGTATGGTGTTATTGATATGCGCACTGCATTATGTATGTTGCATGTTTTAAAACATGCATATGCAGAACACGACCTTAAAACTATGCCCTTACATCGTTATGTTTGTAGCGTATTAAAAATTAAAACTATTTTTAATACAACAAAAAATATTTCTAAACCTTTAACGATGCAAGCAGCCATTGAGTTTGTAAAAATAAAACTTCTTGAATCAAAATAATAATAAAGCTATCTTAAACAGACTTGTTTACCAGAAAAAAGGAATAAATAATGAAACTTATGAGATATTCTGTTTTGATGATGTTTTTTCAAACTATGCTCTATGCTCATTATTCTGAATTTTTATATCCAGTCGGTACGGTTATTTTTGAACAAGTTGAAAAAGTATGCGTCTTGCATCAAAAAGGTCTCGTACTTGAATTATTTTTATGGGACCCAGTTACTAAACTTGCCATCAAAGGCCTTTCTCATCAAACGCCCGCAGGGTTTACTGTTTTGCCTTCGCGCGAAGCTTTTAGCTTTATTGATCATGAACAGGTTCGTATAAAAGCGCTTTCTAAAAAATCTTCCAAATCTTTAGATCTGTATCCTTTGCATGATTTTAATCTTCTGCATTGGATAGATAATGAAAATTTTTATTGCGCAGCCAAAGAGAAAAAAAATTATGCTCTTTTTCATATCGATAGTTCAGGAGATTTTTATACGTTACTGAATGACCCCTTTTTTGATTTTACTTATCCACAAAAAATAGGCGATCAGTTGTTTTACCTTAAAAAAGATGTAAAAAAAGAAATATACGCTATCGAAAAAACACGTTACCCGGCACACGAAATTAAACAGATCCAGGAACGTTTTTTGGCACAGGACAATAAAAATATATTTGAAGAACTAGAAGAGCAGAATAAAATCTGTTTAATACAAGCATCAGAAACGTTACTAACTTTTAATGATAAAGATTTTAGCCTATCTTTTTTGACGATGAAATCAGAAGAAGAAGGATTTTTTTTAAGACATAAAACCTATCCTTTTGCAGATCGAGTAGCACAAACTATAGAATTTGAGTGTTGCCATTTTGTGTATAAAAATCATGCGTGGAAGAGTGCATCATTATTTAGTTTTTCGTTGCCTTTAACATTTTTATATGGTCAAGAACGATTAGCTGAGTCAATTTTGCGATTAGTTCCTCAGTATCAAGAGAATAATATTGTATACGTGCATACAGATAAGCTTGGAAATCTTGATGCCTATCGGTATGATTTAGAAATGCAACAAAGCAAATGCTTTACCAATGATGCATATCCTCATTATTTTTTTAGACCGTTTTTTTATAAAGATAATGGTTTGTTAGGTGGCATGATCGTAAGTGATGATCCAGAAAAAAGCCCTACCATAAACATTGATATGTACGGCAATCATTATATAACTTTTCCGCTTATACAGTAAAAATCTTTAAAAATTTTGTTTGTCTATGTTATAAAAATAAAGAGTTATCTATTATTATTTTTACATAATACGCATTATCAGACACGAATTTTCATATAAAAAAAGGAGATTTTTATGAAAAAATTTTTACCACTTTCGCTTTTCTTACTTTGTTTTGCATTTCATTTTCTACAAGCATCAATTGCTAACGTTAGTTTTTCTAGTCTTGATTATGCCTTGAATCCACGCATTTTAGAGAATCAAATTTCTCAAGCATCCAATTCGCAAGGTTTGATAAATCAATCATTTGGACCCTTGTTACGTACAGACTTATTTAATCCTCCTGTTGGAACAACATACGTAAATCCTCGAATTGGATCTTTTGATTCAGAACCTGTAGGAATAACTTTGCAACCTGATGGTAAAATAATACTTGCAGGATCATCTGCTATAGGAGGAATTTTTAGATTTTCTGCTGTACGATTTCTTGAAAATAGCTCTACTTTAGATTTTTCGTTTGGAACAAATGGAAAATTTTATGGTCCTGTTATAGGAGCAAACGCAACAAGCAATGAGTGTCGTTGTTTAGCCTTACAATCTGATGGAAAAATTATTCTTGCAGGAACAACAACTATTGGCGGGCCAACGTATTTTGCACTTATGCGCTTAACAACTTCTGGAACACTTGATACAACCTTTGCTAATGGAGTTGGCTATACATACATATCTTCCACCATTGCAGGAGGAGCAAATGATACAATCAATTGCATTGTTATTCAATCTGATAATAAAATTATCGTTGCTGGTAGAAGCAATAATAATTTTGCTCTTGCTCGCTATACAGAAAATGGAATATTAGATACAACTTTTGGTAATAATGGAACTACCTATATTACTCCAAGAATTATTACTGGCGGAATACGTGATATTGTCCATGCTATTGGACTACAATCTGACGATAAAATTATTGTTGCTGGTCAAAGTCTTAGTAATAATTTTTATTTTTCTTGTGCACGCTTTACCACTGCTGGTCTACTAGACGCTACTTTTGCAAATAATGGATCAACTTTTTTAACTCCTACAATCGGTGGCGGAACTATTAATATATGTCGATCTCTATATATCAATTCTGATGATAGTTTTATTTTAGGAGGGTATGCAGATAATGGCATTGCAACACGTTTTGCTCTTGCTGGATACACAAAAAATGGAATTTTGAATCCTAATTTTGGAACAAATGGTACAGTCTTTTTATCTTTTAATATTGCAGGTGGAGTTGATGATAACATTTTTGCGCTGCAACCTCAATCTGATGGCAAACTTATTGCCAGTGGTTATAGTAGTAATGGTGTTAATGCTCGTTTTGCTTTTGCTCGATTTACTACAAATGGCTTTCTCGATACAACTTTTGGCAGCAGCAAAAATGGAACAGTTTTTTTATCAAATTCAATTGCTGGTGGAAGCGATATTTGTTATGGACTAGCGCCAACTGTAAATACTTTTACTGCTGGCGGTGGTAGTAATAATTATTTTGCCCTTGCTCAATACAGCAATATTCCGACACAACAAGAATTCCAAAGTATTTATTATGGACAAGCTGGATTAGTTGCTTAAACAATTTACAAACGAATTTTATTTTGAGTTGACCATACGCCGCACAATGTAATTGCAAGCGCATCAGTAATATCCAATCTAGATTGCACCGGCAATTTTGGGAACAACCGACCAATAACAAGCGCAACTTGTTCCTTGCTTGCTCCTCCAAAACCGGTAACTGCTTGCTTTACCTGTCGCGGCGCAAATTCATACAGTTCTAGCGCGTGAACATTGCTCAACAAATAAATAATGCCTCTCAAGTAGCCAAGCTTTAAAAAACTTTGCGTATTTTTTCCTAAAAATGGCGTCTCTAAAGCAATATGCGTTATGTTGTACGTTATAATTTTTTCTGTAAAAAATGTGTGAAATATGCCGATTCGTTCTTGCAATGATTTTGCTTGCGGCAAATTCAAGCATCCGCAATCAATGACCATCACCCTTTTATCTTGCAAGGCTAAGATGCCAAACCCTGCGTGTTTAAAACCAGGATCTATTCCTAACAAAACCATTACTACTCTTTTCTTTTTTGCCCTATTTTTTTAAAATCTTTAGCTTAAAAATAATGTTTTATCTTCGAGATCGTCATCCTGAGGCGCGATCCAAGCGCCGTGAGGATCCAGGGGTTATTGAAAATCAAAAATTAATGAATATAAAAAATTTCTCAAACTTTTTATTATTTTTCTGAAGCAATATAATAAAATTAATGTTAAATATATTATAACTTAATGTAATGATGCAGCAAACAAAAAATTGCTTTATAAATTCTGTCCGTCTTCATTTCACTACGACGCGACATCTGGCCATAGCGCTTTGCGCGACGGCTGATGGATCCTCACGGCGCTTGGATCGCGCCTCAGGATGACGAGAATTCAAAATTTTCTTTAAAAATTATTAATGTTTTTATTTTTAATCTGAAGGTTGTTAGCTATATTTGCGCGTCGATGGACAGAAATTTTTATTTTTCAAAACCCATCAAGATTTTCAAACTTAGTAAGTTCTTTAAGAAACTGCAATTGAATCGATCCAGTAGGTCCGTTTCGTTGCTTGCCAATAATAAGTTCTGCTAAAGAAGGCTGCTCTGTATCTTGATTGTACACAACATCACGATACAAAAACATAATAACATCAGCGTCTTGTTCAATCGCTCCCGATTCACGAAGATCAGAAAGCATCGGCCGCTTACCCATACGACTATCAACAGCACGCGAAAGCTGAGACAAGGCTAATATCGGAACCTGCAATTCTTTGGCTAATCCTTTTAAAGCGCGAGAAATTTCCGAAACTTCTTGATGTCTGTTTTCGTGTTTTTTGGTACTATGAAGCATCTGCAAATAATCAACTACTAAAAAATCCACGCCATGCTCTGCCTTTAATTTGCGCGCTTTTGCTCGCAAGGTCATGATATCTAAAGCGGGCGTATCATCAATAAATAATTTCATTTGCGCAAGACGCGCTGCAACATTCGTTACTTCTATCCATTCATCCGATGTAATCGTAACATTACGAATATTATGATGCGCAACATTTGACTCAGAAGATAATAATCGCAAGGTTAATTGTTCAGCGCCCATTTCGAGCGAAAAGACACCAACACTTAATTTTTGAGCAGCAACATGACCTGCGATATTCAATGCCAAAGCAGTCTTACCCATCGAAGGTCGAGCTGCAAGAATAATAAGATCACCCTTTTGAAAGCCTGACGTCATCTGATCAAGTGATACATATCCTGACGGTATGCCTGTAACGCCACCACTATTGCTTTTGATATCAGACAAATGCTGAAAGGTTCGCTTGAGCCAAATATTAAGTTGAACAAAATTCTGTTCTGCTCGTTTATTTGAAATTTGAAAAATTGTTTTTTCAGCCTCATCAAGTACTGCAGAAATGTCACGATCATCTTGATTATAACAGGATGAAATAATAACACTTGCCGATTGAATTAATTCTCGCAAAACTGCCTTAGACTTAATAATGCCAGCATGTTGAGAAACCAATCCTAAAGAAGGAATATCTTCTTGCAACCCTAACAAATAGACAAGTCCACCGATTGCTTCTAGCTGCCCTTTTTTTTCTAAATAATCTTGCACCGTTACTAAATCAACTCGCTGAGCCTGACTTACAATATCCACGATCGCTTGATAAATAAAAATATGCGCGGGAACATAAAAATCTTTTGCGGTAAGAATTTCAGCAACGGATGCAATATTTTCATCATTTAATAAAAGAGCACCTAAAACAGCCTTTTCAGCTTCTAAAGAACTTGGCATTTTTTTGCCAAGAATGCGTTCAGTCTGCTGTACTTTTTGAGGAAAAAACTCGCGTTGTTTTTCCATTGCTACGGATATTAAACGTTAGCAGATGAAGTTTCAGCAACTACTTTTAAAACCGCTTTTGGTTTAATCTTACTCGTTAATTTAATCGTAAATTCGTAAGAACCTTTTTCTTTGATATTTTTATCAAATTCGATCTGGCTCTTAGAAACACTCACACCATGAACTGCTAATAATTCAACAATTTCTGATGGATTAATTGCGCCATATAATTTGCCGTCATCATGCATTTTGCGCTTTATGACAAGATTTAATTCTTTGATTTTTTCAGCCATTAACGAAGTCTTAGAAGCAATAACTTCCTGACGTTGTTCAATTACTTTTTTATTTTTTTCGTAAAAAGCTTCATTCTCTGGAGTAACTTTTGCTGCATATTTTTTTGGAATCAAAAAATTAATTGCGTAGCCTTCAGAAACTTTTATAATTTCCCCTGCAACGCCTACATTTTCCAGACTTTTGAGCATGTATACTTTCATAAGTAATCCTTTTATCTTTAAGTTTTTTTAATAATTATGTAAGTATAAAGTATTTTTATTTTATAGAAAAAAAAGTTTCTAAAAGATTTCCTTAAACTTGTTCTTGATCAATAATTTGTTCTGCAAACTCTGAACGCATTTGTGCTGTTAATGCTCTATTTTTTATGTCTCTAAACAATACATATTCTGTTTTTAATGCAGGATTGTCCTCAACAATTTTGTACGCAACAATATGTAAAGTATGTATTTTATTAACAAAAAAAGAAGTCGCCGTTTCGTTTACACAATTTGGATTATAACGTCTATATTCTGTAAACGATTGTTCAAATTCATAATAACTTTCAAAAAGATCTTTTTTTGTTAAAAATGCAATTACTTCTATTGATGAATCAGAAACTAAGTATTCATACATGACACATCTATCTTCAAACTCTACAGACCCTGAAAGTTTTCCCCGCAAGGATCCAGGTTTTTTATACAAATCACTTTGAGAAACAATCATTCCACCACGCAATTTTATTCTAGCACCAAAAGTTCTCTGATCTTTTCCATTTATTTTAGTCGTGAATATTTTATATTTTGCAGGTATGTCTTCAGATGCATATATTCCTTGAACACAAACTATTGCGAGTAAAAATGTTTTTAAAAAATTCATAAATTTATCCTTATCTATATAAAAAAATAACTAATTAACATGTAAAAATTACGAAACAACACAACAACTAGGGCCTGCATCTGCTGCGCGCTTTGCTTCTTCTTGTCTTTGCACTCTTTCAACTAAATCTCGATGTCCACTTGCCTTAAAAGCTTCATACGCCTCTTGCAAATTTTGTGCACTTATAATTTTTGGATGCCATTCTGACTTTCCGATTCTTTCATACGCTAAAGCACTTATAAAAAGATCTTTGTCGGTAATATATGCAAACTTAAGAACACCATCAACAGCAATTGCATACTTAAAATCAATCCTTTGTTCTCGATTTTGCAGCCAGCCACTAAGATTACCAGTTAAAGCATCTTCGGTAATATCAGCTTCTGATCTAAAAGATTTTGCATAATAATCTGAACCAACATGTTGCCTTAAAGTTAAAGCCGCTAATTCATCAGCAGCTGAAATTTCTACGATCTGCGAACAAAATATTACCAATAAAAAAATTTTTAAAAAATTCATAGAAATGCCTTTATTTTTGAGTTTATGTTTATTTTTGTTTTAAAAATAATATTACGAAACAATGCAACAAGAACGATTTCTTGCTTCTGCTTCTATAATCTTTTGCGCATCTATAATCTTTTGCGCATCTATAATCTTTTGCTCAATAGATTGCTCTCCAGGTTTTTTGTATGCTTTAGCCGCCTTTACAAGATGATCTTTAGTTTCATATGCATAAGGAACGCCATGCAAACCAAAAACATATGCATATTCAATATATTTTTTACCTTCTTTCTTATGACCTTGAAGACCATCAGATCGAAAAGCTTTTATTATCTCCTCTTCCATCTTAAAAGAACGACCATAAAATGACGAGTCACCTATACGATTAGATTCATCTGCAGCTGAAACCTTTGCAATCTGTATACACACTATTGATAATAAAAAAATTTTAAAAAAATTCATAAATAGCCTCTATTTAAAAGTTACAAATATCTATTTATAGAATAATAAGGTTGTATTAAATAGCAATCTTTATAATCACCTTTTAATACAACCTTATTATTATAATCTTAAATTTTTTTAACGAAAATTCATTATGATTAAAAATATATACATCCTAAAATTCTTATTGTTTTGAATCTTTTTGAACTTGAGCTTCAAGCGGAACAGAATCAGGATTTGGTTTAACCTGAACCTCGCTCATTAAAGCTTGTCTTGCTTCTTCAATTGTTGGAAACAAGCCAGCATCAACTAATTCTCTAGGTGATAATCCTGGAGCCCACACATTAAAATTAAAACCCATGCACATTAAAAAAGTTATTAATACATTATTTTTCATTTTTTTTCCTTTACACTACAACAATAATTACCACTACTTTATATAATATTAAGCTTATATTAACAACCTTATTATTATAAGCTTAATGGAATTTCTATAATCTTATTCCCGCAAACATTGCAACTTGCCTTTCTGCTTCCAAGTCTTTTTTTGGCAGATTTTCACGTGAGTCATAATCAAATAAAAATCTACTTATTTTTTTACATTCAGTTTTTAGCATATCTTTTAATCCACCATTAAAAGCTTTATTTAGAACTCGATTTGCAAATACATGTTGCTCTTTTAGTGCTTCTATATGCAAAGCTAAAGTATCAGCATGCTCTTTGTGTCCTGGTAATGCTATTCGAGCTATGCAGCCTCCATATCCACCCGTATTCTGATAGAACGCTTTTGTGGTATCATACTCTTTTTTAGCCGCTAAACATTCTAACATTAACTCATCATACCGATACAGCAATACGATTACAAAACGCGCTTGTTCAAATCGCTCTTGATCTGAACGCTGCTCACCTGCTTGAGCATAAAAATGCAAGATTAAACCGATTACAACTATAGTTATATTTTTTATTTTCATGATAATTCCTTATTATTTTTATCAATTTTATAAAGTTAAAAAGCTTTGGTTTTGTATCTCGCCAGCTTTTATACGCTTTATTTTTTAAACAAAAATAATCAAGCAACCATGAACTTGAAAAAACATACATGCTCATTAAAAAAATTAAAAATTAAAAAAGAATGAATTATTAATAATAGAGCGCTGGCCTCAAAAAAGAACAGGCAAACGCCAAGAAAGAGAAAATAAAAATTTCATATATATTCCTCAACTATTACAATAACAATTACTATTTTACAGAATAACAGAACAAATCAAAAAGTCAAATAGAAAATTTAGCAGAAATAGTTAAACTAAAGACTTATTTTTTTTAGCTTAACTATTTCTGTTTTTTGTAATTATTTATTATTGGCTAACATGCGCATGATTTTTTTAAGCGCGATCTTTTACTTGGGATTATTTTTTATTTGTGTCATTTAAAGGCGTCTGTGCAACAGAAAAAACTGTCGCGTTAGCAGGAGGTGTAACTAAAGAAAGATATAATTCCCTTGCTTTTTCCTCACGACTTTCCTGAGCTAGTTTCATAACAATAATATGAAAAGTTAGTGTTAAAATTTTAGTCATTTCTTCTATCGCATCAGGACTAAAGCCTTGTCTATACATTATCCTTCTTGCTTTCGGAATAGTTATACGTCGTTCTACAAATGCTTGAAAAATACCTTCCCTTGATGTATCAGGCAGATCTACTTCATCTTCATCCCATAAACGAGATCCAGCGGTTATATTGAAGCTTGTAAACATTAAAAATGTTAGCAATATTTTTGTTTTCATTTTTACTCCTTATTGATTAAAACTTACTCACATTATAGAAAATTTAAAAGAAATTTTCCAGGAACAATAAAAAAGTTCAGATTTTTTCAAATGAGCTTGAAATTGTGCATACAACGCAAGCAATTCAGGATAATAAGAATACCTAAAAAATGAATCTTTAACTAAAAGAAAAATGCTTTTATTCTTCGGAAAATCCCATAATAATTCTGAACAAATCCTTATACAGACTTCTTTTTCGTCAATATGCATATTTTTTTGCAAAACGCTTTCTGTAAAAAATTTCTTTTTTTGTAAAAAACAAGCATGCACATTTTTGAACAAAAAAACAGAACTTGGTGTTTCAAAGAAAGGCATTGTATGTTTTTTGTCATAACATTGCATTATACGACTCGAACTGATCAAAAATACGCTGTTATAGAGTTCTTGATTTTCTAATCGATGCGAACCTAATAAAAGTTTTTTATCCTTCATGACTGATGCCCACAAAGTCACTGCTTGCGGATACTCTTGCAACGGAAACGGGAACGTTGATTCTGGAAACACAAAAAGCTCTGCTTCGGGATACTCTTCTACTTTTTTTTCTAACAAATGCTTAATTTCGAACATGCGTTCATAGGGATATGCTTCTTTAAAAATTTGTGGAATCAAAATTATCTTATTTTCTGGATCAACTTTTTTTGGTTTTTTATAGCAAAAATAATTCAAGATACCAAAAAAAAAGAACGCTAACATGAGTATATATTTTTTTTTAAAAGCTATGCCTGCTTGAAAAACGATCAAAAAAAAACGAACTGTCGACCATCCAAAAACTGGTAACATGCTTAAAAAAAAAGCTTGTTTTTGCAATGCAATCAATGGACAGGCAAGACCATAACCTTTTAATTGACCTATGCATGGATAAAAACCATAACGCGTAATCCATTCAAAATATAAACAGGTTGCAATAATCCAGGACAAAAACCATGATCGCGTAAACGTTTTTATGAACTTTACACTTACAAACCAAAGAACCGTTGCTACACAAAATAAACCGAAAAATATACTTATACAAAGATACGTATGCCATCCTTTTCCAAAGACATACATAAGATCAAAAAGCGCTCCTAATGATAATCCATACGCTATTACTGACCAGATAAGTCCGTCATAAAAAGCTTTTTTGTAAGAATCAAATCTGTTTAGAAAGAGTGGCACAAAACATACAAATGAAAATGGCCAACAAAACGTTGGCCATAAAAACATTGCTGCGTATAAACTTGCTGAAAGAATGAGACTATGCATATGCATTAGTAGCAATCTTCATCGTCCTCGTCACATTCATCATCTTCGTAATCTTCATCGTCATCATCGTAGTCATCATCACATTCGCAGTCATCTTCGTAATCATCATCTTCATCTTCGTCATGACAAGTGTCATCACCACAATCTTTATTTAAAATCCATGTTTTCATGGTATGCGTCCTTATTGATACATAAAAAAATAATATATTCTTTATAATTTAACGACTATCTGAAAGCTTTTCAACTTATTTTTTTAAAAGACTTTTGACTTTGAAAAACACACCTTCTACACTAAAAATAGTATACTGCATATTAATTTTATATCATATTCACATCGTACATAATTTTTAAGGATACTTATGAAAAAATACTTATTGAGTCTGCTTTTTATGTTTATGCCATTTTCTATTTTTTCAGATGCTCCTCAAATGCCTCAAATGGATCCATTCGATATTTTAAATAGTATGGATCCAAAAGAATTTGAAAAAATAATGGATGAACTTTCTAAAATGTCGCCTGAAGAATTACAAAAATACGCTCAAATCGGCGAAGAGATGTTTAAAAATAGCGGATACGATTTAGACGAAGTAGAAAAAGCTTTCCAAAATCCTAACGCTCCTCGACCTGTTCCGCAACCAATGCCAGCTCAAAAACCGCTTGAAGAAAAACCT
>JACCDG010148836.1_pt1 | contig 12341 bp, 8 predicted proteins | sample 7442471 | NCBI WGS metagenome assembly JACCDG01 (sample SAMN15323444, study PRJNA562643) | freshwater metagenome | isolation source: river surface water | place: USA:Blue River Watershed | collected 2017-08-17 | reverse complement strand
TCTTGCAAAAACTCTTCAGCAGATTCGTGCAGGGGTTCAGGTAGTTGCGGATCTGGTTTCTAAGCGCAAGTCGATCCTCTTTGTGGGAACGAAAAAGCAGGCTAAAATCGTTGTAAAAGAATGTGCTGAGGCTAGTGGGGAGTTTTATGTCTGTGAGCGCTGGCTCGGAGGGATGCTAACAAACCTGCCGACAATTCGACAGTCTGTTAAGACCCTTGAGAAGATCGAAAAGAAAATCGCCTCCGGGGGAGACGATTTAACCAAGAAAGAATTGTCTGTTCTTGGAAAAGAGCAAGTCAAGCTCAATCGCAATTTATCTGGTATCCGCGGCATGCGCAAGCAGCCAGGGTTGTTGATTGTTGTCGATCCAAGTCATGAACACATTGCTGTTGCTGAAGCTAAAAAGTTAGGAATTCCTGTAATGGCTCTTGTCGATACGAACTGTGACCCTGATCCGATCGATCACGTCATTGCTTGTAACGATGATGCTCTGAAAAGCATTAAGGTTGTTCTGCAAGCGCTTTCTCAAGCGATCATCGATCGTAAGAACGAGCTTAATTTTGGAAGCGGCAAAGAAGAAGATGAAGCTGTAGTCGGAAGTGATAGGGCAGCTGACGAAGGAGAGGCAGAGAAGTCATGAGCGAACAAGTTACAGCAGAAAAAGTAAAAGAGCTCCGCGAGCGCACAGGCGTTGGCATGGGCAAATGTAAAGAGGCCTTAGTTGAAGCTCAAGGCAACATGGATAAGGCCATTGATGTCCTCCGCAAAGCGGGAATGGCGTCCGCTGTCAAAAAAGAAGGCAGGACTGTCAACGAAGGTCTCATTGGGTACGCAGAAGATCATCAGGGTGTTGCTCTTGTTGAGGTGAATGCGGAAACAGATTTCGTGACACAAAACGATAAGTTTAAACAATTTCTAAAAGATGTCGCGACAGAAATTGTGGAAACAAAGCCAGCCTCTCTTGAAGCCTTCATGCAGCAGAAGTCCAAGCATGACCGCTCCATCACAATCGATGAGTATCGCGCTCTTGTGATCCAGAGTCTTGGGGAAAACATCCAAATTAAACGTCTTCTTCTGTTAAAGAAGACAGCGGATGTTTCTTTAGGTATCTACTCGCATATGGGGGGTAAGATTGTGTGTGTGGTTGTCTTATCCGGAGGCTCTGGAGAAGAGGCTCTTGCTAGAGACATCGCGATGCATGTAGCTGCAGAGGCTCCTGAATTTTTAGCTCCTGAAGATGTTCCGGATGACGTTCGGGAAAAAGAGGCGGAAATTGCACGCAGTCAGATGCAAGGAAAACCTGCTAACATGGTAGAAAAGATTGTTGAAGGAAAAGTCAAAGCGTTTTGTGACCAGGTATGTTTAGTCTGTCAGAAATACGTAAGAGATCCTTCCGTTACCGTTTCAGCTCTCCTTGAAAAAGAAGGCAAGAGACTTGGTAAAGATCTGAAGATTCTGACCTATTATCGTTGGAAAGTGGGAGCATAAATTGTCACGTGATCGTCAACCGATCTACAAACAAGTCCTCTTAAAACTCTCAGGGGAGTCTCTCATGGGAGATCACCACTTTGGGATTGATGAAACGGCGTGCAGACAGGTCGCTGTGGCCATTAAAGAGGCTCACGACCTTGGCGTCCGTATGGGGATTGTGATCGGTGGCGGGAATATCTTTCGTGGATCTCAGGCAACAGCTTTTGGATTCATGAGAACTCCTGCGGATCACATTGGGATGCTCGCAACGATCATCAACGGAATGGTCCTCCATCAAGCGCTCGCTTCTCTCGGTGTTAAAAGTAGGGTGATGAGCGCTCTGTATGCCGATTCGCTTGTCGAAAAATACAACTGGGAAAAGGCGATCCACTACTTAGAGCAAGGAGTGATCGTTATTTTTGTGGGTGGCACAGGCAATCCTTACTTTACAACCGACTCTGCAGCCGCTCTAAAGGCCAGTGAAATGGGAGCCGATATTTTACTTAAAGCCACAAAGGTTGATGGGATCTATAGCGAGGATCCTAAGAAAAACCCCCAAGCAAAAAAGTATTCCGAGCTCACCTATGCAGAGGTTCTCATTCAAAAGCTAAACGTCATGGATGCCACTGCCATTGCGCTTTGCAGAGAAAACAATATTCCGATTTGTGTCTTCAATGTGTTCCATCCAGGAGCCATCGCTCAAGCCGTATGTGGCGAGGCGACAGGGTCCTTAGTTAGGGGAGGATAAAGATGAGTCATAGCGAGCAAACAAAAGCAAAAATGCAGGCAGCTCTTGAGCACTTTAAAACAGAGCTGAGAGGTTTGAGATCCAACCGAGCAAATCCTGCCGTACTTGATTCTGTTCAAGTGGAGGTTTACGGTTCTTTCATGCGGCTCAAAGAGCTTGCGAACGTGACAACTCCAGAAGCAAGACAACTCCTCATTACCCCCTTTGATCCACAGACAGCAGGTCCTATTGCGAAAAGTATTGAAAAAGCAGGTCTTAACTTACAGCCTGTGGTGGAAGGATCTTCCATTCGGATTCACGTGCCTCCGATGGATGAGTCGATGCGCAAACAGATTGCCAAACAAGCCAAACAGATCGCGGAAAACACGAAAGTCACCATTCGTGATGTGCGTCGTAAAGGCAATGAGGCCCCACGCAAAGATAAGGCCGATGGTGTCCTGACCGAAGACCAAATGAAGAAAGAAGAAAAGACAATCCAAGAGTTAACAGACAAATTTTGCCACGAAATTGACGCGCTCTATAGTGCGAAAGAGAAGGAAATCCTCACTGTTTAATCTCTTGTAGAAAAATACGTGGGCTATTAGAATAGTCACGTTTAATTGATCTTTGGCCCCATCGTCTAGCCTGGCCTAGGACACCAGATTTTCATTCTGATAACAGGGGTTCGAATCCCCTTGGGGTCAATGTTGCTGTAGGATCAATGAGACTTTAGCTCAGTCGGTAGAGCACCTCACTTTTAATGAGGGGGTCGATGGTTCGAGTCCATCAAGTCTCAATTCTTTATCCCTTTTATTTTCACAAACTTAAAAATCTATTTGCTCGCTTCAAAAAAGGCATTGTGCACATTGCGGTGCAAAAACCCAATCGATCTGTCGCTGAGGAACAATCTCGTTTACTTTCATCTAAGGGTGAGATTCTCTTATTGCAGAGTGAAAATGGTGTAGCTCGTATTGAAGTGTTGATGCATGGAGAAACTGTATGGTTAATCCTCAATGAGATGGCTCAACTTTTTCAGATTCACAAATCAGGTATCTTAAAAATATATTCGAAACATCTGAGTTACAAACAGATGCAATAGTTCAAAAGGCGGGGGGACGAAAGGTTGTTTCTAAGGTGTTGTAATAAATTTGTTTTTTTTTGTTAAAATTATTGCGTAGTTTTTTTTATTTAGAAGGGAGGCAAGGTGTTATTATGGGTGTTTTAGCAACAGTTGGTGTAGGAGCTGTAACCGCTTTTTGTGTGGCAGAAGGTATACAAAGAGGTATTAAGTGGTATCTCGATTTTCTTTTTAAAAGCTCGATCCAGCCTTTGCAAGAACAGTTTATGCAGATCAGAGGAAAGGATTCCCTTACCCATGTGCCTGACTATATCCCTGGGCCTTGCTTCCTTTACGCAGATCAGTACAATCCCGCATGGACTACAGTGGCTTGTCCTTTGAATGAAAAAGATCATCCTCTCTTGTTAAAACGGAATGAAATTGAAGAAGCTTACGACAATTTTTCCAAGAAAACGAGTGTTTTAACAGTGTTTGGTAATGAGGAGATGTGGATGGGTGCTGCTTTAGTGCTAGTGGTGGCAGAAGCTATTTTCGCAGTTTATATAGCAGGGCCTGTGGGTGCTTCTTTGGCATTGAAAGCTTCTCTAGGATTAGTAGCAGGTGCAACCGCTGGAACCATCACTTTAGCGAGCGTTATTTCTCGGTATTCTGTAAGCTGCGGCTGAAACACATTGAGACCATTCCAAAAACTTCGGATATTTGGAAAATTAGGTCATTTGGATGCGATCTAAGCCCGCTGGTAGCTCATCGCTTTTGTGATCCCATTTCGATACACAAAAGGATGGCCATTTTTTGGCTTTGAAGTCTTTAAATACCTTATGCTCTTCCATAAGCATTGCCGAGCATGGTCTTTTTGCCTCTGGGGTTACCACTTTCTAGAAACAAACTCCTTAGACCTATAATGTCTAAGGCCTGATCTGCCACAAGCCTTTTTAGTTTTGAATTCTCTTCTTCTAGCTGCTTCAGAAACTGTCATCCCTCCAAATTTGGCTTTCCATTGGTAGTAGGTGCCCTTTGCTATGCCGTGCTTGCGGCATAGCTCCAGCGCGATGACCTGAATGATTTGTTTTTCTGAGAATCGTGATTTTTTTATGGTTTCTGACTCCTTTAAAGTTAAAATTTATCACAAACTTCTACTTTTAGATGGACCGATTTATTGGGAGCTGGTCAGTAGACAATTCCAGTAAGGGGGCACAACCTGGAAGGATACTTTCAACCCTTTAAGGATTGCTTTTCCTGAGAGTTTTCAGTATGATTCTCTTATCTTTTTGCGGTCATGGCGGAATTGGTAGACGCGCTAGATTCAGGTTCTAGTTGGGGCAACTCAATGGATGTTCGAGTCATCTTGACCGCACTTTCTTTCCTTCTTCATTGATTATTACCTAGATAATATTAAAATTTAAAATAATAACAAGCAAATCTTTAGCTATTTTTGTGATGAATAATTATTGTTTGTTTGATATGATCCTGTTTTGTTGTTTTAGATTATTTTGACAGGATTAGTTTATGAGCGAACTAGATAAAGAGAAGAAGTTTGTTACACTTTCAGAAGCTGCAAAGATCAATCAGGTCACACGTCAGGCGATCTATGTTGCAATTAAGCAGAAGAAACTAAGAGCTTACAAGAACCCTACACGTTGGATCATTGCTCTTGAAGATTTAGAACAGTACCGCAATATGAAGTATTCTCGTTTGAAATCAAAATTTCAGGGAGAGCTTCTGTTTGATAATAAGAAAGGGTTCTATTCAATTCAACAGACTGCTGCGATGTTAGAGGTTCCTTACCAGAAGATCTACTACGCAACGCGTATTGGCTTGCTTAAAGCCGTTCGTAAGGGCTCTGCTTGGGTTATCCATATCGATGAGATTCGTAAGTATCAGGATCAATATCTTAACCGCAGAATTTCTAATTTCGACGAAGAAGAAGTCTCCTAAGGGTTTGCGACTTGAAAGTCGCGAATTTGGAGTTGGATACTTGTCTTCGAGAGAAAAGAATTAATATGGGGAGTAAAGGCGAGGTGGAGGGTGAGGTTCTTTTTACAGAGTCTTGGCCTTTTCTCCCCCATTCCAAAGCCAATGCCTTCTAACATCCGATCATTTTGTTCCAAGTAGAGTTTCAGATGGGTTTTCCCAACCAGCTTCGGAGGCCAAATCTGTTTGGCATCGCAATAGAGAATAGGCATTGGGTTTTCGTTGCCAAAGGGCTCTAACAGGCTAAAAGATTCCATAAAATCAAACGTGAGCTCTCCAAACGAGATCTGGGCATCCAGATAGAGTTTGGTCACGACATCACTTTCTTGCAGGTTTTCATTGGCGGCCTGAATAAATCTTTTTTTAAAGGGTTCAATGCATTCTTCTTTAATGGTTAGACCTGCTGCAAAATCATGCCCTCCAAAATTCAGCAGGAGATCGGAAAGATCTCGTAAATGAGATAAGAGTGGAAATTCAGGGATCGTGCGGATCGATCCTTTGCCAAGGCCTTGGTCGATGGCGATGAGCACGGTGGGACGGTTATAGTTTTTGGCAATGCGTGCGGTGATGATGGGAATGATCCCCGGATGCCATTTGTGAGAATGGAGGACCAAGGCTCTTTGGCTTAAAAGATGGGGATGACCTGTAATAAAATCTTCGACATCTTGAGAATCGAGCCGTTCAATTTTTTGCCGTTCACTGTTATTGAGATCGAGCTCTTTGGCAAGTTCTTCTCCGGCGATAGGGTCGCGGATTAAAAGGAGTTCGACCCCTTTGCGAGGGTCCGCAATTCTTCCGAGACTATTCAGCCGGGGAGCTACTTTGGAGGCAATATCATTGGTGGTGATCTCGCCGAGTCTCAGATCACAGACTGCAAAGAGTTTGGCAAGACCTACCCGTTTTGTTTTACGCAGCTGCTTTAGTCCATAGCGGACGAGGATTCTATTTTCCCCGACCAGCGCTCCCATATCGGCGATGGTGCCAAGAGCGACCAAGTCTAGGTGCTTTTTGAGATCAATCGAGCTTGGGCTAACAGATCCGGAGGCAATCAAGCTATTGGTAATTGCGTGGGCGAGTTTAAACGCCACGCCAACTCCTGTGAGATGACGATTTGGATAGGTACTGTGGATGAGTTTGGGATTGAGTGTTGCTATGCAGTGGGGAAGTTTGGCTGTGGGCTCGTGATGGTCGGTGACGATGACATCAATTTTGCGACGGACAGCATCTTCAATCGCATCCGCTGCGGTAATTCCGCAATCGACTGTGATTAAAAGAGAGCAATGCTTGGAGATCCCAAATTCAACGGCATCGAGCATCACATTTTGACTTAAGGAGGTGCGATTAGGGACGTAGAAGAAAACGTGAGCGCCGAGAGATTGTAAAAACTCGGTCAGGAGTGAAATGGCTGTCATCCCATCGACGTCGTTATCTCCATAGATGAGAATATTTTCTTTTGTTTTGAGTGCCTGGATGACTCTGTGAACCGCTCGATCCATATCGGGAAAGAGTTGTGGATCATAGAGATCCGGAAGTTTGGCGTAGAGGTAGTCGTGGATCGATTCCAGAGTATCAAATTTGCGGGCTGCCAAAATATGGGCGGTGACCGGATGGATACTAAATTCTTTGATGATTGTCCGGTGCCATTCTGGGTCCACTTTTGGATAGACCCAGATCGGATCGCGCGAGATGATCCCCATGTTATTCGCTCATCAAAATTTTGGAATCTGCTTTTCTCTGCTCTTTATCATGGAAGTACTTCATCAGAGGTGCTGCAATGAAAAGAGAAGAGAGAGTGCCAAACACAACTCCAATGGCCATCACAAGGGAGAAGCCAAACAGAGTACTTCCCCCGAGTAGGAGGAGCGGTGTCAAGATGAGAAGCGTCGTGCCTGATGTAAGCAATGTACGACTTAAGGTCACGTTAAGGGCGTGGTTGATGACATCGGCAAATTTCGATTTGCGCATGAGTTTTGTATCTTCTCGAATCCTATCAAACACGATGATCGTATCATTCAGAGAGTAGCCGATCATGGTCATCAGAGCTGTAATCGTATTAAGATCTAGCTGGATCGGAACTTTGCATGCGTGCAGAAGCGCCATGACTCCGACCGTAAAGAAAAGGTCGTGAGCTAAGCAAATCGTTGCAGAAATCGCATACTTAAACTCAAAGCGGATCGTGATGTAGAGTAGAATGCACAGAAGCGCTACGGTAAGGCCTATCAGAGCGCTATTGCGCATCGTATCAGACATCTGACCACTCACTTCGGTCCAGCTCTTATCAAGATTTTGTAAGGTATGAGGAGACAGGATGAGCCCTTCTGCTTTAAGTGCAGAGACGACCCAAACAATTTTTGGATTCATCTCATAAGGAAAGCCAATCCCCAAGGTTTGATTTTCTAGGGGCATTCCATAAAAAGGATGACCGGCTTCTTGTAAGCTGCGGCTTAAGAAAATGCGCACGTTATTAGAAGGATTGAGCTGTCTCACCTGAATGTCCCGTCCTGAGGCTCCTGCTTTAATAAGTGCATGCTCCACATGCTCGCGGTAATTCATGTCCTGAGTAGGCTCAATTTCACAGCTGAGCGCATAGCCTCCTGTAAAATCCATCCCGAAGAGAGTTTTTCTTTCTTGAATGAGGACAAAAGATCCGATGACGATAATCACAGCGGATAAGGCAACGGTGACCTTTGTAAATTTTAAGAAATTAAAGTTTTTAGCAGGGAAAAGATGCATCATCTTCAGGCTTTGATGTGCAGGGTTTCTTACCCAATGAGCGAAGAAAAACTTTGCGGTGAAGAGTGAGGCAAAGAAAGAGCCGATGATTCCGATAATCAACGTGACAGCAAAACCTTTAATCGGCCCTGAGTCAAACTGAAGGAGAATCAAAGCCGCAATCAGTGTTGTTACGTTCGAATCTAAAATCGCAGAAAAAGCCTTCCGGTATCCTGCGTGAACAGCTGTTGCAATCCTTCCCGTCTGTGCAAATTCCTCTCGGATTCTTTCAAAGACAAGAACGTTAGCGTCAACAGCCATTCCCAGCGTGAGGATAATCCCTGCAATGCCCGCTAGCGTCATGGTCGCTTGTAAATTCTGCAATGTTGCCCATAAGAGGAAAAGGGTAAACAGGACAGTCACGGATGCCACAACTCCTGCAAAACGGTAGTACCCAACTAAAATTCCAATCACGAGCAGTAAGGAGAAGATTGTTGCCAAGATTCCATGGAATCTTTCTTGACTGCCAAGCTCTGGGCTGACGTTTTTCTCAGAAAGAATGGAGGGCGTAAAGCTTAAGGATCCTGCTTTAAGATCTGCTTCCAGGTTATTGATTTCTCGTTGCGTGAAGCTTCCAGAGATCATGGCGCTATCTTTTAAAGGAGAGTCTAGCGTAGGAGCGCTAATGACCCATCCGTTTAAAATGACAGCCATTCTCCACCCTCTGCCTCCAGAGATTTTTTCTAAAGGCGTTCCTGCAATTTTCTCTTTAGCATATTGAGAGGTCCATGCATACAGGTCATCACGGGGAGAAATTTTCACCCCATCACGCGTGGAGGATCCTTTCACGGAAAAGCTTAAGAAATTTCCTTTGGAAGGATCATAAGAGGCTTGAACCTGATCTAGGTTAGATCCTTCGAGTGCAAAATTACGGAACACGATGAGCAGCGGATGTGTCTGTCCTTGCCAGCTTCTCGCATCGTCTCCTTTCCAAAGAGCAATCGAAGAGTAGAGGTCGCTCAAGGTCGCATCAATAGAGGTCTCATCGGGAGGAGAGAACCTTAGGCCATTAGCGTAGAGAATACGCGCCGCTTCACTGCGTGGTTGAAGATGTTCAGGATCTAAAGAGTCCCCATGCAGATGTCTCCAGGCAATTTTTTGGACATCGTCGCTGTTTTTGCGATTGGTGACAACTGCCTCGTTCCACACATCTTGTAGAAACTGATTCACTGCTTGTGCAAGCGTCGTATTTGCAGGAGAGAATTTCTCGTTGATCACATGGAAATACATCGAAGAGGCTTTGACAAGATCGGTGGCTGAAAGACCTTGAGAGCCTGGGAAATCAAGAGTCACATAGTTGCCTTCTCGACGGATACTGACCTCAGAGACTCCCATCTTATTCACGCGATTGTACAGCTCGTTAATCCCTTGTTTAATCGCAGCTTCTGAGGTAACGGGTCTGTGGTTAGAGTCTTTGAGCTCAATCTGCACCGTTTTTCCTCCCGAGAGGTCAAGACCCCAATGGAGAATCTTTCGATCATCGCCTCGGAAATATTTGATCGTGCTGAGCTTGAAGTTATTCCAGTAGACGTTCTTAACAGGTTTGGGGACATCCAGAGGATTTAAGCCTTTTACCCCTAAATTGGCTGCTAAGTAATCATCACGCCATTTGAGAAGATCTTCATGAATGTGATTATCAATTTTATTTTCGGTGAGGATCCGCTGCTCAACATCAGAAAATTCAAGAACCGCAATTTTTTTAGTCCCTTGGACGGTGAAGTCTTCACGCGTTGCTTTCAAGACCATCTGATAGTAATCTTCTTTTTCAAAGATAAAGTCATTTTTAAACAGAGGATCTAATGAAAAAGCAGCCCCTGAGTAGCCAAAGAATTGATTACCTTCCAAAAGAGCGCGTAGCTTGGAGAAATCCTCGATAAACTGTTGTGTTTGAGGAGAAGCTATCTCACTTTGTAATCGGTTGATAATTGGGTCTAGACCTCGCGCGATGACGTAGACGGAGTGCATGCGCATGCCTTGGAGGGGAAGGCCTTTCTGCAGGGCGGGAGCATAGAGGACGAGGCAGAATCTCTGCTGTTCTTTTGGCAGCTTGACAAAGGTTTCATAGTCATAGATCGGAAGGTTTTCTGCGGAAAGATCAGGGTGTTTAGGGTGCCAGGAATTTTCAAGTTTATTTTTGAGTTTAAAGACTTCTGCTTCTGCAATTTGGCTGAGCCGCATCGCCAAAAACCCCTTACTTCCTGTCAGATGGGCAAGCTCAACGCTAAAAGCATCTTGGAAAGGAAGAATCGTTTCGCCTGATAGCCTGGAAGCATTTGCAATTTCGTTATAGAGAAGCTGGTCAGACAGGTCGGTGAGGTATGTGGCATGGGAATTTTTAGCAAATTCCTGTTTAGCAAGATGTAAGTCTTGATAAGGTGTTAGAACGATAGTTTCTTTTGGCCAGTCAATAACCAGCGCATCGATAAAAGAGTTTCTTCCCTCTAAAGAAATCACTTGTACTTTGCCAGTGCCTGCTTGCTCAAAGAGTTTTTCAAGAGTCGCTGGGCTCCAGGGTTTCATTCCGGAGGTAAACTGGGAAAAGTGTTTTTTGACCGTTCCAAGAGCGTGCTCTAGCATTTTGATTTCTGAAGAGAGCTCATCAAGTTTTTGCCCGTCGGCTGGACTTAAAAAGGACCCTTCAGAACGGGCTTTGGAGGCTATTGTTGTTAGAGAGTCTTTTTCTTTTTGGTCTCTGCTTAAAAGATGATCCAGAGAAGTCTTGAAATGTTCAATGAGTGCGTGATGATCTACCCCTTCAATTTGACTAAAGGAGGCAAAAAATCGAGAGGCTATTGGAGAGGTTTCCCCGTAGACATTTGTAAAAGAAACGATTTTTTGAGCAAGGTTTAAAAGAAGATCTCGCGATTCAGAATCTTCTTTGGCATGGAGCAGTGATTTCAGGATCAACGCATTTTCCGTAGGGCCTCCAAGACTTAATCCTAGAGTCAGAGCCCTATTTAAAATAATGTCCCGGTAGAGTGGGGTTGGCAATCCCTGGGAATCAAACTTTGCAGAAAATTGAAAATATTGACTTGCTTCACTTGGGTTTATATGGATGGGGATCTGTCTTTGGATCGTCACGCTTTTTGAGTCAAAGTCGCCTACTTCTTTCAGAGAAAGCTGCGCGGGAACAAAGGAGATCAGGGCCCCAGCTCTTGGTAGGTGGGTACGGAAAACATTGGCATCTTGAACATTTTTAAAATTCAGAGTCAAGAACTGAGGATCCTTCATTTCAATTGAAAGAGGCTTAACCCGAAGGAGCTTACAGAAGGAGTGAGCCCAAGCCAGAGAATCTTGTTCTAGCCCGTTCACGCGTTGAATAATCTCCTGGGCCACTACACTAGAGCGCTTATCATCAATAGGAGATTTTAACGGTTTGGAGTAGTAAAAAATCGTCGGAAGAATGTTGTATATCGTAAGAGCAACGACCGCAATGATAAGAAAGAAGGGCCACTTTTTCTGTTTTTCCATAACCGCCTATTATAGTGAGAAGGCACAAATTGACTGATAAGCCTGATTTGAAAAGGATAACAGGATAGAACCGATTCTGTCGAGGGGAAAGGGAGGGGGAAAGGCGGAACCTTGAAGCCTGAATGGGGCATGGAAGATCGGGGGTTCAAGGATTTTCTGGCAAAATTTGAGGGGTTTTTGTTTGAATGTAGAACATGAAATTTTTGACTAGATTATGTAGTTTTTTTTCCGTCCTCTGTTTGGGAAGTGCCAGTGTTGTTGAAACAGATTTGCATCTGGTTTCTATTCCTGGAAAAAGTCCAAGGACCATGATTTGTTTTCATGGGTATGGGGCGAACTATCAGATTGCTGAACACCTAAAACAATTAGGTTTGATCGAAGCGACTCTTGTCGGTTTTAATTTCCCCGATCACGATATCCTGGGAAAAGAGATAGACCCTCATCAGCTCACATTCGGAACGATTCAGGAGCTTTTACCGGCTTTAACTGTTTTAAAAAAATATGTCATTGATGATGGCCTTGAGGTGATCGATCTTTATGGATTTTCTGCGGGAGGAGGTGCACTGATCAATGTCCTGGCTGTCCTCAATACCAGAACATATGATGCAGAACTTCAGGCGATTGGGATTGCTTTTCAGGAAAAGCAGAGGCTGTTAGAAGCTATTCAGAAGGGGCTCATCATTCTAGATACTCCTTTGAAATCGGTTGAAGAGATCATCGATTTAAGAGGATCTTCCCCTGAATTAGAGATTTTGGCTAAAAATTATCGGGACAATCACCTGCGTCCCATCGATTCATTAAAGGCTTTAGAGGGCTTAACGCTTGATCTGATTTTAAATTTTCAAGAAAGGG
>JACCDG011182526.1_pt1 | contig 12344 bp, 13 predicted proteins | sample 7442471 | NCBI WGS metagenome assembly JACCDG01 (sample SAMN15323444, study PRJNA562643) | freshwater metagenome | isolation source: river surface water | place: USA:Blue River Watershed | collected 2017-08-17 | reverse complement strand
TGATCACGCCCGAGCGCTGGATGAAAGACTTCGAGGTCGCTGGCTTCAAGCCCGAGGTGATGCCCGGCATCTTGAAAGGCAACGCGGTGCGCTTGCTGGGTCTGGATCAAGCGAAGTAAATCAAACACCCACCCCGCATGCTCAATATCCTGTCGATCACCGGTCCGATTTACCTCTCCATTGGCGTGGGCTATGTGGCCACCCGCCAAGGCTTTTTCAGCAAGACCGATGGCCAGGTGTTGGGCCGCTTTGTGTTGAACTTTGGCTTGCCCGCCATGCTGTTCAATGCGCTGGCGCAACGCCAGTTCTCAGACATCTTGCATCCTGGCTATTTGGTGGCCTATGGTGTGGGGTCGTTCCTGGCCTTGAGCGCTGGTTTTGCCATTTGGCATTGGGGGCGAGGCAAGGGGCGTTCTGAAAGTGGGCTGGTGGCGATGGGGTTCAGCTCATCGAACAGCGGCTACGTGGGCTACCCGATCTTGTTGCAAATCTTGGGGCCTGCCGCCGGGGTGGGTTTGGCCTTGTCGATGTTGATCGAGAACTTGTTGATCATTCCTTTGTCGCTGGCGATTGCCGACAGCGGCGAGGCCAGGCATGACTCCTGGCTGCACATGGTGTGGGCGAGTTTGAAAAACATGTTGAAGCTGCCCATGATCTGGGCCATTTTGGCGGGCTTCACCTGTTCCTTGCTGGGTGTGCAGTTGCCCGAGGTGGTGTCTAAAACGGTGAATTTGTTTGCCGCGTCTTGCGCTGCCGCTGCCTTGTTTGTGAATGGCGGCTCTTTGGTGGGTATGCGTTTCTTGGGCGCTTTGAACGAAGTGAGCTGGGTCGCGTTTGGCAAATTGGTGCTGCACCCGCTGTGTGTGGGCGCCATGCTGTGGGTGGTGGGGCCGATGGAGGCAGGTTTGCAAATTTCGGCTGTTCTGTTGGCCGCCATGCCTATGCTGGGCATTTACCCCTTGCTGGCGCAGCGCCATGGCCACCAGGCCTTGTGTGCGGCCGCTTTGTTGGTGACCACGGTGATCTCTTTTTTCACCATCAGCTTGCTGTTGTGGGGCATGAGCCAAGTGCCTGGTTGGCACATTTAAGCGCCATGCAGATTCACGAGTCCGAGGTTGAGCTCACCGCAATTCGTGCCCAAGGCGCGGGCGGGCAAAACGTCAACAAGGTCTCCAGCGCCATCCATTTGCGCTTTGACATCTTGGCCTCGTCGCTGCCCGAAGGCGTCAAGCAACGCCTGCTGGCGCTGAACGACCAGCGCATCACCCGTGAGGGCGTAGTGGTCATCAAATCGCAAGAACACCGCAGCCAAGACATGAACCGCATCGAGGCGCTGGCGCGTTTGATGGAGCTGGTGCAAAGCGTGGCGCAGCCACCTAAAAAACGCAGACCGACCAAGCCGACCTATGCTTCCAAGCAACGGCGCTTGGAGAGCAAGAAAAAGCAGTCAGACACCAAGTCGCAGCGCAGCAAGGTGTTCTGACGCGTCTTCAGCCTTAACCGGGCATGCTCCAACTTTGCTTCATGCTGTCACGTTGCAGCACAGGTTCGGCGGCTTTTGCCAAGCGTGGGTAAGCCGTACGCCAGGCCAGTTCGGGGTAGCGCAAATCCAAATACCAGAGCGCGCAGGCGATGGTGAGCAGCCCCAGGTGAAACTCGGCCTCGAAGACTTCGGGGTGTTTGTCCAAGTAGTGCAACGAGGTGCGGATGGCGTCGAGCTTGCCATTGACCCACTCGGGCCAGCGCAGGGCTTCGGGGCGCACATGGTTTTCATAGCGTGCGAGCAGCGCTGCGTCCAAGATGCCGTCGCCCAGCGATTGCAAGGTCAAGGCTTCCCAGCGCGCCGCGCCTTCTGCAGCGAGCAAGCTGCCGTGGCCGAGCGCGTTGAGGTACTCGCAAATCACGCGGCTGTCGTACAGCGCTGCACCGTCGTCGGTGACGAAAGTGGGCACTTTGCCCAGCGGGTTGCTGGCGATGATGTGGGCATCGCGGTTGACGGGGTGCGCGTTGGCGGGCAGGAATTCGATCAAGTCGATCAAACCCAATTCGTAGGCCGTGACCAAACATTTGCGCACGTAGGGGGAGGTGGGTGAGAAAAAGATTTGCATGGTTCAGTATTTCCCAAGCGACAACAAGCCGCTGTCACCAAGCAGACGCAAGGGGTGGCGCCTGCTCCACATAATCCCAGCCAAGAAGATTCAAACGACAAAGGAGACAGTGATGCGTACTTTCTGTGCTGCGAGGCGTGTTGCCATGCGTGTGGCCTTGGGCCTGACGTTGGCTGTGCCGCTCTTGGCCAATGCCCAGGCCTGGCCCAACAAGCCCATCAAGTGGATCATTCCTTACCCACCGGGTGGCATCACCGACAGTGCCACCCGCATGGTGGTGCAAAAGGTACAAGAGCAAACGGGCTGGACCATCGTGGTCGAGAACAAACCCGGTGCCAACTCCATCTTGGGCGCCGACATTGCTGCCCGTGCCGCACCCGATGGCTATACCTTCTTGACGGTGATTGGGGCCCATGCCGCCAATGCCACGCTCTACGCTGGCCGGTTGCCTTATGACGTGGTCAAGAGCTTCTCGCCGGTTTCCCTGGTGGGCATTGCGCCGCTGGTGATGACCGTCAACAACAACCTGCCGGTCAAAGACGTGAAAGATCTGCTGGCCTATGTCAAGGCCAACCCCGGCAAGGTGTCGTTTGGCTCCTCGGGCGTGGGGGCGGCAGCGCACTTGACGCAAGAACTGTTCAAGCAAAACACCGGGGCTGACATTGCCCACGTCCCCTACAAAGGCACAGCCCCTGCACTGAGTGACTTGATGGGTGGCAACCTGCAAATCCTGACCGACACCGCCAGCGCCTTGATGCCACATGTGCGCAGCGGAAAAATCAAAGCCGTGGCGGTGTTTGCCAACAAACGCATTCCTGGCGCGGCCGAGGTGCCAACCATTGCCGAGGCCGGTGGCCCTGCCATGGAAGGCTCTACCTGGGTGATGTTTTTGACCCAGTCGGCGGTGCCGAAAAACATCGTGGCCCGCATGTCGGCAGAAACCGCCAAGGCCATCAACTCGCCTGAATTGCGCGCCAAGTTTGAGAGCCTGGGCATTGAATCGGTGGGTAACACGCCTGAGCAAGCGGGTAAATTTTTGGACGATGAAATCGTCAAATGGGCCAAAGTCATTGCTGCGGCCGGTGTGAAAGCCGAATAAATCAACTCAAAAGGACATGTTGTGAACTTATTCAATCTCGAAGGCCAAGTGGCCATCATCACGGGTTCTTCGCGCGGCATTGGCCGTGCCATTGCCGAGCGCATGGCCGAGCATGGTGCACGGGTGGTGATTTCGTCGCGCAAGGCCGAGGCTTGTGCCGAGGTGGTCAACGCCATCAATGCCAAACATGGCGCGGGGCGAGCCATTGCGGTGCCTGCCAACATCTCGTCCAAAGAGGATCTGGCTCATTTGGTGGCTGAAACTAACCGCCAGTTTGGCCATGTGGATGTGCTGGTGTGTAACGCGGCCAGCAACCCATACTACGGCCCCCAGGCGGGGATTGCCGATGAGCAGTTCCGCAAAATTTTGGATAACAACATTGTGGCCAACCACTGGTTGATCAACTTGGTCGCGCCTCAGATGATCGAGAAGAAATCAGGCTCCATCATCATCGTGTCGTCCATTGGTGGCCTACGCGGTTCACCCGTGATTGGTGCGTATTGCATCAGCAAAGCCGCTGACATGCAGCTGGCGCGAAACCTGGCGGTGGAGTACGGGCCCCACAATGTGCGCGTCAATTGCATTGCCCCAGGCTTGATCAAAACCGATTTTGCGCGTGCCCTGTGGGAAGACAGCGAGATGCTGACCGAGCGCATGAGCACCACGCCGCTGCGCCGCATTGGCGAGCCCGATGAAATTGCCGGTGCTGCCGTGTTCTTGGCCTCGCAAGCCGGCTCGTATGTGACGGGCCAGAGTTTGGTGGTTGACGGCGGGGTGACGATTTAAGTCCGGTCGTCGACGATCACGCCTTTGCTGTTGATGGGCTCATGGTGGGCGCTGCTCAGGCCCTTGATTTCAAACTCACGCACTACTTCGCCCGAGACTTGGTTGGTCACCTTGATCTTGAGGGCGTTGGATTCGTGATCAACCGAAAACCCCAGCTCGACGATGCTGCTGTCGTGCTTGACTTCGGGTGGGCGTGACGTGGCGGTGCTGGGTGGCACAGCCGGTTGTTCTGGATGGGCCGATGAATTCAGATGTTGAGACGCCAACTGTCCGTTCCCCGTGCCAACAGGCAGGGGAGGGGTGGATGGTGTGATGGCTTGAATTTCAAGGGGTGGGGACATGATGCACCTCGCTCTCTTGCTCACAGAATCGGTTGAATCTGGCTGAACTTGAGGTGTCCAGCTGTTCACGACCAAGAGATGACAGCTTTGTCATGGGATGACAACTTATTACTGGCAAACACTGAGAAGCGTGGCTGAATCTTGTGGCTATTCTCTACAACACACCAGAAAGGGTTTTATGTTCAAGTCTTTGCGTCTAGATCGTCGTCATCTTGTGTTGGCAGCCGCAGGCTGGCTCGCCGCCTCTGCCTTGCCTGTTCAGGCACAAGCACAGGCGAACAATTGGCCCGCTAAAACAATCCGCATCGTGGTGGCATTCCCACCAGGTGGCTTGACCGATGCCTATGCCCGCCTGTATGCCGAACAACTCACGGCCAAATTTGGCGTGCCTGCGATTGTGGACAACAAACCCGGCGCGGGTGCCATCATTGGCATTGACACCGTGGCCAAAGCCCCAGCGGACGGTTACACCTTGCTCATGACCACGTCTGGCACGGTGTACCAAAACCGGGTGCTCTATAGCAAGCTGCCGTACAACCTGGACAAAGACTTGACGCCTGTGGCCGTGTTCCCGTCCGGACCGCTGGTGGTGGGTGTGCCTGAGAAATTGGGCATCAACACCATGGCCGAGTTCATTCAATACGCCAAAAAGAATCCCACCTCGATGGGCAGCTATGCCCCTGGGGGCTATCCGCACATGGTGGCGGATCAAATCAACCGCAAAGAAGGCACCCAGATTCAAACCATTTCCTACCGTGGCGAGTCCCCCATGTGGCTGGATTTGGCCTCGGCGCAATCTCAGGTTGCAATTGGCAGCTACCAGGCCTTTGCCACGGTGCAAGCGCGTGGCGTGAAAGCGATTGGTGTGACCGGCTCCTACCGTTCGCCCAAATTGCCTGATGTACCGACCTTGGTCGAGCAAGGCCTGGACCCACGCTTGGTCGGCTTGGAAGGCGGCTTGCCCTTGATGGCGCCCGCGGGCACCCCTGAAGCGGTGTTGAAAGCCTTGTCGCAAGTGGCGGTGGAGGGGGCTAACACGCCGCGCGCCGTTCAACTGCGGGAAACCTTTGCGATTCCCAACAAGCCCAAGAACCTTGAAGGCACCCGTGCCGATTGGGCGCGTGATGTGCCAATTTGGATCAAACTTGCGGTCGACCTCGGCATCAAGCTCGATTGAGCTTGTTAACTCTTTTTGCTCTGGATGTTGAGTTGATCGTCGCGGGCTGAGATCGCGTATTGCGCGGCTTTGTTGGACATCAACACGGCCTGTGCGGCAAAGCTGGCGGCCTTTTTAGAGGCTTCTGCGGCCACCGATGAGCCTTGGGCGGACGCATCTTCGGCATGGTTGGCCACCGCCAATGCTGCTGCTGCGGCTGCCGAGGCAGCGGAGGCAGCGCTTTGTATGGCAGCTGCCGCAGCCGAACTGGCTGCGTTTGAGGCAGCCTCTGCCGCTGCGATCACGGGCACTGCGGCTGCTTCTTTGGCGGCCAGCAAACATTTTTCTGAGGCCACAGCCGAGTGTTCGGCAGCTTTGGCGGCTTGTTCTGCCGATTCGGTCGCATGCTGGGTCAACCCGCGCAAAACGATCAGCGTGTCTGCATAGCGGCGGTTGGTGTCGAGGTAGCTGTTCTTGAGATCACGAAGTTCCTCACGCATCAGCGCCACTTCTTTGCGTAAAACTTCTACTTCGGTTGTCATGGGGAATCCTTTGTGTGGCTGGCTGGTCAGCGTTCATCCTAGCGTTCATTCTGGGGTTATGAACTTATTCATCAGCTTAACGGGCTTTTTGATGCGGATCTGTGCGGCAACGCACACAGATGATTTGAAAGGTCTGTTTCAGCGTGCCGTGGTTCGTGCACGACATACGCCAAGTAGCGTATTGATCGTCCGATGGGCAGTCGTTACCCTGTGATTCTGATTGAAAACTTCAAAACAACGATTGTCTTGTCAAAGGCAACTTCAGGAGACGCTACATGACTGCAGCCCAGGTGCAAAACGCACTGATTCTTTGCTTGATTCTTGGTTTTGGAACGATGGAGTTCCTCAATCGTCGCTACCGAGCCGCGATTCATCCGTCTAAAGATGACACCACCTTAGAGTTGTTGATGTTCTTGAGCGTGGTGGCCGTCACGCAACCTTTTGCGATTTTGATGACGTCTAAGTTGGGTAATCTGTGGTTTCCTGAATACAAGGACGCCTTGGCCGATCTGCCCTGGTGGGGCATGGTGGCTATTTTGTTGGTGGCTGACGACATGACGCAATACTGGTGGCACCGCCTGTCGCATTCGCCCTTGCTGTGGCCCCTGCATCGTGCCCACCATTCGGCGGAGTACATGAGCATTCGCATCACCTTCCGCAACAATTTCTTTTATTACTTGATGATGCCCGGCCTGTGGTTCGCGGGCTGCTTGTTGTATTTGGGCTTCGGTGGCTTGGTTTATGCCTTGTACATCGTGGTCAAGTTGACGGTCATTTTGGGCGCGCATTGCACCTGGCGTTGGGATGAGCCGCTGTACCGTATTCCTGCTTTGCGCCCCCTCATGTGGGTGGTGGAGCGCACCATCTCCACACCTGCTACACATTGGGCCCACCATGCCATCACCAACAAGGATGGCATTGGCAACTACAAGGGCAACTTCGGCAATTTATTGTTCTTCTGGGATGTGCTGTTTGGCAGCGCCTTGATCACACGCCAATACCCCGCCCAAGTGGGCTTGATCGATGACAAGCTGTTTGGCCAAGAGCGTTGGTACCACCAGATGTTCTATCCGCTGTTGCAATCCAAGCGCGAGCATTCGGCGCTGAAGTTCGGTGGCACGATTTACGCTGAACCTGAACAGCCCCAGTAACGACCTCTCACCCCGGAGCCACGCGCCATGCCTGCTGAGTTTTCAATTGTTTTTCAACGTCAGAAGGCAGCGCACTTGGCACGTCCCGTGCCTAGCCATGCCCAACGCATGGCAGATTTGCGAGCGCTCGCGCGTTTGCTCAAAGACAACCGTGACGCGATTGTGCAAGCCATCTGTCAAGACTATGGCAACCGCAGCGAGTTTGAAACCTTGTTTGCGGAATTCTTTGTGGTTCTCGAAGCCATCAAGGATGCGCAGAAAAACCTCAAAAAATGGATGAAGCCCCAGCGTCGCCACATTGACCGGCTGATGTATCCCGGTGCGTCCAACCGCGTGGTGCCGCAACCTGTGGGCGTGGTGGGGGTGATCGTGCCGTGGAACTTTCCGCTCAATTTGAGTTTCTGTCCCTTGGCGGCCATCTTGGCGGCGGGTAACCGGGCCATGGTGAAGATGTCTCACAACTCCAGCCATTTGGCGGCCTTGTTGATCGACATTGCGCCGCAATATTTTTCCGAAGACAAACTGAAGTTCTTCCACGACCCCGGTGACCGTGGCCCCGCGTTCTCGTCCATCCCGTTTGACCATTTGCTGTTTACAGGGTCGGGTCACACGGGGCGTGCAGTGATGGCCAATGCAGCTAAAAATCTGACCCCTGTCACGTTGGAATTGGGTGGCAAATCGCCGGCCATTGTGGGGCCCGATTTTTCGATTCAGCAAGCGGCCGAGCGCATCCTGTGGGCCAAGCTGTTCAATGCAGGGCAGATTTGCACCACGGTGGACTATGTGTTTGTGCCCGAGGGCAGCGTGGATGCCTTTGTGGCCCATTGCCAACGCCTGGTCCAAGAACGTGTGCCCGATATCAATGGACCCGATGTCACCTCGATCATTGATCAGTCAGCCTACGACCGCTTGCTGTTTGGCCTGAACGATGCAGCGCAGCAAGGCGCGACCGTGCTGAACTTGCTGCCCGAGCAAACCCCCGATCCCGCGTTGCGCAAGATCGCGCCGCATTTGGTGCTCAACCCCACGCCAGAGACGTTGCTGATGCAACGTGAAATCTTTGGTCCGATCTTGCCAATCAAAACCTACCAACACCCCGACGAGGTGGTGGCGTACATCAACAGCCAAGACCGTCCCTTGGCGATTTATCCGTTCACCCACGACAGAGATTTGCAAGACTTCTACATCTCCCATGTGATGTCGGGGGGCGTCTCGGTCAACGAGGCCCTGTTACATGTGGCGCAGCACGACCTGCCGTTTGGTGGCGTTGGCGCGAGTGGCATGGGTCACTACCACGCGCAAGAGGGCTTCAACACCTTCTCTAAACTACGCCCGATTTTTTACCAAGGACCTTTCTCGGCCATTCAAATGCTGTTCTTACCGCCCTACAAAGGGCGCGCTTTGACGCTGATGAATTGGCTGATCAAGCTCAAAGGGTAAACTGTCACCCATGTCTGAACTCCTGAACAAACTCCAGTGGCGCTATGCCACCAAAAAAATGAACCCCACATTGGCGGTTCCCGAAGAAAAAGTCGCACGCATTTTGGAAGCCATCCGTTTGGCGCCCACCTCCAGTGGCCTTCAGCCCTATGAAGTCATCGTGGTGAAAAACAAAGCGGTGCGCGAAAAAATCAAGGCCGTGGCTTTTGGTCAACAACAAGTGGAAGACTGTTCGCACCTGTTGGTCTTCGCTGCCTGGTATGACTACACACCCGAGCGCATCAACATGATGTTTGACCTGACCAACGAAGCGCGTGGCGGCACCAACGAAGGTTGGGAAAACTACCGCAAGATGTTGCTCACCAACTACCCCGCGCGCGGTGCAGAAGTCAATTTCCAGCACGCGGCCAAGCAGGCCTACATTGGCCTGGGCGCTGCTGTGATTGCCGCCGCCTTCGAAGAAGTGGACGCCACGCCCATGGAAGGCTTCGACCCCAAAGCTGTGGACGAGATCTTGGGTTTGTCCGCACGCGGTTTGCGCAGCGTGCTGATCTTGCCTTTGGGCTACCGCGAGGCCGACAAAGACTGGTTGGTGAATCTCAAGAAAGTGCGTCGTCCAAACGCGCAGTTCATCACAGAAATCAACTGATAGCCTGAATCGTCAAGCGTCTGCGCGCCTGCGGGTGCTCAGGCGCTTGTTTGTTTCAGATCGATCTGATCGCTTGAAAAATCAGCCACGCCGCTGAGTTGCATGGCACGACGTAATTCGTCAATCAAAATTTCAATCGCACGATGCGCGCCTTGTTCGCCGCCCGCACAGGCACCGAACAGCGCTGCCCGCCCAATGCCCACGGCATTCGCACCGAGGGCTTTGGCCGTCAGGGCGTCGACGCCGCGTCGCACGCCTGAGTCCATGATCAGGCACGCGCGACCTTGTAACGCGGCGTGAATGGCGGGTACGGAGTCGGCCGCCGCGATGGCGCCATCGAGCTGACGCCCGCCGTGGTTAGACACCCAAATGCCATCCACCCCCATCTCGGCCATGCGAGCAGCGTCCGCCGGATGTTGCACGCCTTTGACCAGCAGCTTGCCCTTCCATTGGTCGCGCAAGCGAGCCAGGTCTGACCATTGGTAGCTGGCGTTCAGGCTTTGGCCCACGCGCGCAGCGATGGTCAAGCCCGCGCCTTCTTCGCCCATGAGGTCACGCACGTTTTCAAACTCGGGCAGGCCCGCGCGCAGCATTTGCCAGGCCCACGCTGGGTGGGTGAGGCCTTCCCACAGGTGTTTGCCTTGGAAGCGCAGTGGAATCGAAATGCCGTTGCGCAAGTCACGTTCGCGTTTACCGCCCACGGGCAAGTCCACGGTGACCACCAAGGCTTCATAGCCTGCGGCTTGCGCGCGCGCCACTAACTGGTCGTTGACGCTGGGGTTCTTCAGCACGTAAAGCTGAAACCACAGCCGTCCTTGCACCGCACGCGCCATGCGCTCAATGCTGGTGGTCGACATGGTGGACAAGGTGTATGCAATGCCATGCGATGTGGCCGCACGCGCAATCGCAATGTCGGCCTCTGGCCAACCGAGCACGCATGAGCCCATGGGGCTGACCACAAACGGCGCCGCCCAGGTGTGGCCCAAGATCGGCGTGTCGAGTTTGGGGTTGGCCACATCGACCAACACGCGCGGCACGATGCGGTGGCGTGTGAGCGCATGGCGGTTGTCGGCCAGCGTGCGTTCGTCTTCGGCGCCGCCGTCGATGAATTCAAATACCGAATGGGGCAGGCGTCGGCGTGCCATGTCACGCAGGTCATCAATGGAGAGGGCGCGTTCGAGTCGGGTCATGAGCGCATCGCGTCTGAAGACGGCAAGGTGGTGCCGTGTTGTTTGAGTGTTACCGCCAGCGTGCTCAAGGCTCGGTAGGCCTGGGCAGCGATGGGGTTCCATTGTTCGACAACTGCAGCTTGCGCATGCACCACGGCGGTGTCGCCGCGTGCTGCGGGGCCAGTCAAGGCCTGTGCCGGGCCCATGGCCAGCAGGTTGTCGGTGGTGCTGGTGAGCAAGGCGCGGTTCAAGGTGTTCACCATCTCGGGCGACACGCCTGCGCTGCGCCAGGCGTCTTGCGCAATGCCTTGCAACACACCGGTGAAGTTGCTTGAGAACACCGCCGCAGCGTGGTACAGCGCTTTGTGTTCGCTGTTGATGTCAAAGCACACGCCGCCGATGGCAGACAAATGCGTGCGCAGCCATTCGACGGCCAGTTCAGATCCTTCCAGCGCGCAAGGCGTACCCGCAAACTGACGCACACCTGTTTCAGGTGCGGCAAAGTTCAACACCGGGTGCACGCTGGCGACTTGCCAGCCTTTGGTCTGCAAGGGCGCCAAGGCTTGTGCGCTTAAAAAACCGCTGCAATGAAACGCAATGGCAGGGGGTGCATCGGGCGCCAAGGTGTCGGCCAATTGCTGAGCCACATGGGCCACATGAGAGTCGGGGACTGAGAGCATCCACACATCCGCGGCACGCATCTGTGCAAGCTGCGGCACCGCGCTGCCAGCGCCAAGAAAGCGGGCGGCTTGCTCGGCGTTGGACAGGTTGCGGGAATGAAGGTCTTGAAGCGTGACCTGTTTCTTTTCAAACAATAGGCGCGCGATGGTTTGTCCCACGCGGCCACAGCCGATCACGTTCAAGCGCTTCATGTTGGTGTTCCGTTGTCCTTAGCCTTTGCGCGTGGCCATGTAGTTGTCGAATGGCATTTCGCAGAACTGGGACCACATCACTTGCTCGTCGCGGAACTTGGCCCATGGCGTGTAGATTTTCTTGAATGCGGGGCTCTTGTCAGACAGCTCAGCGTACAACTCGGTGGCGGCTTTGCTGCACATGTTCAAGACGGGCGTGGGGAAGCGACGCAATTGCGCACCGCCTGCCACCAAGCGGCGCAAGGCTTGTGGGTTGGTCACGTCGTACTTGGCGGTGGACCATTGGTTGGCTTCTGCAGCGGCCACGCGCAGGGCAGCGGCGTAGTCGGCAGGCAGTGCGGCCATGGCTTTGGGGTTGATGAACAACGACAAAGTCGCCGCGCCTTCCCACCAGCCGGGGTAGTAATAAAACTTGGCCACTTTGTGCAGGCCCAAGTGCTCGTCATCGGCGGGACCGACAAACTCAGCGGCATCAATCACGCCTTTTTCCAAGGCGGGGTACAAGTCGCCAGCCGCTAATTGTTGAGGTACCACGCCGAGCTTGGACAAGACCATGCCGGCCAAGCCGCCGACGCGGAACTTCAAACCCTTGAGGTCTTCCACGGTTTTGATTTCTTTGCGGTACCAGCCGGCCATTTGCGCACCGGTGTTGCCCACAGGCAGGTGCTGCACGCCATAGTTGGAGAAAAACTCGTTCATCAACTCTTGGCCGCCGCCCAAATACATCCAGGCGTTTTGGCCGCGTGCGTTCAGGCCGAAGGGCAGGGCTGTGGCAAAACCAAACGCGGGGTCTTTGCCGATGTAGAAGTAGCTGGCGCTGTGGCCGGCTTCGACAGAGCCGCTCTGGACCGCATCAAACACTTGCAGCGGTGGCACCAATTCGCCAGCCGCGTGCATGCTGATTTTGAAGCGGTTGTCTGTCAGTTCGGCCACACGCTTGCACATGTTGTCGACGGCACCATAAATTGTGTCCAAGGATTTGGGATAGCTTGATGCCAAGCGCCAACGAATCTCGGGGCGTGTCGATTGCG
>JACCDG010182566.1_pt1 | contig 12347 bp, 10 predicted proteins | sample 7442471 | NCBI WGS metagenome assembly JACCDG01 (sample SAMN15323444, study PRJNA562643) | freshwater metagenome | isolation source: river surface water | place: USA:Blue River Watershed | collected 2017-08-17 | reverse complement strand
TCGAAGCGTCGGCCATCGCGACCCAGTTCGTCCCGTCGCGGCGATAGATGCGGTATCCGGCCACGGCTCCGGCTGGATTGGGATCGTCCCAGCGGAGCGTGAACGACTGCCCGGCAGGCGCCTGACCAAACGCTCGCACCGCCTCGACCAGCAGCAGCGCGCCGATGGTCGCCCCGAGAATCCATGCGATGGTTCGTGGTTTCATGCCTGAAGCGTCAGTTTGCAGAGGTGACCCACCACGCGCTCGAGCCGCGCCAGTCGCTCCGCTGCCGTGCCCTGTCCTGCCCGAAGCGCTTCCATGATAGCCCGAATCCGCGACGTCTCGGCTGCGTTGTCGATGGCCTCCTGTTCCGCGGCGGTCCACGGCATCTCAACCCATGCAAGTTCCACGCGGTCGTCGAACACGGTAGGCTTCACCACCCACGAGATTCCGTCCTTGGCCGCCGGCCGCTCGGTTTCGACAACGGGCAGGAGAGAGCCCTTGAACGACCGAGGGGCCTGTTCGCTCGGGTAGATGGCGAGCACGCGACCGTCAACAACGTGAGCGAGGTTCATCGAAATGCAGGGGGGATGGCAGTGAGCAGTGCGGGGGAGTTGCTGATTCCAGTGACGCCATTGACGCCGGGCACCGCGGCGCCTGGAATCGTGAGGTCTGGGAGCCAGACCAGTTTGTCCGGGCGGATTTTGGTTGGGTGAGCCCGCCGCGCAAACGCTCCACCGGCAGCCAGTTGGCCAATTTCGCCCGCAGTCAGTTGCACATGCCAAACGGCTGGCTCCGCGATGTCGCCTGACGTGTAGTAGCTTCCTGACGACGTTTGGATGCGTCCAAACCAGACTTCATCGAGCAGGGTTGGCGTCACAGTTGAAGTTTCCGAAGCGGCGGCGTTCCCATTGACCCAAATTGTTCTATTGGTGTTTCCAACCAGCGTCGCGGCGACGTGAACCCATGTATTGAGAATTGGCGTCGGATTCGTGGTGGAGTTGTACGCCGTTCCCCCACCGGCTCTCTCCGAGATATAGTAAATCCCAGCGCCGCAAGCGATTTGCCGATAATGGTTGTCGGCTACAGCCCCACGAGTAGTGAGGAGGAACGTCCCGCTTTGGTTGGTGTTCTGGAACCGCACCCAAACGCTGTAGGTTTCGGTCGCAGCTGATGTGTAAAGCTTCGATGCCCAATGCGATGAGGTCGCCAGCAGCGTCCGTTGCGCGTGCGCGCACGCTGGCGTCAGCCACGCGACCAGCACCATCACAAATAGGATTCGTAGCGGCGTGCTCATAGTCCGTAGCGGTGATCCACCCCAATCAGGTAGGCGTTGCTCAGGCTGGAATCCGACCCTGGCAATCGAGTGATCCTGAGCATGTAGGGCTTCGAGTAGTCATTCGTGCTCCCGACCAATCCCGTCGGCGCGTTGAGCGAGAACGTGATGTTGGTAGGCACTCTCGCCGTCCCGGGGATGTTGCTCGTCCACGTGGCCGCCGCGGACAGCAGGTTGGTGTCGATCCCGCGGAGAGTCAGCAACTGCCATTGGGCTTGCCAGCACACGGTGTTGGCCGTGTCGTCGGACGCGAAGGTCAGCGTGACGAAAGACCCGCGATCGGGGTCCTGGCTCAACAGCCCGACCATGCTGATTTCCTCGGACGTCGCGCCGTCGAATTCCAGGGTGGGGATACCATCCCCGAGCACCTTGAATTGCGCCTGCATCGCGGCATTGGTGCCGGGAGTCATTTGGGGCGCCGTCCAACCGTTGATTCGTGCCCCGAGCACGCGGGGAGGCACCGAAAACACCTGGCCCAAGGCATTGGTGAAATAGTTAATGCCGGTCAAGGTGTTGCTGTTCGTGCTGATGACATCTCCGCTTCCGCCCCCGGCCCCGTCGTCCGTGCCGTCCGCAAAACCCGCAGGCACCCCGAGGAGCTGAGACCAATGCAGCTTGGCGCCCGTTCCGTTGGGCACCCCGGAGTTGATCGAGTCGTTGAGCTCCTCGAAAGCTGCGCCAATCGTGGTGGCCGTCCAAATCCCGTCGCCGTCGTCGAAGCTGACGTTGTCGTCGTCGATCCCCGAACCGACCTTCGATCCGGTCAGCGTCCCGTCGGCCAGGTCGGTCAGGTCCGAATCGAGCGGTTGATAGCCGGCCGCGACCTCGGAATCCCGGGCGATCGCAGCGTCGATCCGCGCATCCGCCACCGTGCCCGTCGTCACATTGCCGCCGTCGATCCCAGAACCGACCTTCGATCCGGTCAGCGTCCCGTCGGCAAGGTCCGTTAGGTCGGAGTCTGCCAGTTGGTAGGTGTTCGTTGCACTGGTCTTGGTCAGGACGTTGGTTGCTGCGATGCCGGACGTTTTGAGCAGCTTCCCAGTCGTGCCGTCGAACGCGGGGATGTCGCCGTCCACGGAGATCGCGGGACCCACGACATCACCGCTTCCGCCTCCGGCCCCGTCGTCCGTGCCGTCCGCGAAACCCGCAGGCACTCCCAGGAGCTGGCTCCAGTGGAGCTTGGCACCGGTGCCGTTGGGCACCCCGGAGTTGATCGAGTCGTTGAGCTCCTCGAGAGCCGCGCCTACCGCGGTGGCCGTCCAGAGGTTGTCACCGTCATCGAAGCTGACGTTGTCGTCATCGATTCCAGAGCCCACCTTGCTGCCCGCCAGCGATCCGTCAGCCAGATCCGTCAGGTCAGGGTCGAGAGGCTGGTAGACCGACGACAGGGACGAGATCTCGGCGGCGACTTCCGAATCCCGAGCCATCGTCGAGTCCATCTTGGATTCTGCCAGCGTCCCCGTCGCCGTTCCCAGGTCCTTCAGCGCCGCGTAGGCTGCGCCGGTGAGGTAGTTGGTGCCGAGGCTTCCGGTCTTCACCGCTGCCGAGACGGTAGAACCAACAGCAGACCACTCCACCGTGGAGGTGTCCGTCAGGTCCGGCTCCGTCACCTCCGTGGTGTTCACCTCGATCTTCCACGTATTTGTCCCACCTCCGCCCGATCCATAGGCGCCCGCGATCTTCCCGTAGGCCACTGCCGACCAGGCCGTGCCGTTGTAGACCACGTCCAGCCACTCGTCGGAGGCGATCGCGCGGGACACCGGGGAGGCTACCGTGAGCGTCCCGGCACCGGTGGCGGTCCGCACCAGGCGGAACCAGTCGCCGCGGACGCAGTGGTCCGTGGCGAGCGTGATCGTCCTCGCGCCGGTTAGGGTCGTGGCCCAGATCTGCACCGGCGCATCGTGCCCGGACCGGAGCGTGGCGCTAGCGTCCCCGCGGTCGCCGGACATGCCCCAGCCGCGAGAGACCACACGGCTGGCGGCCCCGCCGCTCGGCGCGGCGTAGGTCCCGGTCACCAAGTCCGCCGGCGAAACCGTCCAGTCCATGTCTCCCAGTGCCCCCATCCGGCGGACCGTGACGTCGTCAATTACCGCCGTCCGGGAGGCGAGATCGGAGCGCTTGATGGTGATGCCCGTGGCCGCCCAGACTTTGGTGACGGTGTACCGAGCCCAGCTGTCCGTGATCTGGACGGTGGATTCGCCGTCGGCGGGGCCGACGACGTTGACGGCGCCGGATACGCCGCCGGAGGAAACGCGCGCCCAGAAGCTCACCTGGTACGTGGCGCCGTACTCGGCCCCGGAAACCGTGGCGCCGGCGTACGAGTTCGAGGAATCGACCACGAACGCCATGGAGTTGGTCCCGCTGACCGCGTTGGTCGAAACCGACACGGCCGACGTCCCCTGGGCGAGTTCGGACCAGTCGGCAAACGGATCGGTGCCACCGGTGCCGAGGGTTTCAAATCCACCGTTTCTCGACGTGCCATCGACGAGGTTGGTGGCGGCTCCCAGCTGGGTCTGGCCGCCGGTCCACGCCAACGCCAGAGCCGGCCATTCGGAGGTGCGGTCGGAGTTCCACGCCCCGGCCCGGTACACGGTCCCGCTGTACGTGGTTCCCGTGGTGTCGATGCCGCAGATCCAGTTGGTGCCGGCAACGGCATTGGTCCACGCCGGGGCCGTGCCGGCAGTGTATTCGGCGACCTGGTTGCGGTGGCCGTCCGTCCACACCGAGAGGCCGCTGGTCGTTCGGGTGATCCCCAGCGAGGAGACGCGCCCGCCAGCGGTGCTCTGCCAGTTCGTCACCAGCACCCCGCGCCAGTGCGCGTCGGAGGCCCCGTAGAGCCGGACGAGGAGATGCCCGTTTGTGACCGAGGCGCCCAAGCTGCCGGCGTCCGCGGCGGCGGCGGTCGTGACGACGAACAGAGGGGTGTTGCCGCTGGTGGGGACGCTCCCCACCCAGTGCAGCGTGAAGTCCGAATCGCCAGGCGCTGCGGAGAGCGGCACCGTGATCTTGGTGGCGGAGAGTTTCACGCCCCCGGCCATCTGCTGGATCTGGCTGCCCTCGCTCGAGGAGTATCTCCAGCCCGGGAACGTGGGAACCGATGCGATGGCGCGGCCAGGCGGGAAGACGAAGTTGCGGGCCTGACCGGAGGTGTAGTTGTCGACCAGGACGTCGTTGACCAGGTTGGTGAGCTTCAACGTGGCGTTGTACCCGCCCAGGTTCGCGGGAGACAGGACGGTGAGATCCCGGATGCTGATGTCCCGGAAGATGCCGCTGCTGGCGGACGTCTGGTCGACGTAGAAGTCGTGGCGCACGTCGCCGACGGCGAGATCGCGTTGATCGAGAAAGCCCGAGAGCGTCAGGCCCTCGACGCATTGGTTCGTCGCGTAGGTCAGGATCTGCATCGCCGAGGTGTCGGGGGCGTTCTTGGCGAACACCCGCAACCCGAGGTTGCGATGCGAGACTGGCGTGGTGCCCGAATAGCCGGCCACCGTGACCATGTACCTGGTGGCACCCACGGCGAGCAGTTTGATGTCCTCGCTGGTGCCGGTGTCGGTGACGGAGACCTGCACATTCTCGCAGCCGAGAAGATTGGTGCCGCCCTGGGGTTGATGGGTCAGCAGCACCCCCGCCACGTCGTAATCGCGGATCCAGGCATGGATCGATGAGCGGCGCACGGCGGCTGCGTACATGCCGCGGTGAAGGCTCTGGCCGACGATTCGGAAAGTCGAATCGTGGCCGCTGCCCCACGCGCTGACAGGATACCCAACGTCCTGCGCCGTGATGGTGACATCGAAATCCCGGCTGTCTCCGGTGGTGGCGTTGTCGTAATCGCCCGTCCAGATCCCGTAGGCCGCGCCGCGCACGTCGATTTCCCCGCGGATGGTCTGGCAATGCTCGCGGAAGTTGGCCGCCACCCAGCCGAGGCGATACTGGATGTCCCGCGGTTGCACCGTTCCCTGAAACCGGAGAGTTCCCAGGTGGACGTTCGTGCAGGCCTTGAAGCGGAAGAGCTCGTAGTAGTAGTGCTGCCCCCGGATCAGCGCTGTGGCGCTCGTCACCGGCGTCGAATAGCCGGAGAGGGAGAACGTCAGGTTGGTGGCGGTGGGAGTGGTGGCGACCGTGTAGGGGCCATCGTAGCCCAGCACCGAGCTGTTCTTGACGACGACGGTGTTTCCGACGCTCAGGCCGTGCGCGGTCGCCGTCGTGGCGGTGGCCGTGGTGCCCGAGACGGTGAGGGTGGCGGATAGGAAAGAGCTGTCGCCGAAGTCATCCGTGACGAAGGTGGCGGTGTCGGCCGAGAGACGGAAGCTGGTCAGGTTGGAGAAATACGCCCCGATGCCTGTCCCGGACGGCGTCCGCACGAGGTAGCGGCCGGAGGGCGCCACCAGCGTCCCCGAGCCGCGGGCCTGGAGCGCGGAGCCGGCAGCCCGCAACGCCGCCACCACGTCGTTGGTGCTGGTGAGCAGGGCGCCGAATCGGCGGAGGTTAAACACGCCCTCGTCGCATTCGCGCGACCGGTAGCGGCCCACGCCGGATTCGGGCGCCCAGATGCACCCCTCTTCTTCGGTCGCGGTATCCGTGTCGGAATACGTGAGCACCATCGGGGAGCCCATGTCGCCGAGGCTGTCGCGGCCCAGAACGGTGACCGTCGCCCGGCCGTCCTTGGCGATGCTTCGCGGATCGCGGGCGAGGAGATTGGTGAGCGTCTGAAAGGTGTACTGGGTATTGAGCCCCTGGGCGGACGCTTCAACGGCACCGACCAGGACCAGCGCGAGCGTGAGGGTGCGAAGGAAGAAGCGCATGGGGATGAATCAGCCGGAGATCCAGGTGCGGACGCACAGAGCGAACCCGTCTTGCGTCGCCAAAATATCGTCGCCGTTGTCCGCCAGCCCGGTGGCGGCCGAGTCGGTGAGCAGGATGCGGTCCCAACCACTGCGGACACGATCCGACCCGTAGGAGTTGAGGGTGCGGCCCTGAATCCACTCGGTGGAGTCGGCCGTGACCATGTCCTGGATGTCGTTGAACCAGCGGACGTGGTTGTCGGGAAACGGGTCGCCTGGGTCCACCACGACGTCGTCGAAAGTGTACGGCCCGCCGCTGCTGGGCATGGCGAGCACGAGCTCGTTGGAGAGGTTGGACCTGTACCACCGCAGCCGCCAGGTGCCGCCCGCGAGCGTGATGGAGAAGAGCCCGGCCGCGTCGCACGTCGCGGAAAGAATGTCCCGCGAGAAGGCGATCGTGGTGGCGATGCCCGGAACGCCGATGCGCACGAAATTGAGCACGGCGGCCAGCGCGGTGCCCGAGCCGTCCTTGATGGTGCCAGTGAGGATGGGCATGGCGGGGAGCGGTTACAGGCCGTCGAGCGAGTCGCGGTCCCAGCGTCGAGTGCGACCCCCGATGGCGATTCCCGGCGCCAGGCTGGTCACCTCGTCGGCCGTGGCTGTAGTGGTGGGTTGGCTGACGGCGAGCTTACCCTCGGCCACCTTGTTGAGGTCCTCCTCGCGGCGCTCGAGTTCCTTCCGCTGGTCCTCGGTGAGGCGCCAGGCGGACTCCTCGCTGCCTCCCGGCCGGGCCAGCAGGCGCGAAAGGATTCGAAGGCAGGCGTAGCCGAGCCACTCGGGCGGGACGGTGGCGGCGTCGCTGTCGAGGGCGTTGCCTCCCGGTGTGGCGATCTTGGACCGGATCTCGGCGACGATGCCGGCCCGCAGCGTCTCAAAGAGGGTGCCGATCTCCGCGATGTCCGTGCTGACGGCGCCCTCGATGCGGGCGACGGCAGCCTCGGCGCGGACGTTGGCGAGCGTGATAGGGACCCAGGCAGGCATGAGAAATTGGAGGAGTAGAAATGAAGGGGCCCGGCTGTCGGGTCAGCCGGGCCCCACTTCACCGTGTCACCGCATCCTGACCCGAGGATTGTAGGGGACACCCGGGGGTGCATGCCCCGGCTGCGGGCAAACCTATTGGGCCGCCGTCGACCACTTGACGACGATGTTGGTGAGGACCGCCGCGTTGGCGGCGTTGCTGATCTGGGAGAGGCGCACCTTGCGCACGGCCGCGAGTTCCGTGGGATCGAGCAGGTAGTAGGACCTCACGGTCGTGGTCCCGTTGGCGGCGACGGTGTGAGAGAGGCCCGAGCTCGTGGTCCAATCGGTGCCATCGATCGAGACTTGAAAGGTCCAGACCGTGTTGCCGGTGGCCGCCCCGCCCATCTTGAACTCCGGGATGAAGGCGAGCGCGCGGCCCTGCGGAACATCGACGGCCGAACTGGTGACGGTGACCACGTCGTTGGTGGCGACACCGGTCGTCACGCTGGTCAGCGTGCCGGTGTTGTTGGGGACGATCTGCGCCTGACTGGTCGTCAGGAGCAGGAAAGCGAACGCGGCAAGGATGACCGCGCCGATGAGAGCGAGCTGGTTCTTGGTGGATTTCATGGCGATAGCTGGGGGATCAATGGAGCGCCCGGACTGCAAGACGCCGGGATCGTCAGCTGATGGCGATGCGCTTGAACGCCAGCGTGCTGGTCTGCTTGATGTCCCGCGACCAAAGGACTTGGTGCGCCCGGTACAGACCGTTGGGAGCCTCCCAGGTCCGCACGTCCTGAACCATGCGGTCGCCGACGGTGAACACCTTGAAGCCGCTGACGTCGTAGACCGTCGGGTTGGGTACCGAGTAGTGGACGAACACGGAGCTGGCACCGAGCCGCGCCTTCGACGCGGTCTGGCCTTCCTTGGTGGTGTCGTAGCTGATCGCGTGGACGGCCGGCTCGCAGGGAATGGCGAACATGCCCCGCAGCTGCTCGATCGTGATGCCGGCCACCTGGACGCCGGTGGTGCGAGCCTTGACCTTGGGGTGGTTCCGCAGGGTGCGCCAGGAGGTCAGATCCATGGTGACCTTGAGGAACTGAGTGCTGCCCACGTTCTTCGAGATCGTGTCCAGGACGCTGTCGATCTGGTCGATCGGGTCGATGTCCGCGCCGCTCCACACCCCGATGGAGGACTCCGCCGAAACCGCGGCGGCGAGATCGACGACGGCCTTCGTGTGAGCCAGGACCCCGGCGTTGAGCAGGGCCTTGATCTTCCCGGTGTCGAGCAGCTGCTGGGCGACGGGATTGGAGGGGCCGGCCTGGTTCACCTCCTCCATGTCGACGGTGATCTCGAGACCGTGCGGCTTGCAGTTGAAGGTGCCGTCGGTGGCGCCGAAATCGATTCGGCGCACATCGCCGCCGAGAGCGCGGCTGGTGTCGTAGACGACCATGCCGTTCTTCTCGTTGAAGATCTTGTACTGCCCCTGACTGGCAGGCACGCGGACGGTGGGCGCGAGGCGCTCGGCGAGGGCGAGCATCTCGGTCACCGCGGCGTCGTTCATGTAGCCGATGGCAAAGGCCGTCAGCGGCTGGTTGATGGTTGCGGATGCAATCTGAGCAGGCATGAGGTGTTCGGAAAGAGGTTGAGTTGGTGGGCGGCGCTACGTGGTCCGGTTTACGAGGCCAGGCGCGGCGAGAACGTCGCGACTTCGATGAGGTCTCCGCTGACGCCCGTCTCCAGGGCGGTGCCGACCAGAACGCGGTTTCCGGTGCCGGCATCCACGGTGACGGTGCCGTCGTTGACCTGCTGGACCAGGTTGTACTTGGTCACGGAGCCGGAGAGCTTGAGCTTCACCGTGCCGGAGATGCTGCCCAGGATGCCCACGGTGGAGTCGTTGGCGGCGACTTCGCCGTTGAGGACGACAGCGCGAGCGGCGGCCGTCGCGCTGTCGTTGATGGCCAAGGCGCCGGAATTTTCCTTCAGGAGGTAGCCCTCCTTACCGGAGAAATTGACGCCCGTGTGCGAGATGATCGCGTTGGATCGGGTCGTGAGTGCGGACATAGGGTTGGGTTGGAGGGTTGGAGGTTGGGAGGGGAGATCGGGTGGTGGGCGTTACTTGGCCTCGCTGAAGAGCTCGGGCTTTTCGCGGACGACCTGGGAGTAGGCCTGGTGGAACGAGAGATCGGGGTTGCCCTTGCGGATTTCACCGATGGCCTCGTTGATCAGTTCGACGGTGGATCTCTGGCCTGCCTGAGCACGGCGGGAGCCGGAGTTGGCCAGGGAGCCCTCCGTCTTGATCACGGGCGGCAAGGCCCGAAGCGCAGCCGCCTCGTTGGCGAACGAGATTTCCAGGCGCTTCTGCCAGAGCGCGCGGTCCGCCTCCGGGATGCGGCCGGACTGGACGGCGGCGCCGAGCTCGTCGGTGATGCGGGCGGCGCGTTCGTTGGCGAGCTCCGTGCGGGCCGTGTCCCGTTCGGAGGTGGCGGTGGCCAGTTGCGTGGCCTTGGCGGCGGCGTCGGCGAGAGCCTGGTCGCGGGCGTTGGCGATGGTCTGGATGGCACCCAGGAGTTGATCCTCGGTGGCCTCGTTGGCGAGGGTGATGCCCAAGGTGGCAAGGGCGGCAACGATCTTCGGATTCACGATGGCGGTGGGGGTTTCGGGTTTGGAGTTGAGCAGTTCGACTGGGAGGTTCGGGCTATCCGTGAGACCGGCGCTGTGCAACCTCGTCCAGCGCGCCACCGGCTTCCCGCCGTCGGACGCCGGTTCCATCTCGGCGGCCACGTAGGCGGAGAGACCGAGACGGCGATCGCCATTGATGAGCGCGGCGCCTTCCTCGTTCAGGATCGGGAGGACGTAGATGCCATCTTCCCGGATCTGCATGTCCCCGATGAACCCCTTGGGCGATCGATCCGGATACGTGGCGGCCATGGCCTTCACGTCCGGATGCCCGTTGAAGATCGGCACCGACCGGAAGAACCGGGCCGCGCGGCCCGGAAACGAGAGGAGCGATTTCCGCAGGGCGGCACCCGCGGCCTGGTCGACGCGCTGGATGACCGCCTGGGGACCGTCCGGAGTCAGGGCGACGCCGGGATGATCACCGAAGGGAGCCAGCTGAGCCCAGCCATCGTTGCCGATGGTGAATTCGTTGACGACCTGGACGAGGGTGTTGAGTCGCTCCGTCATCTGACGAAGCCACGGTGCGACCTTTCGGGGAATGAGGCACGGTCCCCGGGAACACCCAGTGCGGACAACCGGTCAGGTGCCGGGGGCGGCGGCGCGAGCGGTCTGAGCCATGCCGTCCAGCATCGCCCGCGCCATCATCGCCTCGATTTCCCGCGCCGCTGCGGGGTCCGCGCCAATGCTGCGCATAAGGCCGGGCAGCTCGTCCCGGAAAGCCACCAGCTTCTCGCGCAGCACCGCAGGGTCCTCGATGGTGAGGATGCGGCGCAGCCGGTCAGCCACGGGCCGCAGATCCTGTGCGAACGCATCCATCAGCGCCGCCTTCTGCTCCGGGCTCGCGTTGGCCATGGCCACGGCGTCCACGCGGTCGCGGCCGGCGGGATCGGCATCCTCCTCCGCGCCCCCAGCGGTGCGGGTGGATCCGAACCCTCCCACGGCAGGCGTAGGCGCCGGGCGCAAGACCGCCTCGCCCGGATCGGCCTGGGGGCGATCGTAGCGCTGGAGGGTGTCCGCAACGGACAGCGGGACCCCGGAGCGGACGAGGAACTCGTCGATGGCGATCTCCTGCGTGGAGTCGTGTTCCACCGGCGGGCTCACTTCGAAATAGGCGAGGGCCTTGACCTCGGGTCCGAATTTCCACCGGAGGGCCGGAAGATCGAGTCGCTGCTGGAGGGTTTCGCTGAGCAGCTTGCAGTCGTCCGCGAGCAGCATTTCACGCTCACCGCCTTGAAGGCTGGCCCCCTGACCGGACCCTTCGCCGGCGCTCATGGTCCCGAGGTCGGCGCCACGCCACAACGCGGATAGGGAGCGGTCGATGTACTCCACCAGCCCAGGCTGAGGCAGCGAGCCGGCGCCCTTGGGCTCCAGGAGGGTGATCTGGGCGCTTTGGTTCCGCACGATGTACCCATCGGCGACGAAGTTGGCGACCGCTTCGACCAGGGCGTCCCATTCGGCCGAATCTTTCGGGGCGCTCGTGGAGGCGTCGACCGCGGGCATTCCGAAGCGCTCGGTGTAGTTGAGCCAGTCTTTCAGCCCGAGATCCTTGGCCAGGTAGGCGATGCAGGACGCCATCATCAGCCCGTCGCCGACGGTGACCAGCCACTCGCCTTCGGCCATTGGGGTCCCATCCATGGACTGATCCGTGGGGAGGAACTGGAGGCGGCCGGTTCGCCCTTCGAACATCCAGACCGGGGCGTGGTACAGGTCCGCGCCCAAGGTGCCGTCCCGCCCGGGGACCCAGACGATTTCGTGGACGGAGTAGCGCTTGCCGACGGCGTCCATCATCTGTCGGAGGAGCAGCGGAACTCCTCCGCGTTGGTCCTGATCGAGCACCGACGTGGTGGACAGCCTGGAATAGAACGCCTCGAGAAACTCCTTTTGACGGGCGGCCTCCGGCCCGTCGTCCTCGGTGAGGATCTCCCAGCGACAGCGGGAGGCATCCCGCTTGCGCTTGGCGATGACCCCCTTCAGCAGCGTGTCCCGATCCTCGATCTCGTCCCACAGGCGGCCCAGTGGCGACAGGTAGCCGGTACGCCACCACTCGATCTGCTGGGTGAGCAGATACGGGGTGAGCCCGCGGATCGGGTTGATCCGGTTGCGGACGGTCTGCACGACCCGTTCCGCGGCAAATTTCCCACTCGGAGCGCTCATGAGGTCGAATTTCGGGTGTGGTTTCGGGCGGGGTGGCTCGTAATCGCCTCGTGCGGCTCCGTGCGGCTCCGTGCGGCGGCCGATTTGGGGCGTCCGCACCCATGACACCCCCGGAAGCGCCAAAGCCCGTCCTGAGCGGAGGCGGCTACCATCGCGCCCCCCCACGGATCTGGCGCCTGACCCATTCGCCCACCGCCCGCACCGGCCGGATAACCCGGGACGACCGGAACGGCCCGCCGCCGGTGCCGGCCGCGCGGACGGCCAGAGCCAGGGCGGTGGCCCGGTCGGCGTGGGAGCCGTCCGTCTCGGCGAGGGTCGGCGCCTTGTAGGTCACCTGGCCGTTCGCGGACGTGACGCGCTGCATGGAATGGAGATCCTCCCGGATCACCCGCGACACCGG
>JACCDG011611036.1_pt1 | contig 12352 bp, 10 predicted proteins | sample 7442471 | NCBI WGS metagenome assembly JACCDG01 (sample SAMN15323444, study PRJNA562643) | freshwater metagenome | isolation source: river surface water | place: USA:Blue River Watershed | collected 2017-08-17 | reverse complement strand
TGATAACCACCTTGCTGTTTGCTGCGTAGGTGTCATAGTAGCTCACCAATTTTGTTCTTGGGTCGATGATTCGATCCATCCAGTCACGGAAGAACCTTGGTGCTGTCTGCCCAATATCAACCATGAAGGTGAAAGTGGCTGGCTCGAAGACACGGTTGTACACAACTTCTCGTGACTCGCCGAAGGTGAACACTGTGTTGCTGGCAAGCGTCATGCCTGGAACTGTTACGTCATCGCACATTAGTACAAGTGTTCGCAGGTCGTTGGAGTTTCCAGAGTTTTGGAACTCGACCTCGAAGTTGTGGCTCATCTGGAGACCACCCTTTACCTTTGCGATGAATTGATCGATAGTTGTCATTTGATTCTCTTAAGTGATTCACGGAATACCGTGGCAGGATTTGCACCGACGAAGCGCTCCAACGGCATCATAATAACGGTGAACCAATCGTTCGCTGGAATCTGCATGAACTTTGTCATAACATGTGCACTGAGGTATCTCTTGACACATGGTTCAAACATTTTCAGCTTGGACGTATTACTTAGCAGTTCGTAGGATAGTTGAATCTTGGTTGTCTCGTCCATTTTGTCGTTGTTACGATATGCCAATAGACGGTCAAGAAGTTGAGCACGCATTTGGTGCGGAATGTAGTGTAGGTTTAGACCCATGAAGCCGTTCTCGGCAGGGGCAAAGGGCAATACCAAGGGGAATCGGTCAAAGTACGGGAGCGTGTCCTTGGTCTTTGGGTCGTAGCCATACAGATACATGAAACCAATACGAGGCTTCAGTACCAATGACTGTTGATCAACGCCAGCTCTCATGGCTTGCATTGGTGTGATTTTGTTTGTAAGCTGTCTTACCTGACCAGCGAACCAGCCCTGAGACTTCTGAGAAATCTTTCGGTCATGAGCATGTTTGTGGAGCAGTTCTACGTAGGTAGCCATTATTTAATTCCCAGTTCTTTCTCGGTCAGGATAACAAATTCCCAACCACGGTCTTTACAGAATTCTCTTGCTGCCTTCCACTTGGCTTCATTCTTACCCCATGTCATAACTTCCGTGAGGTAGCGCTTTGTTACCTTGGACTTCTTCTCTGGTGGTCTTGTCTGGGCAGCTGGCTTAATTTCCACCAAGAATGTCTTGAGTACGCCTTCTTTGTTTCTTGTCTGAATCTGAAAGTCAACAAAGTAGCGGTGCAGTTTATTATCAGTTGGGCAAATGTACGGGATGATTGTCTCCTCTGAGCTCCACTTCAATACGTTTGGGTTATCGTCGACCCAACGCATGAACTTCGCCTCCCAAGAAGAACGGTAGATGATCAGCGTTGGATCACCAGCGTATTTCTGGGGGTTTGTTGGTTTAAATTTTCCCTTGTGATAGTGCATACTCAACTAAATATGTTAGAATTACCCTCTATTTATTCGCGAGAGAACATGGCAGATAATAAAACCCCAACCTCAAATGCTCAGACAACAGGTTCGTCAGCTACCATTAAGCGTGGTGCCGATGGTTTCCGCTCGGGCAATGGCGCATACACCTTTGAACAGTTTACCTATCCAACCGACCTGTTTGGAACGACACAGGCATCGAACAGTAACAACCCCAACGTGTCCGTTGCCAACACATATAGCAGCTACGTGGTGTTCTTCATCAATGTGACTGAAGAATCTCGTGTCAGCAAAAATGCTCGAGATATCATCGTGGGCGAAGTTGACAAGGCTGACCAAAACACGCTACAAAAAGGTGGTGGTGATCTCAGCGAGTTCGGTGCAGTTGCTGGAGGTGCCGCTGCCCTAGAAGCTGCAGCCTTGGCAACTCCATATGCCGCTGGTCGTGCAGCTTCTTCTTTCTTTGCAAAGGGTGCAGCTGGAACTGCCACTCGAGTTGCCCGTGCCGCTGGCGCAGCTGGTAAAGCAATTGGCGGAGCAGCTCTTGCTGGTGGCGCCATTGGTTATCTTCAGTCTGGCGTTGCTCTTGAAGCATTGGAGTTTGCAGGTGTTTCGGCTACAACCAAGATCAATAGACTGAAGACTGCCGTTGCTCTAAACGTGCCAAACAACTACGTAGTTGGCTACCGTGTCAACTACGCCGACGAAGAACTTGGCTTGCTGTTTGGTAATGCAGCTGCAGCTGCTCGCGGAGAAACTGGTATGTCAGCAACGGGTGTTGCCGCAGCGGGTCTAGCTGGCAAGTCGCAAGGTATGGGCGCAATCTCAGCATTGACAAAGGCAGCGCTGAACCCACGTAAGGAACAATTGTTCCGCTCAGTGGACAATAGACGTTTCACCTTTGAGTATCAGTTTGCCCCTCGCTCACAGAAAGAGGCACAAAACATCAAGCGAATCATCGATACGTTCAAGTACCATATGCACCCAGAATACTTGGACAATAATACCCGTCTTGCCTACTTGTTCCCATCAGAATTCGACATTGTCCATATGTTCGACAACCAAGAATCAAAGTTCATGAACAAGATCTCTACCTGTGTCTTGGCAGAGATGACAGTAAACTACTCACCGAACGGTCAATGGTCAACCCATCAAGACGGTGTTCCAACACAAATTAACGTGCAAATGACATTCGTTGAACTTGAAACTCTCACAAAAGAGCGTTTCATGGATCCTAAAGAGTTGGCGAATGGCACTTCAGAGGCGGTATTCTAATGAGTTACTTCACCAATTTCCCCACAATGGTCTATGACCTGTCTCTGTCCAACGAGCCAGCGAACACTGTAACTGTCCGTGACATTACAAAGAACGTTCGCTTCCGTAAGGATATTCTTGACAACGTGCTGGCTTACCAGCTTTACGAGGTTCAGGATGGCGACACCCCAGAGAAGATCTCTGAGTTGGTTTATGGTACGCCTTATTATCACTGGATCATCATGCTTGTGAACGAGCGTTTTGATTACCTTAACGACTTCCCAATGGCACAGCGTGAGATCGAGGCGCTCATTGATAAGAAGTATGGCGACCAGAAGTTTGCCACTCGCCACTATGAAACAGTTGAAATCAAGAACAGTAAGGGCACAGTTCTTCTGAAGTCTGGACTGATTGTCTCAAGCACATATACGTTTACCTATGTGGACGGTGCCGCTGAGATTACAGTGCCAAACAACGAGTGTGCCGTGCCTGTGACCAACTATGACTATGAGTACCGTAAGAATGAAGAGAAGCGCCAGCTGAAGATTCTGGCTCCGGAAACTCTTGACGAAATCATCTATAAATTCCGTGATGCACTTGGACTACAATAATGGCTGAACTTAAGAAATCTGCCTCAGGCTTAAAATTCGCAGGGGACGTTGAAGTCACCAACATTTTCATTGGTTCAGCCAATGGTGTTGTGCTTGATGTGTATAACGTCATGACCGAGTTGAACATCTACGAGGATATCACTGCGCCAGCTGTGTCTGGCGATATCACACTGAACGACTCGAATGACCTTGCCAACGTGTTTCCTTTGATCGGCGAAGAAAAGATCTTCATTCGATTCAAGACACCTGGATTTAATGCCGAGGCAGAGTTCGGCATGGTATTCTACATCTACAAGATGAGCGACCGTGTTCAGCAAAGCGATAAGAACCTCACCTACACGCTGCACTTCACAACCTTTGAAGCTGTCCGTGACTTGAACAGTAAGATCTCCCGTGGTTTCAACGGAACAATCTCCGATCTTGTGAAGCGTATCTTCACTGATCCAAAGCACCTGTCCACAGACAAGGATCTATTTATTGGCGAAACCAAGAACAGTTATTCCTATGTGTCTAACTACTGGACACCGTTCCAGAACTTGAATTTCCTTGCGACCCGTGCTATTTCCAAGACAAACAATGCGGCAAACTTTGTGTTCTTTGAGAATCACAAGGGTTATGTCTTTGAGTCATTGGATGTTATTGTAAACACCGATGCTCTATGTCTATACACATATGATGAGCGTAATAGAAAGCAACGTGGCGATGGTTCGTCAGGTCGTACACCGATCGATGACCTGCAGCAAATTGAGTCCTACGAAATCATTGAGCCGTTTGACTACATGAAGAAGATCGCGAACGGTGGTATTCGTACAAAGGCAATCTTCCATGACATTACAACAAAGCGTTATGAAACAAAGACCTTTGACTATGACACACAGTTCGACCAACACAATCACCTGAACCCTTACCGTCTAAAGACCAAGGGGATGCCTGCCCGTAACACCTCAAGAATTGAGTTTGTTCCACGTGCCTATGAGACATTCTTGAATATGAGAACGGATCGTGCCAAGGAATGGTACATGCAGCGTCTCATGCAGCTGAGCGAACTATTCTCCACTCGCCTGAACATGGAGGTTCCAGGTCGTACCGATGTGGTTGTTGGTTGCGTAATTGAAGTTGCCCTATACAAGAACAGCCCATCTTCTTCGAAGAGTAGAGAATCCAACATGTTGGACAACGTATTCTCTGGGCGCTATCTAGTTACAAGAGTTCGTCATAACATTCGACGCACAGACAACAGACACACCATGTATCTGGAATGCGTCAAGGACTCATTTATCAAGGATGTGTTTGACCCATCTGTTACAGGTTATTCTGCAACTGACACTGGCGTCACCACAACAGCGAGACAATAATGGATATTCAGAATCAAACCTTTTACACTGGCGTAGTTGAGAACCGTAATGACCCACTGATGTTGGGTCGTTGTCAGGTTCGAGTGGTCGGTCTTCACACAGAGGACAAGAACGAACTGCCCATTCAAGACCTACCATGGGCATATCCATTGCAGCCTATTACCTCTGCCGCAATGAACGGTATTGGTCATTCGCCTTTGGGTCCAGTTGAAGGCACATGGGTCGTGGTTATCTTCCGTGACGTTGAGCGTCAACAACCTATTATGGTTGGTACCATTGGTGGTATTCCTCAGCAGGATAACAATGCCAATATCGAACGAGACGACGACAACTACCTGTTGAACCTTGATGACGGTGAAGTTATCACAACGCCAGCTGGTGTTCCAGTGAAGGTATCTGCCGATGGTACACTGGTTGCAGGTGAAGTTGGTTCAACCCTATCTGGAAGAGCAAACTTGGCATCTGCCGTTGCCGAGGTAAACGCTGCCCTTGAAGTTCTTGGTGGAGCAACACCGAACACTGCCCGTGCAGGTGTGGCAGGTCCAGTGATGGGCGCAATGTCAGCCTACTACAATAACAACAACTCAATTTACGGTACGGCAAATAACAATGCCTACACTCGTCAGCAGGCAGCAATTAATGCACTGGGTGATGGTCTTTCCCGTTATCAGAACACGATGACTCCTGCCGCATATGGTATTGTTCAGACACAATATCAATCGGCTCAGTTCGTTGGTCAACTGACACGTCAAACCGACTCAGTATCTAATCAGATCGCTCAGACTACCACTGGCTTCATGACGGCAACAAGCACCGTTATGTCAGGTGTCAATAACGTGTCGTACAGTGTGGCAGGTCTTCAGGGTTCGTTCGTTAACGTGGCGAACGCCTTTGGCACCTTCACCAATGTGCGTCAGTTCCAAATCTCTGGTCTGCCTGGATACGATAACCTTGCTTACTTCTCTGATGGTAAGGGTGGATTCACTGGCGCACTGGGTGGCGTCAACAAAGTAACGGGTCAAATCAACCAAGGCATGCAGAAGGTTCTTGGCACTGTTCAACAAACAGTGGGCAAGGTCCAGGCTGTTGCCAATACAGTTGTTGGAACAGCTGCAGCGGTTCAACAGCAGGTTATGATCTCTGGCGCATATGGTCAGATTCTGAACAACAAGTTCAACCTTGGTTTGACAGGCGACCAGCAGGTGGCACTGGGCTTTGTGTCGAACGTTGTTCTGACTCAGGCAATGAAAAACCCAAAGGTCGCTGCCGTTGCTAACGCACTGATCACTACAAAGCGTGCCTTCGACACAATCAACGGTGTTATTGGTAAGTATACTAAGGCACCTGGAACAAACGTATACTACAGCCCGATCGGTGTGAACCCGACCCGTGCTCTACAGGCGTCAAGTCTTTACTCTAACATCAACCCATTGCAGACTGGCTCATTGGCTAACACCTTGACCACAGCTGCAGGTAAGGTAGCGTCCACTGCTCAGGATATCGCTGGCAAGGTGAACGACGTTACCTCAAAGATCAATGAGTTTGCAGGTAAGGTTGCCGAGGTATCCACTGACGTTGGTCTTGTGGTTGGTGCCGTTGCATCTACCGTTGGTGCATGGGGAATCGTTGGTAATGCCTTTGCCAATAAGAAAACAGGCTCAGGTGGCTCTGGCGGTGCAGGTGGTGGCGGCAACGTTGTTCAGCTGGCATCAAATAAGCTAGAAGTTCAATTCAACAAATACGATATCATCACCATTGTTGGTCTCATGCAGACTAACGATCTTGCCCGTTACCGTGACTCCATTGGTCTATTCAAGTCATTGTCAATTCCCGACGCAAATATCAACTTCAACGTGAACGGTGTTGTTGGTGGTCAGAACTATGGTGTTGTGTCGCCCATCGGCGAACTTGGTAAGTATCAGGTGAACGCTGAACAACTGGCTCAGTTGGGTTATGTGAATTACCTGTCCAACATCAAGGGCGAGCGTGTATATCCATCGAACTTCCGTCTTGCCTCAAACGAAATCTGGACAGGTAAAGACGGTATCACCTCTATTCAGAAGTTCATCTCGACACCTACAGTGCAAGAGAAGATGATGAACGAGTTGGTTGCGTATAACTACGACCAAATGATTCTGAGCGGTATTATTGACAACACAACCACCAAGGAACAAATCGGTGGCTATCTGTCAATTGCCCATAACACAGGTCTATTCGCCGTGCGTCAGTTCGTGAACGGTGAGAACGTGTCTAATGCCCGTGGTCAGACAGCCTATGAAGCGTATCAGCTGGGTTACACAGCGGTCAAGGGTGGTCCATCGACAACAATTCCAGGTCTTCAACCACCTGAGAACCCAGATCCAAACCAGACAGCTATTGGTGAGATTGGACCTGACGGTCGTGCATCGCTTGGTCGTCCAACTGACAAGACTGAAACAATTGGTTTCCGTGACCCGAACCGTAAGTATCCATACAGTAATATGCTGAACGAGCCAGACACCAACCGTCTTGCCCGTAACCAATTCATCAATAAAACAATTGTTGATTTGAAGGATGCTCGTCGTGACCGAAAGGTTGTTATTGCTGGTTCAGGCGCCACATGGGATGAACCACCGAGCAGTTATGATGCTCTTTATCCATATAACCATACGTATCAGTCTGAGTCTGGTCACTTCGTTGAATTCGACGATACGCCGAATCGCGAGCGTATGCATTGGTACCACAGCCGTGGAACATTCATGGAATGGGATCCAAACGGTACATCGGTACGTAAGATTGTTGGTGACGGCTATGAGATCTTCGAGCGTAACGGCTTCATTCACGTCAAGGGTGAATGTAACCTGACTGTTGAAGGTAACGCAAACGTCATGGTAAAGTCCAATGCCACAATCGAGGTGTTGGGTACTACGCAGGGCTATTTCCGTAATGACTTCAACGCTGAAGTGTCTGGTAATATGAACTTGTCCGTGAAGGAAAGTTTCCAGCTGAAGGCACGTGATATCCATATGGAAACAACTGGCTCAGCAACCTCCGTGGCATTGGCAACGGATGGTTTCTTCCGTGTGAAAGCCAATGGTCCATATATTGCCTCTGCCGAGGGTGATTGGAACGTCACCGCTCGAAACAACATTTATCAACAGGCTGGCGACCGTGCCTCTTTGAACGCAGGTAACAACCTATACCTCTACGGTAACAACAACATTAACCTGTATTCTGCCGTTGGCTCAATTAACAACTTTGCCGCTCTGAACTATACGGCATCGTCATTGGGTACAATGTACCTGAACACGGCAGGTCTAATGAGTTTGTTCACAACTGGTGTTCTAGCCATGACGGGTAGCGCATCTGCCAACTTGTCAGCTGCTGGTCCATTGAACTTGAACGGTGCATTGGTGAACTTGGCTTCTCCAACTGTTGTTCCTGCAACAGTACCACCTGTCTCACCAACGTTCATTGCTCAGACACCTGCAGCACCATTGGATTCGCTTGGTGCATATACCACTGTTCCAGCTGTTCCTGTGTTGCCGACCCGTAACCTGACAGATGTGACAGACTTGGCGAACGCATTGTTCCTACCAACACCAAGTGCCCGTGGTACACCTGTGAATCCGAAGTTTGATATTCTTTCATTGCCTCCACGTGGATTGAGCAAGAACCAATTGTTTGAAACACCAGACGAAGGTAACAGCAAGGACTTTGTTGAGCAACAGACTCGTCGTGGTAAGATTAACCCCAATGAATCAACAACCAAGCGTGAGGAGACTGAAGTGCCACAAGTGCCGAAACAAGGTAAGCCACCAGTATGTGCCGCATTTGCCAATGTGACCGAGTTCCCATTGAGCACTAAGCTATCGCCGAACTTCTATCTTGGCGACTTTATTCCTGGCGGTGGCTCAAAGTATATCTGTCAGGCATCGACTCCGCAGACATTGAGAGATGTTCCTGGAGGTTTCACCAAGCAACAGATTGTATGTAACCTGAAGGGCTTCGCCGAGAACGTAATGGAACGACTGATCACTGTTGTTCCAAAGCAAGACATTATTGTCACCTCTGGCTGGCGCTATCCTGGATCTATCGGTGGTAAAGAGGCTTCTAACTCGGCTCACGGTATGGGTGGAGCATGTGACATTGTTCTTCGTAACTATGGCACCGACCGTAGAAAGCACTATGAGCTAATTCAGAAGTTGCAGAAGGCAATCCCATATGATCAGTTGATTCTTGAATATGCAGGTAACAGCGTATGGATTCATATTGGCTTCAACTCTTGGCAGAGCAGTCAGCGTGGTATGGCATTCACTTGCAACAACTACACCACCTACGATCGTTCTAAGTTTGTTCTTCTAACCTAAGTAGTATATGGCAAATCCCGCAGTTGTAATCACAGACCTAGTTGGAGCAGGGGTACTTTACAGTCCCCTTGTTCCGAACCTATTGATCGGTCCATTCCCAGTGGCTGTTCGTGGTAACCTTATCACGGGACACGGTGCTGCACCACACAGTCCAGCACCTACTTTGACATTGACCAAGAGCGTGAAGGTAAGATGTGGACCTGCCTTTCTTCCCATTGCGCAGGCTACCGATGTGGCGACGTGCGGTGATATTGCGATTCCAGGTAAAAATACAAAAGTGATTGTTTGGGCATGACCAAAATAGAATTTGATGCGCTGATTCAACAAATTGAATCATATAAGACCAAGACCGAACCGCTAACCTCTGGCGAGGCGCAGTTCGTTCAGCATTACAGCAAGCTGTACAACTCGTACATTATTTCCAAGTCAGGAACGAACGGTGTTACAGCAACGGCAGAGCAGATTCTAATCGATCAGGCTGGTAAGCTGCAAGAACTTTACGCTCAGCTCAATGGTAACGATCCATTGATTGCCTATGAACCACCAGTAACTGCACCTGAGCCAACTGTTCCCGATACAGCAAACATCAAACTTGACCCAACAAATCCAACCAAGTTCATTAACGAGTTGGTTGCCGCTGGTTCAGACATTGAGACTGGAACAAAGGTCGAAGACATAAGTAAACTACAGGGTTCAGTGAATGAATACTCAAGCCCAGTTACGCTTATTGAGTCGGTGAAGAAGCAGGTGGCGCAGACATCGGAAACTGCAGCTATCGCCTTCGCTGAAGCACAGGCTGTTCCTGAGGGTATCTCCATTGAGACCATTGAAGCATTGAAGAATGACGTTTCTCAACTACTTCAAGAAGGCGAAATTGCCGTTGTTCCCGAGATCATTTTGAACAAGAACGACCTACCGCTGTATAGAGGTAGTATCGAGGGTCAGTTGTCAATCTTCAACATCAAACAGGACACATTTGACGCAAACGTGAAGATCGCGAACACCTCGCTGAACCCCTACGACACAACGGCACTTGATAACTACGCTGCCTCTGTGGGTGTTGAGTTACTACAGGCTCAGGAAATTGCCGCTGAACTTGAGAAACTTCAGCAGGAAATCATTGCTCAGGAACAGGCTACCGCTGTTGAATCATTTACGGGAGGTGGCTAAATATACGTATGGCTACTATAACAAGAAACAAAACCCTATTCAGCGACTTGGACATGACGTTCGGTCGTAATCCCATTTCAAACGATGTTGAGAAACTCACCAACGAGGATGCCGTGAAACAGGCTATCAAGTTGTTGGTTCTCACACAGAACTGGGAGCGACCATTCCACAGCGAGATCGGCTCTCCAGTGAACGGCTTGTTGTTCGAAAACGCAAGTCCAATCTTCACCAATATCGTGAAGCGTGTCATTAGTCAAACGATCACAAACTTTGAGCCACGTGTCAAGATCAACGACATTGGTGTCATTGAGCGACTTGACAATAACAGTCTGGATATCACAATTCAATTTTCCATTATAGGAACAACAACTACGTCAACCGTAGACATTAACCTAGAGAGAACACGATAATGGCAACGAACAAAAAAATTCGTGTTGCAGAATTAGACTTTGATGAAATTAAATCAAACCTGAAGACCTACCTAAGAGGTCAGACAGAGTTTGCAGATTATGACTTTGACGCATCTGCAATGAACATTCTGATGGATGTGTTGGCATACAACACACATTACAACTCGGTCTATGCCAACCTACTGGCAAACGAGATGTTCCTTGACTCAGCGTCAAAGCGTAGCTCGGTTGTGTCTTTGGCAAAGCAGATTGGTTACACTCCTGAGAGCGTGACCTCGGCACGTGCCGTTGTTGACATGTACTGTACACCCACTGGCTCGCCGAATAGCATCTATCTTCCACGCCTTCAGCCGTTCAGTACCGTTGTGAACGATGTACCATACACGTTCTATAACCTTGACTCGATGATCATTGTTCCATTGGCAGGTGTCTATGGTTTCACTGGCATTAACTTGGTCGAGGGCACACCGATCTCTAACCTGTTTGAAGTGTCAACCACCTCTCAGCGTTATATCCTTCCCAACGGTAACATTGATCTGAGCACACTGCGTGTATCAGTTCAAGAGACAAGCTCCTCAGTGAACTCTGAACAGTTTGTCCGTGCCACAAGTATCAACAATATCACATCGACAACCCCTGCGTTCTATGTACAGGAATCGTATGATGGTCTCTATGAATTGGTGTTCGGTGACGGTGTCATTGGTAAGGCATTGGTTCCAGGCAACATCATTCGTGTTGAATACTTCGTTTCGTCAGGCGCAGCTCCCAATGGAGCGAACAGCTTTACCTTTGACGGTAAGTTCGATATTGCGGCACCCGTTTCAGCATTGTTCCTGCGCCAGCCAGCGAACGGTGGCTCAGCAATGGAGACCATTGAATCAATTAAATTCAAGGCACCATTGACCTTTACCTCACAGAACCGTGCCGTTACCGCTGAAGACTATAAGAACGTCATCATGGCTAACTACCCTGACGCTGAAGCCATTAACGTATGGGGTGGCGAAGATAACGATCCACCTGTCTACGGTCGTGTGTTCATGTCCGTTAAGCCAAAGAGCGGTGAAGTATTGACCGCTGAGGCAAAGAATGTTCTTGAGAAAGAAGTTCTTGGACGTAAGAGCGTTATCGGTATCAAGCCTGAGTTCGTTGACCCTGAGTATCTACACTTGGTGACTTCAACTCTATTCTTCTACGATCCAAGCAAGACTCGTCTCACTGAGGCATCCCTGACAGCCAACGTGAAGTCTGAGATTACCCGTTTCACGGAACAATATCTCAACGACTTTGCCGCATCGTTCCGCTACTCGCGTTTCGTTCGTATGATCGATGACACTGATCGTTCTATCCTGAGCAATCGTTCCGTGGTTACAATGTACAAAGAATTTGCCGTAGTTGACGAAAGCCCATTGAACTATCGTATTGGCTATGGTAACTCGATTATTCCTGGCACTGTAATTTCCACTGCCATTCGTCATCCAGGCGATAGCACTGACTACTTCCTACAGGACAATGCCGTTGGCGACATTCTTCAGTTTACCGTTGTGAACGGCGAGCGCATGTACACGCCAGATCCAGTTGGAACAGTTGATTATATCGCTGGCACTATCACTCTAAATAGTTTTGCGATCTCAATTTCAACAGTTGAGGCACGAATCTATTGTTCACCACGTGAACTGGACGTTGCTGGTATTAAGAACCAAATCGTAACAATCAGACCAGAAGATATCATCGTAACTGCCACAGCAACAAACAGCTACGATTCAGCAATTAGGACAGTTTAATGGAAAAGTTGTCACCGAGCCTAACAGTCAAGCGACT
>JACCDG012070420.1_pt1 | contig 12353 bp, 11 predicted proteins | sample 7442471 | NCBI WGS metagenome assembly JACCDG01 (sample SAMN15323444, study PRJNA562643) | freshwater metagenome | isolation source: river surface water | place: USA:Blue River Watershed | collected 2017-08-17 | reverse complement strand
TGGTATTCTTGGTGTGTTTCTTATGTTTCTTATTTTCTTCACGTTTAATAGAGATATATTGCTGAGTGATGTGGGGCTAGGGGTGTTTAGGAATGATAGTGTGACTGGGTCTGGGGGAGGGTTGATATCTGGTAATCCTATTACCTCATCAAGGAGTGGGGGCTCTCCTTCATGCATGACAAAAGAAGAGGCAATAACGAAACTCAATTCTTCTTCTGGAATATGTGGCGGAACAACGTGCTCGTTTTTGTCGGGGTGCAACTACTCTCAGTATGCCTCAATTATTAAAAGTGAGGCGGCGGCTGCTTCGGTCGACCCAAAAATGGTTGCGGTTATTATGTGTAAAGAATCTCAAGCTAAACCAAACGCGCAAGGAAAGAACCCTAACGGGACATATGACTGTGGTCTAATGCAAATAAACCAGCCCGGTCCATGTGACGCAAACTCTCTTGACCCACAACAAAATATCAAAAAAGGGGTTGCTTTAATAAAACAAAAAACTACTGCTGTTAATCAGTCATATTCTGGTATCCCTCAAAGACTTGGTGTTTTTGCTTCTTATAACTGCTGCGCTAACGGAACAGTCCCGCATTCACCTAGTGCTGACTGCTCTACTGCAACTGGTTTTCCGTTTAGTATTCCAAAGTGGGCGTGTCCACTTAACCCGGGAGAAGGGCAATTTAATATGTGTAGTGTCAAAAACTATGTATGCGGAATAGACGCTTGTCTATCTCAAATACAACTCTAGTGTGCTGGCTTTAGGTGGGCGAGCTTGTTCTTCACATAAACATCCTGTCCGTAACTTACAAGATTGCTTACCAGCCAGTAGAGAGCTAAAGCAGACGGGAGAATCATTCCTGAAAATGCTACTATTATCGGAATAACGTAAAGTAGTTGTATCTTCATTGACTTCATGAGATGATCCTGAAAAGACTCCTCTCCTTTCACAGGGTTTGTTATCATTGTCTCTGTCTGTCTTTTAGCAAGAACATATGAAGAGAGTCCTGCAAGAATGGCTACAATTATATTCTTTTCAGTGACGTCAAATATACCGAATGCAACAGTATGGAGATTCTCGGGAAAGGAAACAAAAGAGTAGAGAGACTCTGTGTCGGCGTGTAACCCTTTTGAGAAAACGAAGTAGAGTGCAAAAAAAATTGGTATTTGTAATATAATTCCGAAAATGCTAGCAAACGGATTAATCTTTTCTCTTCGATACATTTCAACCATTTTTTTGGCCGCTTCTTGTGGGTTCTTTTTCTGGAGTTCTTTAATTTCTTTCATCTCTGGTTCAACTTTTTTCATTAGATACTGAGTACGTAATGCAGAAATATTAACAGGGAGAAGTAACGCCTTAACAATAAGAGTTACCACAACGATTGCTGTACCAATATCGTGTAAAGGAACAAAAGAAAGAACAATTGCTACTAAATTGTAAATGGGTTCGTAAAAAAATGTGTCAAACATAAAATATGGTTATTGTAGTGTAGCAAATGCATTATATATTTCCTCCTCTATTTTCTTGTAAGCAAAGCCTCGTGGGAGGGGTTTTGGGTACACAACGAAATAACCGGTAACTGTTTTATCTCTTAAAAACGCGCTGATTGCATGCAATACCTTCCTTCTTACTGAGTTTCTGGCGGTTGCTAACTTTATTCTTTTTTTGGAAATAATACACGCAATCTTTAGGGTTGCTCCCTCTGCTTGAGCCAAATCAAACACCTCTCCGCGGTAGATAATGTGGGTTTTAAGTGAACCGAAATCCTTTTTAGTGAGCCGCATTGATGCGGGGAGCATGGTGAAGGGGATTACTTAGGAACAACAACAGAGAGTTTTTTGCGACCAGAGCTTCTTCGTCGTGCGAGAACCTTTCGACCTCCTTTAGAGGCCATACGGACGAGGAATCCGTGGGTTGTTGCTCGCTTCTTTCTTTTTGGTTGATATGTAATAGACATGGGAACCATTCTATATTAAAAGATAAGATAAATCAATACCGTAGAGGAACCCACTATTTATACTCGTCAAGTTGAATCAAAATTTCTCCTGTGTATACTAAAGGCTATCTATGGACTATCAACAACTTTGGAATAGCGCTTTATCCCAGATTGAGATAGAGCTTTCTCGAGTTAATTACAACACTTGGTTTAAAAACACCCGTATTGTTGACTATAAGGAAGGAGAAGTAACGATAGGGGTACCTAATGAATTCGTAAAGGATTGGCTTAATCAAAAGTATCATAAGTTTATTCTTCGTATTCTGCGCACAATTCATGAGGGGGTGCGCTCTGTTGTTTTTAATGTTGTAAAACCAGAGAATCTTCAAAAGAAGGCTCAGCATATTACCATAACTGGACAACCTTTACCTCTTCAAGATCTATATATCAACAAAGATGATGGGCTTAACCCTCGTTACACTTTTGATACTTTTATTGTTGGTTCCTTTAATGAGGTTGCTTACGCCTGCTCTCAGGCGGTTATTAATAACCCAGGTATTGTTTATAACCCTCTTTTTATATATGGAAATACGGGGCTTGGAAAGACTCACCTTATTCAGGCTATGGGGAATACTATTAAGAAAAAATACCCTGAGCGAAAAATTTTTTATACATCTTTGGAAAAGTATTACATGGATTATGTGAGCGCCACACACCTCAACAAAATGAATAGTTTTAAGGAAAAATATCGTAGATTTGATGTTTTTATAATGGATGATATCCAGTTTATTAACGGAAAAGAAAGAACACAAGATGAACTCTTCCATCTTTTCAACTCCCTCTATGAAATGAATAAACAGATTATTTTTTCTTCTGATAAGCACCCAAACTTAATAGCAGGACTTGAGGATAGGTTACGTTCTCGTTTTAACCATGGAATGATTGTTGATATTAACACCCCTTCAATGGAGTCACGGTTGGCTATTCTTCAATCTAAAACAAAGGATTTCAGAGACAAAATCCCTCTTGAAGTTCTTCAGTATGTGGCTGATACGATTCAAGGAAACATTCGAGAGTTGGAAGGTGTAATGACTTCTATTGTTGGGCACATCCAAATAAAACAACAAGCTATTACTTTAAACGATGTAAAAAATCTTCTTAAGAATAGTGTTAAAGCTAAGAAAAATATTTCAATCCCTGAGATAGTAAAATTAATTTCTGATTATTATCATATTCCTGATGTGTATGTTTATAACAAAACTCGCCGTAAAGATGTTGTTAAACCAAGACAAATTGTTATGTATATCTTACGAGAAGATTTTGATATTTCTTATCCAATGATTGGAGATAGATTAGGAGGAAGAGATCACACTACAGTTATTCATTCTTATGAAAAAATAAAAGGTCTCCTTAAAGAAAACGCTCAGCTTACTCGTGAGATTGACGATATTCGCGCAATGCTCTCATAGTTTTTATGTTTGTGGAAATCTCTGTGGATAATCATAAAATAACTAAAGTATAGTAGGTTAGTTATCCTTTTGTTTTAATAAAAATAACCATCTTTTCCTCTTTTCTTCATTTAATAACCTTATTGTTGTGCGTTTAAAAAAAATTTAAATAGTGTTGTTTAGTAAAGGTTTTGTGAGCCTTTCCACTTCATCCACACAGCTATACTTAGTATCATATTTTATATATACTAATTACATGAAATTCGAATGTAAGAGTGATGTCTTCATTAAGTTGGTGCAACAGGTAGGTAAAGCTCGTAGCAAGGTTCAAAGGGATAGCTCTCTTCAAGATATTCATCTTGAAATAACTGACCACCTTTTAACACTCAGAGCGACGAACCTTGAACTTTTTTGTGAAAAGAGTGTTCCGGTTAAAGGACTTACTAACGGAGCATGTCTTATTCATGGTGAAACATTACTCCGAATACTTTCTACCTTTACCGCAAAAGATATAACACTTAGTTGTGAAGTTATTGATGGGGTTTTTACTATTACAACAGAAAAAGGTGTTATAGAAATAAAAACTAACCCCTATGAAGATTTTCCTACTCTTCCGAAACAAGGGGATCAGATAGGTGGTATTAAAAAAGAAATACTCATCTCCCTTTTTAAAGAAGTCTCATTCTGTTCAGCTAAGACCGATATTAAACCAGAAATTTCTTCCATTTTTATTTACACAAAAGATCAGACTATTTATAGTGTTGCAACAGACTCATTCAGGCTTGCGGAAAAAACATTCTCTAATGATAATAATCTAGAATTCTCTTTTTTGTTACCAGAAAAGCATATAGGTGAAATTATTCAAATTATCAACGAAGAAGGTGATGAAAGTATTACACTTTTTAAAAACAATGGTATTATTTCACTCTCATCAAGCAATCTAACATTATCTATACATACTATTACTGGGCATTTTCCTGACTACCATCAATTGTTTCCTAAAGAGTTCACTACAACTGTCACGTTATCAAAAGAAGAGCTGCAGAAGGGGTTATTGCTCACCACATTCTTTAACGAACAATACTCCCAGGTGGAATGTGTGTTTAGTAGTGATAAGTGCACTCTTCATAGTAAAAATGAGCGTGTTGGACAAGTAACACACTCTTTCCCTATAACTAAAGAAGGAGAAGATATAGAAGTAAAATATAACAACAGGTTTTTTCTAGAGACACTCCCTTACATAGAAGGGGACACAGTTATCTGCTCCTTTACTACTCCAAATAGACCTGTTTTTATAAAAGGTGTAAAAGATATTAGTTTTACTTACCTCTTAATGCCACTTAATCGATAATAATGGACGGAAGCCTTTTTAAAAAATACGAACAACGTATACAAAAAAATAAAACAGAGAAAGGAGAGTTACTTCGTTATATAGAAGAAAAAACAGACGTTCTTTTACTAGAAGGAGAGGTTGTAATAGATGGTAAAAAGATAAAAATACAAACCTCGTCAATAAAAAAAACCTTTCTTAAAAAAAACAACATAGAGTTATTTTTAAAAGAGAAAGGATATCAACTCTCACATTAAGGGTTAACTTGCGTAGGAGGAATAATTACAGGTGTAGTTATTTGTTCGGTTGTTGTCCCTGAAGAAAAGATACCGAAACACGGGTTGGTATTTTTTGACAACCAAGAATCTATACCGGCCTGCCACAAACTATACTGAACATCTCCGTAAGGAGATAAAGAAGGCTGGTTAGGGTTATTTTTATTAACCTGTGAAAGAATGGTGGTGATGCTTCCCCCTGAGCAATACTCACCCCTAAGTATTGGAACAGAAGATGTGTTTGGGAGAGGGTCAGGGAAGTACTCTATCTGTGTGTCGTTAGTAGCAACAATCATAGCTTTTCTCCATGTTGGAGCAAGAACAAAACCAGCTGTCTTTTTATCTATCGGAGTATTATCGTTATTACCAGCCCACATTCCTATAACAACAGACGGAGTGTATCCAACTACCCAAACATCCTTATAATCGTTTGTAGTACCTGTTTTGACCGCGACAGGACGATTTTGAAAGTTGAGAGCAGAATTAGATCCAAACGTCGGTGTTCTCGCAATATTGTCTGAAAGAATACTAGAAATAAGAGATGTTACAGTTTCAGGAAGAACTTCCTTTTCTATCGGTGAAAATTTTTCTAATATTTCTCCATTTTTATCCTTTATTTCAAGGATGCCTTGCTCTTTGTGATAGATACCATTATTTGCAAAGACACCATAAGCATTTGTAAGTTCAAGAAGAGTTATTTCACCACCACCAAGCACAAGTGATAAACCATACCGGTCAAAGGTAGTAATAGTAGAGAGGCCCATTGCTTGAGCAAGAGATATTGCGTTAGATATACCTGTTAAATATAAAAGTTTTACCGCAGGTATGTTGAGAGACTGAGCAAGAGCATCACGAAGAGAGACAGGCCCACGGAAAAGTCCGTCATAGTTTTCTGGCATATAACAATCCGCTTCCGAAGCACCCCCTTTTGGATTACCATAAGCATCACATCGTGTACTAAACTGCGTCGCAACATCAAAAAGGACTGTCTCTGGTGTATACCCTTGGTTAAAAGCGGCAGCATAAACAATCGGCTTGAATGAAGACCCAGGCTGACGTGCAGCAAGGGCGATGTTGTATTGGCCTGGAATTTCGGTATCAAAAAAATCCCTTGACCCAACCATAGCAAGAATTTGCCCTGTTTTAGGGTCTGTCGCAACAAGTGCTGCATTTGTCGCTTTGAATTTTTTTGCATTTTCAAATGCTCCCTCCTTCACTATTTCCTCAAACTGTTTTTGTAGATCGTAATTAATTGTTGTTGTTACTTTTAACCCACCACTTAACACTTCTTCCAAGCCATACTTTTCTTCTAGGTAGTCTCGGATGTACATTACAAAATGAAGAGCCTTCCCACTATTAGTTTCCCTTTTTTCAAAAATAACAGTTTCCTCTTGAGATGTATTCTTTTCTTCTTCAGAGATATAACCAAGCTCAAACATTCTTTCAAGCACCAAATTCTTTCTTTTTTCTAACGCGACAACATTTTTACCATAAGGGGAGTAATAGGTAGGAGCTTGAGGAAGAGCAGCAAGATAAGCTGCCTCAGTTAAAGTAACCTCACTCGCCTTTTTGCCAAAAAAAGAAAGAGAAGCCTCTTCAACTCCATAGATTGTTCCTCCGTACGGGCTTTCGTTTAAATAAATCTGAAGGATGGTATCCTTCGGAAGCTCCCGATCTAATTTTATTGATAAAACAATCTCTTTTAGTTTTCGAGATATTTTTTTATCTTTAGTAAGCAAAGCATTTTTAATAACCTGCTGGTTAATAGTAGACCCCCCTTGAGAGAAACCTCCGCTCATTATATTGGCAATGGCCGCTCGAATAAATGAAGTTGGCCTAAAACCAAAATGTTCGTAAAAGTGAGCGTCTTCTATCGCAATAGTTGCGTTTCTTATATAAGGGCTTATTTCATTTATAGGAACTATCGTCCTTCGGACATTGTCATGAATGTTGTAAAGTAAAATCTTTCCTGTTCTGTCATAAATCTTTGTTGAGTTGGCTATATTTCTGTTTTCAAAATTATTAAAATCAGGAAGCTGCATACTTGCAAGCCAGGCGAGAATTAAAGCAGAAAGAATAATGCCCATAGCAAAAGAAATCAAAAAAAATTCTTTTAAAAGTTTCCTTTTGATTTTGCTTCTTCTTTTTGTACCAGTGTCACTCATGTAAATAAATACTAACACATGAGTCGCCTAAAATCTCTCAGCGTGGTAGTATAAACTCCATGGAAAAAGTAATTACTGACGAAAAAAGAATCGACGACCTCCTTGCTCGAGGAGTAGAAGATATTATCGTAAAAGAAGAACTTAAAGCGCTTCTTATGTCTGGAAAGCAATTGCGTGTTAAGTTCGGCATTGATCCAACAGGTGCAAGAATTCACATTGGTCGCGCTATTCCCATCCGCAAGCTTCGTGAATTTCAACAATTAGGGCACCAGGTGGTGTTGCTTGTGGGGGACTTCACGGCCCAGGTGGGGGATGCTTCAGATAAAACAGAAAAAAGACCCATGCTTACACGCGCAGCCATTGATGAAAACCTAAAAGACTACAAAAGCCAGATTTCTAAAATACTCGACATATCAAAAACAGAGTTCGTTTATAATAATGACTGGTTGTCAAAATTGTCGTTTTCAGAAGTCACAACTCTCGCAGAGTGTTTTTCTGTTCAGCAGATGCTAGCGCGACGTAACTTCAAAGATAGATACGATAATGGAGTGGAGATTTCTCTTCGTGAGTTTCTTTATCCAATCATGCAAGGATATGACTCGGTGGCTGTAAAAGCAGATATTGAAATAGGTGGTTTTGATCAACTTTTTAATCTAAAGGCGGGGCGTATAATCCAAGAGCATTACGGAATGCCAAAGCAACAGATAGTAACCTTTCAAATGCTCGAAGGTACAGACGGACGCAAAATGTCCACCTCATGGAATAACATCATCTCTATTGTCGATGATCCGCACACAATGTTTGGTAAGGTGATGGCTGTTCACGATGACCTCATCATAAAATATTTTAAGCTCTGCACAGATGTTTCTTTAGAGGATATTCAAAAGATGGAAACAGAGTTAGCAAACGGAGCGAATCCAAAAGACATTAAAATGAGGTTAGCGAGCGAGCTCGTGACCTTGTATCACACGGAAAAGGATGCAACACTTGCTAAGAATTCTTGGATAGAGACATTTCAAAATGGAGGTGTTCCAGACGTTGTGCCTGAGATTCATTTAACACCGGAAGATGAGGTGGCAGAGGCGCTAGTTAAGGAAGGGCTCGTCGAATCTAAAACTTCTTGGAGAAGGCTCGTGGAGGAAGGGGCAGTAAAAGAAATAGAAGGCGAAGTAGTTGAGGATGTTAAGATGAAAGCCAAGAACGTAACTCTAAAGATAGGCAAGAAGCGTTTCGTAAAAATAGTAGTCCTCTAGTACACAAAATAAAAATGGATACCGTGCGGTACCCATTTTTTATTACCAGTAGCCCTCGTCGTTTGGGTCAAAAGCAATTTCCACTTCATCGTCTTCGTCCTCATCTCCTTGAGGAGTAAAAATAGCCACCTCTTCCTCTATAATGATTTCCTCATCAAAAACCGCTTCTAGGGCATCTGGGTTAACGTCTCCTGACTTCGGTTCTTCTTCTTCAATAAGCATATAAATATATAATCAATGTACAGAAAGATAACACTTACAGTATTTCCTTGCAAGTATAAATTATAAACAACTAAGAAATTCCTTTTAAAATAAGCTTATTTTGCCTATTGGCGCTATGAGTTAACGCAACAGCTATCGCGTCAACTTCGTCATCAAGAGCGGCTTTTGCAGTGTCTACTTTGAGTATTCTCGACACCATAATACTCACGTCCTCTTTCGTGGCCTTGCCGTAACCAGTAATTGCAAGCTTTATATGAGCTGGAGAATATTCATAAACAACAAGATTAAATGCCTCGGCAATATAAAGGCAAACACCACGAATTTCAGACACTGTAATGATAGTTTTTTGATTGGTAGTAAAAAAAAGAGTCTCTATTGCAAGCTCGCTTGGTCTATGGTGATTGATTATTTTTTCTAACTGTTTTCCTGCTTCAAAAAGTCTCTTACTAAAGGGGTCTTTTTTTGACGTAGTTATACAAGTAGAGAAAACAAGAGTTTCTTTGGTTCCTGATTTATCCAAGACACAAACCCCCAACCTGTCAAAACCTGGGTCTATTCCTAAAATACGAACAGTCTCTTGCACAGCTTTCATAGGCTATTTTTTAAAATGAAGAAGAGCCTTGTCTGTGGCCTTTCTTCCGCGTGGGGTGCGCTCAATCATGCCGATTTGAAGAAGGTACGGCTCTGTTACATCAGCTATTGTTGCCTCTTCTTCTCCGGTTGCTGCGGCCAAGGTTGATATACCCACCGGGCCACCGTTAAAAACATTCACCAGACAGTCAAGAATAATTCTTTCTGACGTTCCAATTCCGAATTGGTCTATTTCAAGAAGGGAAAGAGATTCGTTCACTGCGTCTCTGGTTATTTCCGTTTTATGAACTTGAGCATAGTCGCGCGCACGTTTTAGATAATAGTTAGCAATACGTGGAGTGAACCGCGAGCGCTTAGCTATCTCATCAGAAGCATCTTTCGGAAGAGCTGCACCTAAAATTTTTGCACTTCTCCTAACAATAAGAGCAATCTCTTCATCTGTATAATACTGGAGACGGTATACACCACCAGAGAAACGAGAACGCAACGGCGCAGATAGTAGGGATATTCTAGTTGTGGCTCCAATTAATGTGAAAGGAGGAAGGTCTAATTGAATGGTGCGAGCAGACGGACCTTTTCCGATAACAATATCTAACTTACCTGATTCCATGGCAGGGTAGAGCACCTCTTCAATCATTTTGTTAAGTCGATGAATTTCATCAATAAATAGCACGTCCCCGGGTGTGAGGTTTGTTAGTATCGCAGCCAGGTCTCCAACTTTCATAATTGCAGGACCGCTTGATTGCTTAAGATTTGCGCCAAGCTCTTTAGCAACGAGGTGAGCAAGAGTTGTCTTACCAAGCCCAGGTGGTCCATACAGAAGAATGTGCTCAGGTGGTGTTCCGCGCTCAGTTGCTGCAGTTAAAAGAATCTTTAGATTCTTTTTGATGACTTCCTGTCCAACATAGTCATTAAAATTATCAGGTCTAAGGGCGCTGTCTAAGTGCTTACTTTCTTCTTGGGTTTCTTGGGGTATAAAAGAGGTCATAAAGGGAAAGGAAGAGGATATTTGACAAAAGTATTTTATATGCTATAATAGTATCATCGTAAGGGAATCGGTGAAGCACAGATACTCGAGTTACGAAAGAAGTAAGAACCTTTACATCTCTAAACAGTCAGGACGTTAGTCCCACTTTCCGGTAACGAAGGACGGTCTGGTTACACTTGTTGTCTCTGGGTCTATCCTCACGTAGGAATTTTCTTCACCAAGGGGTTGTTTAGAGGTGTATGGGTTTTTGCTCTCAGTTAAGCAAGGACGCATGAAGCACAAAGCTTTATGCGTTTTTGTTTGCCGCAGCTTCTGAGAACCTATTCCTCTCCGTAAAGATCTACTGTTTTTGCCACTTCCTCAAACGATGTTAATCCAGCCAACATTTTAAGTATAGCATCCTCTCTTAGTGTAGGGATTTTTTGACTCTTGGCTGCCTTTTTTATCTCACGCTCACTAGGGTTCGTTAGGAGCGCTGTTTCTATTTCTGCATTCATTACTATTGCCTCGAATATTCCGATACGCCCACTGTACCCTGTGCCACCACATACTTCGCACCCATGAGATCTAAAGAGGGGGTATGTTACACCGAGCGTAACATCACCCATTGACTCTTCTTTTCCGCTAACTTTCATGTCGCCCAAGATGTTGGTGATAACACGAGATTCCTTTTCAGAAGATTCATACACATCCTTACAGTTATCACAGAGCTTTCTTACAAGGCGTTGCGCGAGTGACAGCGACAGCGCCCCTGCTACTACCTTTGGATTAACCCCAAGGTCTAAAAGGCGAGGGATGGTTCCTGCTGCGTTATTGGTGTGAAGCGTTGATAGTACTAGATGACCAGTGAGTGCCGCGTTAATCGCTACTTTTGCAGTGTCTTCATCACGGATTTCTCCCACCATGATGACATCTGGATCTTGGCGGAGTGCAGCGCGTAACCCAGAGAGAAAAGTGTAATCTTTTTCCTCTTCGACCTGTGTTTGTGTTATGCCTTCGAAATGATATTCGATAGGGTCTTCGATTGTGAGGATTTTTACTTCAGGTGAATAGACATGGTTAAGAAATGCGTAAAGTGTTGTTGTTTTGCCTGATCCAGTTGGCCCGGTTGTTAAGAGGATTCCGTTTGGTCTCGCCAACGCCGCGGTTACCGCTTCCCGCACCTTGTTCCCAAAGGCAATGCCGTCCAAGCTTTTTACGGTATTTCTCGGGTCGAGGATTCTCATTACGAAACTTTCACCGTAGTTACCAGGAACAACAGATACACGCATGTCTATTTCTACTTCGCCGAGGTCAATACTAAATCTTCCGTCCTGTGCGCTTGCGATTGTTGAAAGCTTGAGACCCGAGAGAAGCTTTAATCTGCTGGTGATGTTTTTCTGTAAAGCAAAATCAAAGAACGCAACATCTTCAAGTATTCCGTTAACTCGATATCTAAGACGCACCTTGGTTTCTTCTGGTTCGATGTGGATGTCGCTTGCCTTTAACTTGAGCGCACCAGCCATCATAAGCTCCAGAATTCTCGTTGTTTTGTAGAGTATCTGAGAATGACTCATCTCATTGAACACTTTTTGGAGTTCATCTCGCGTTTGGAACTGCTCCATAAGAGAAGTCATTTTCTTTTCCGAAAGATCGAGCATCCCTCCTTCAACCTTGCTTCCATGCGTAAAGTCTTTGTACCTTGAGATCACGTGATCCAAAGAAGAGTGTGAACACATAAAAAGAGTAAGCACGATACCTTTATCTTCAAGAGGGCGCAAGATTCGTTCTAAGATGGGGGAGGTTGGAGTGGGGGTTGCCACAAAAAGCTTCTTTCCCACCATCTTAAACGGCGCGATTGATCCTTCTGTTGCCTCTTCTTCCGTTATTGTTTGCATCGCCTCAGGCTCAGGAGAAAGTCCACGAAGGTCGATATAGGGGAGGCCGTATTTGTCAGAGAGGGCTTTTACTGACTCTTCCTCTTCTTGTTTTTTAAGCTCCTCAAGCTCTTCAAGTTGTTTTGATTCATTAAGAAATGCCATGGGAACAGTTTATAGTTAATGGTTAATAGTTGCTAGTTGATAGCCAAAACAAAATACTAAAAGTTTCTTATTAATTAAACACAGAAGATTAGAAGGTGCGGTTGCGTGGCAGCCCTCGGCTGCCAC
>JACCDG011126922.1_pt1 | contig 12353 bp, 18 predicted proteins | sample 7442471 | NCBI WGS metagenome assembly JACCDG01 (sample SAMN15323444, study PRJNA562643) | freshwater metagenome | isolation source: river surface water | place: USA:Blue River Watershed | collected 2017-08-17 | reverse complement strand
GTGGACCTACAAGTACGAGTCTTCTATTGAGATGCACAAATCCTTCTCCCAGAAGGACTGGCTCGCCTTTGAAGCCCGCCCGCCCTACAATTACGACAGCGATGCAGAAGATTCCGAGTACGAAGCTGACACGAGCTCTGCCGTGGAGCCTAGTGTGACGAAAAGAGTGAAAATGGCTGCACAGTAAAGTTTGTTTTCAAATCAAAATTTAAAATCCAATGGCTGAAACTGAGGCTGAGGTGTTCCGATTCCGCGCGGTCGATTTGGCTCAATTCTGGGTCAAGGAGGGTGAAGAGGTGGATATCGAAAAGATGTGGAGCCAGTTGGAGTATGGCTCTGTGCAACACGACTACAAGGAGTCGTCGTCTCCTTTGAGAAAGCTGTCTCGTTGCAAAGTCACGCTTACTTCAAAGAGTCTCACAATCGAGGATCACAAGGGCAAGCGGATTGCACGATACGACAGTTATCTCATTTGCGACACGATGCCGCCAATTCTTCGAATGGCCTCCCAAGTAGGCCTGTGCTATGACAACACTCCCGAGGGAATCGCGCAGTTTGAAAGCGGAAAGGATTGACTGTAATCATTATTCATTCTTTGTGAATACAATGAATCAAGCAGATTCTGTTGACAGCCTGAGACACGAGCTTCAAAAGACCTTTGATGAGTTGGGCCTGTTGGTTCGAGCCAGTTTTCCGGGAGGACGCGTGGATCTCCTAGAAGCGTTCATGGGTAGCATGCGCACGTTTGTCAGATTGGAGCAGGAGCAGGGACAAGAGATCGTGAAGCGTGTGTTTACACTTGCACATGAGCAGTTCAAACTACCTCTCGTGCTTGCCGTGTTTGGGTCCGAGTTTGAGGCCACCTTTCCCCCGCACGAGTCGTTGGATTGCGTCCGCATGGTTGTCGGCTGCAAGGACACTGCAAATGGGTTTGCTGCAGTGTGGCGCGCATAATTCAAACGCGAGCACGCAATGATCGAGTGGCTGCTTCAGTGGCTGCCCGTTACCGTGATGCTGTTTGCTTCTGTCATGATCGTCGGCATCCTGTGCATGATACTTGTACTAGTGGTGTGGGCTCTTATTTTGATGTGTCAACGATGTTGCGACGACATACACGGAGACCCACCCAGATTCACCCTTGTAAAAAGAACTTGAATACAGAGATCATTTTTCAAACGCTGGTGCAATATGTTGACAGAGCTAGACTACTGGGTAGCCAGCGCCATCTGGTTCCTCTTTAATGTAGCATTAATCATGGGTTTATGCGTGCTGATTGCAATATTCTTCTGCTGCTTGGTGGAACTGTATCAAGGAGGCTGGGATGGGATTGTGAAACCGCTCCCCACGAGGAACAAACCTGTAAAAGCAGATTGACTTTTCAAATACATGTACTCTCTCTCCCTTAGTCATATACTAGACTTGTTCCTTTTCGGATGTATCCTTATCTTGGGTCTTGTAGTACTTGTATTACTAGTGATCATTGGCTTTAGAGAGTGTCTGAGGCGCTGTGAAACTACGGAAGAGGTCCCCTTAAACACAAGAAGCAGAACTCTGCTACGTGAGTTATACGCGCTGGTGACAAGCCACTATTCAAATGAGCGCCGACGTAACCACTAAGCTTCAGTCACTCCAGTTAGAGTCAGTTGTATCAAAACCGGAGAGAGTTTTATTGGTGTATGACATGCATAAAAGACACTTCACTTGAACTCTTCATCAATTTGAGTAAGCATGCCCGACCAACTTCTGTTGTGGAAGACGGTTTTGTTGCCCTTGACGGTGATGTCCACGCCGAAAATAGGTGGTGCACATTCCATGACATACATCTCGATCTGTGCTTCTTTTGCATCATAGCCTTTGTTGGCAATGATGCGCTTGATTTCCTGTTTGACAGCCCACTCTGGTTCCATCATCCACCGAAGGTGCCGGATGCACTCGTTTGTCTTGGTCTCAGCGTCAAAGGTGTACTTCTCTCCGTCTGCATCAACGATGACCCACTGCATGTCGTTAGAGAGAGTCAAGACAATCTTGTTCTCACGACCCCATGTCACTGAGCCGTTTTGTTCATTCTCATTGCACTCGTCGTAGTTGGAGAATTTTGCTTCTGCAAACCGTTCCCAGTGGAGAAAGCCTGGTGTGCCATACGGCTTGTGTGTCTTGACAAAAGAAGCGATAGATTTATCACTCATGACGACACTTGAATTATGATCTGGCCTTTAACAACTCTCTTAATCGCTTGACCATCGCAGCATCCTCTTGGCCGGCGTCAAACACCGTTTCATCAGTGGAATCCTTGATCACTGTCTCATTCCTGTCGGAAACATGAATCACCCACTGCATGCTAGTTGTTAGAGTCAGCTGAATCAGCCGCGTGTCTCTGAGCCAGACCACTGTGCCGTACTCATGGTCTTCATAGCTTATGTGCAAAGCCGGCAGCTTCTTCTTCAGAAGGTTGTCCCAGTGCCGACCGGCTTCTTCAAAGCTTGCTTTTAGCTCGTCGACAAAGTCTTTAACACGCGACATTTGAAAAGTGAGCTCAAATTTCAAAATGAAGTGGGGCTATCTGGCATGGCAGACCTTGAGCGTCCTGCTTGCGTTTGCGATGATGCAACTCTGCATGAAATTGGTGGTCTACACCAAACTGCATTACCTCATCCTGGTTCCCTTCGTGGCCCTACTTATCTACGGTACAGAAGCAACATGCTATCTATTGGATCTTCCTTGTTACTTTGTGGAGAGAATAGGAGATGAAACATACTACAGCCGCACACCCACTGTAGTAAGAGTAGAGTGCACCTTTCTATGTTTCTTTTGTCTTGTATTGATGTACTTGATGTATCGGTCACATGTCAGAAGCTAGGCGGAGTAAACGGAGTCTTAGTTCAGTATACTTGGCTTGGACTTGAGAGACAATATCCGGGATACTCTCCCCATAAAACACATCGTAGCCTTCGTCGAGTCCCAGGTTTAGACACACTCGATAGTCTCCGTGTTGAGAGGAACCCCGAATGCGGATATCCGCCTTGGTCAGGTCAAACTGCATGGTCCACAGCAAGTATCGGAGCGCGTACAGCAAGTCAGTGGCAAGTCTTTGCTCATGATCCATTTTGATTTATAAAGCAGGCAGCGACTTTATTACACACTATCGATCAAATTGAGTGGCGCCCCAAAAGTCCACTTCCACCAAGGCGTCGTCTGGCACTATCTCCTCCCACTCGACTCCGTCCTTGACCATCTTGCGCGGCGGTCTGTAGATGTACCACATGTGGCCCACGTGCCATCCCCAGTACGAGTATCCTGGCGTTCTCTTGGCTGCTTTAGCTGTCTTGTATCCTCTCTAACAGATGTAGGCCGCGCCCGCATAGGCCAATCCCACCAGTGCTTGTCCAATAGCTTCCATTCTTTTTGAATTTTGAATCAGTGTTTGCTGCTTAAAAGTCAAACTCGGGATGGCGTACCTGACGACCAAGTGTCTTGTATTCACGGGCTCGGTGGGCCACGCTATCGACATTGCCAAGCTGCAGGACAAGAGAGAGCTCAATGCATGCATCGGCATCAAGCGTGACAAGTCCTTCTTGCGCATCCGAATCCGTGTCGAAGGAACCAAGATTCACTTGCATCTCTTTGCAGATGGCACCTACTTGTTAACTGGACCCAAGACCGAACCCGACGCCGTCAAGATCATGAACCATGTCGCCCCAATGCTGGCCTGAACCCATGTCTCAGCAGGGGTCTAGAATCAGGGATGCCAAAACTATTTATGTAATTCAACTTTTTACAATCGCTTTTTAGGGGGGTCCAAAACCCTCCAGCATTTTTTTGAATTACATAAATTTACGACACCGACCACTGACACTACTGGGATTGGAGTCGGTGGACAAGCATGGTCATGGCGACAATGGGTTGGACACAGGGATGATAGGGCACATGCACTTGATCTAGGACATATTCGGTGGGGTGACACGTGCATATGAGTTTGGGCCATTGCAAACGGATGCAATCCTTTTGAAAGGTAAGGCAGACGGGGGCTGCTTTCTCGTGAACGTATAGCAGCCACAAGAGGCAAAAGGCCTGTATGGCTCCCGGATGCAATACTTCTTGTTGCAGCAGCTCGAGCACTTTCCACTGGCTCATAATTCAAAAAGAAGAGATGGCTGAAAAAAGGCCCTTGACTTATGCCCCGCCTTTTCTGGCTCAAGTGAAAAAGCCCCGAGTTTCAAAAATGCTGCAAATCGGGACTCAAGAGATAGAGAAGGACAAGAAGGAGCTCGGGTCCGCCAACAATCAACTGGAATGTATCCGTAAAGCGCTGTCGTGCGTTGAGGCTGCTCGCGAGTATGAGCCTTCGGGACGCCTGGATATTGTTCGCTCCTTACTTGAGGCAGAGATCAAGGATGCCGAAGAATGGATCGAGAAAATCAAGAGTCGACCACAAGCCCGAGTAGTACGATGGATGCAAGCCCACTGTCCCAAGACCTACACGGTTCCATTAACACAATACCAGCGAGACGTGAACAAAGTGGCTCGAATCCTGACTGATGTCTATAAGAGCACGGCGGAAGAGCGTGTCTTTGTCAAGGAGTGGTTCAATCAGCCGGAGCACCACTCTGCTGAAGTCGGGGACCTGTTGCAGTACTGGGACACGGACTGGCCTCTTTTGAGCAAACTGGTGCAATAAACTCTCTTTACTCTGAATACACTCTAGTGTCGGGACGCATGACTTGTTGGGGAGGCATGGGCATGGGGATGTACTGCGGTTGTGGCGGAGGTATGAAGCTTTGCACAGCACCCAGCATAGCCTGCCCGCCTTTCAGTTCTTTCATGCCATACATGCAGCCACAACACAAACAAATCACCAGTCCTATTACGACTATAGTAGTGATCAGACTCGTAATCGAGCTGAGACTGGACAAGAGACCAAACGGCAAGCCCAGGGCCTTTTCGATTCCATGCCAGATGTTGTCTAAAAAGCCAAAGCCGATGGGGCCAATGCCGACGCCTGGCTGTCCCAAGCTGTCGAGGGCGCTTTGCAGGTCTTTGATCTTTGTATCGAGAGTGTCAATGTCTTGTTGCGTACTAAGAGCATTCAGCACTTGTTGAGACGTCAGATTAGTCAATAGCGTAAGAACGAGAGACATGTTCTTGGCTATTTGGGCCACGATGGCGGTGTTGTTGGCAATCCTCTGCACGTTGTTGTTGAACTCGTCAATCTCAGCATCCAAATCGGGGTTGTCATGTAAGTAGGAGATGTTTTGATCATTAGAGAGGATCAACCGATCCGTCGTGAGATCGGTGTATCCAGTTGCAAGACTGTTGACAATGTCCATGATGATATTCATCATCTGGGCCGTTTGGATCTGGGAAGCAGTCACAATCTGCATGGTAGATTGATACACGCTATCTGGTAGTCCACTGTTGCTGTTGTAAGTCTTGTTCAGGTAGAGCGAGATGCCCTTGCCATCGTTTTGATAGAAGCACCGATTGTCGACAGTTGGGGCGTCGGCTGTTTGGGGCCACGCTTGAAAAAACATTTCTTGATTAAACTCTCGGAACTGATCACTAAACGGTAGAGTCAGCTTGTCCCCAAAACGGATACAACTAGTAGCAGAACAAATCGAATAGCTCAACGAACTGCCACTGCCTGCCGCTGTGATGACAGAAAGGTCGGCATACCGCAGCGTAGTAACTGAATCAGGACATCGAGTGCTGACCTGCACTGAGATGGCTCCATTGGGGATGGTGATCTCTACCTCGTAGGCAAAGGATCTCGCCAGGAACGACAATTCGGTTTGAGTAGGCGACAAGTTGGGGTTCACAAAGAAGTTGTCTCGGATTTCACACATGAGATTGGGCAAGGGGCCCCAGTCTGTTCGAAGAGTCATGGTTCTGGCATCGATCCATCCTGTGCAATACCCGCTTTCTTGATCTACTTTTCGCATGTGATTCAAAGGCGAATCAGTTGAATATGGGTCAAACAGAGTGCTTTCCAGTCCTGCCCACACAGACTGATTGAAAGGCATGCCCTCGCCGAAATAAAGAGCTGGATTGAAGGAGTCCTTGCGATACTCCAAATAGTTGAGGGCACCCTCTCTTTGTTTCGCATTGGCATTGTAGATCAAGTGATTCCGCTTGAAGTCGTAGTGAACAATAGGCAGTTTGGTGGCTGGATCGTGTGTGCGAGCGTCTCCTGTGTAGTCGACCTCAGTACCCATCCACAGCATTACATCCTCCAGCAGATTGGAGCCTTGAATGCTGTTCACGGTATTGCCCAAAACCACAGACACGTTACCGATGCTGGAATTAGCAGGAATGCTCAACGGGTTGCTCAGATTCACAGTGACTGGGTCTTGCTCATTGATAGAGAATGACAACCGGAACACATCTGAGGCTTTCACCAATTGGTAAATAGGTACAGCACGTGGAATGGGTGCATCTAACCGAGACACCAGACCCAGAATGTCCAACTCATAACTACGATAAGCATTGGTGAAACTGGGATAACGTGATCCAAGGTACTGACGCATTTCAGCTTGTCCCGCTACTCCGTACAATTGTCTCTCCACACGCGCTTGCGTTTTTTGAAAGTAGGCAGTGAAGTCCAGAGAGAGGCCGCGGAAAACCGAAAAGGCCAGCGTGTTGTTAGAGGGAAAATCGGGCCCAGTGATGTTGTAGTAGTCTGACTCGCACACGTAGCCCTGGGCAAAATCAGCAGCGTTTACAGAGACATCACCCAGCCGACCCAAGCGAGGCGTGATGACTCTCACCCGGTTGTTCTGCCACTGGAATTGACACAATTGCTTCAATCGAGCCTCAAAGTCTTCCAAGACATCAAAGAAGGCCAGAGGCTGCGTTTCAGACTTGCAGGTGCCTGCTACGAGAGTGTCTTGTGTGCACTGAGGAAACACTCTGTACGTTTGAGGATTCAGTCTCATGGGAGTGCCTGAACCCGTAAACTCAAAAGGAAACAAAGGGTTGGCGGGGGCTTGTGGAGGACTGAACACCCCATCGTAATGCAGATTGGTCTCGTTGATCCTAAACACGCAATCGCAGAACCACGCATTGCCCGTGTCAAAGCAGTGAGGAGCTTTGGGTGTAGATGGTCCGATCAGTCTGAGAATAAAGTCAAAGTTGACGACGGTTGAGAAGTTGGCAATCTTAGTGGGATCGCACAAGATGGCGACCGAAGTCTCTGAAGCGTAGTAGCCCGAAGACGTGTAGAACGTGCCTTGCAACAGGACTTCTGCCATCAACAAGGCCTTGTCCTTTGTTCTGAGCGCTTGAATGGCATCGTATGGCATGGGCGGCGTGCCTGTGTCGTCGACAAAGGGGAGTAGAGGGCCCGCAGCTGGCGGACTTGTGCGCATTTTGCGCAACAAGTCATGATAGTAAATTGCAGCCAGCCTTCTTGTAGCTTTGGCAGTGCGCACAGCTTCAATCGTGTCCGCATTGGCCTCGATGGCTAGCACGACTTTTTGAATCGTGGAGTAGATGGATCTGAAGCGGCGAATTTCACGGGCATCGAGATTGTTCAGATAGTCAGTGATGTTCTTGTCGGCGTTAAACAACCCCGAAAGAGTGTCTGCCAACTGATTGAACCGACCATCGATGTTGTTGACCACCTTGACCAATTCACGCTGCAAGATTTGAGTCTGGTTGCTGAGAATCGCGATGTTCTCTTCATCCTCCGCCAATCGATTGTTGATGTATCCGATCTCAAGATCATAGTCAGAGTCGATCTGATTCTGTGTCAAGTCGTACTTTTGTTGATCCTTTTCGTACTTCTCAATGGTGCGGTCAATGTCCAACAACCTTCCTACGAGAATGTTGATATTCTTCATCACCATGGCAAGAGCAGAGTCACCTGAACCTGCCAAAGCAGACAAGACAACTGGCCCCAGGAACTCAATGGCCACTCCTGCAGTTAGGAGACTTCCAGACATGCCTTCCAGCGCGGCTGCATCCTTGGCCAGTACACCGGGTTTGAGGAATTGCTGTGAAAAGGTGAACACTTGTCTGGAGAGAATTCCTTGGCTAATAGCTGGACTGATACCAGCAATCATGTCTTCCATCACCTCTCGACGCGAGATCTGTGTCCAGGTGTACAATCCTTTCAGCGAATCTTTGAACGCGTCCAAATCAATCGTATCACCAGTTGTGGGAATACACCCCGGATTGGCAGGATTCTTATCACAATCCGAGCCTGGAGGTGGCGGCGGTTGGGGCGTGGGGTCATCGTTTTCCGTGTTGCCCTCCAGTTTGATGCGGATTTGGTGCAGCTTGTCTAATGCTGTTTGGATCTTTAGCCGATTAGACTTGAGTTCGTCAATCCGAGCCTGCAAGAGATTGCGATCCGTTGGGTTCGTGGTCTTGCTCAAATCCGAGTTAACCAAAGCATCCCTGCTGTGGGTTTCTTCAATAGTCGAACCATTGGTAAAGTTTTCTCCTAACGGCATCTCAAGAATCGGGACCTTGTACTGAACGCTCCAAGGCGCGTACGAGTAGACATCCATGTTGTACCGTTTCTCGGGCCTTCCGCACTCCACAGTTACACTATCTGTGCCTCCGCCGTCCGCCCGAGTCACTTGAAAGGTAAAGGGATTGATATCTGTACACTTGATTCGTGCTACTTGTTTGGAGATGAGCTGTCCATCCTGATGAAACACCAAGGGCAAAGTGCTGACTATGCTGCTGGCCGCAGCCACCGTCACACAGAGTAAAAGAATGGCTAGTCTCATGCTGGTGACATGTTTACTCTTGAACGAGTACATAATCAAAAGGCATCAATCATTGAGTCATGGTGACGCCTTACAGGTGATGTTGATTGTATCAGTCCCGCTTGTAGCTGGATTGTAAATCTTCAACACTACGGGACAATCCGCAGGTGAGAGGGTTACTTTGGTTCGAGGCCCTACTTGAGGCGCAGGAGAAGCACACAAGTCACTGGAAACGATGCCTACAACAAGTAGGAGCACAAGAACATGTTTCATTTATGAACTAATACTCTTCGTTGTACATAGAATCGATTGCTAGTCTCATGTCTTCGGGCAATCCTGCGATCAAGGCTATCTGCTGGAACGAAGGGACCACCACAGTTTGGCCTCCGTCATACTCATATCGCCCAGTGTAAGATTGCCGGAACCACTTGTCGGTCTCCGGAGTACGTCGATTAGAGTGAATACAAAGACACATGCAACGCCAGGACAACTCTCGACAAGCCTCTGATCCAATCTCTTGTGGTTCCGCCCAATGGAACGCTGCTACTATCAAGTCCCTAAGACTCATTTTGAATTTTGTCAAAATTCAAAATGGCTCGTCAAGAAGAAAAAGTGCCATCCTATGCGGAACGACGCCGTCGACTTGCAGGTTTCCGCCGAGTGCTCAAGTCGACCAATGTGAACAAGATACCGGGTTACTCCTTCGAAGAAGCGGAGGATGGATACATTGCTAAATGGGCCTTCACCCAAATCTTTTACGAATTCAAGACTGGCTGGTTTCATTGTTATGATCCCTACGCGCAAACGAATTACAGCTTTAATTCCCCTACCAAAGCGGTCAATTGGATGGTGGACAAGATCAAGAAAGAGGCCGAAGAGGAGCGAATCAATCGACTGCCACTGGAGCAAATCATTCATATCGCGCTGACTGGACAAAGACCCAAATTTGACTAAATCAATCACTCTTTCGGCATTGTCTCACTGCTAGTGGAATGCTGTCAACATTCGACAGCATTCGTTGCAAAGGGATGCTGGCGCCTCTCTGGGCATAGTTTTCTCGATGAGTGGGCACAAAAGACACCCACGGCTCTCCGCCTCCGTCCTCGTCTTCTAGAATGTAGACCATGGCGAGTACGGATATGTGGGCTTCCACAATAGAGGCAGCTCTTTGTCGAATCGACTCGATCATAAACTGTTTCGATGTTAGCCTCAATTTGCTTTCGCCCGGTATGCCTGTAGACGCAGTGGCGAGAGCCATGTTGATAAGTGTACGCTCCTTATCGAGCATGTCAATTGCTTCCTTGAGTTTCGCCAGGTGGGCCTCTTGATCAACCATAGGCGCATCTGTCGTCCGCGAGGTGCGAATTGCGTTTTTTAATCGCGCGAATGGCACACGCGCTCCCTTGGGCAGCAATTTGAGAATATTCCGGCACCGTTGCATCCATGGTCGAAGTTCTTTCGTGGCCACGCGGAGATGGAACATGTCGACATGATAGCCACGCGCTAGATAAGCGGCAGCATTGAGCAAGTAATCCACATCTTCTTGGTGAGGCGGATGATAACTTTCAATCAGCTCCTGGTGGGTTCGAACCGCTCCGTAATCGTTGAGGAAGAAGGTGTATTTCCCGCCTTTGACCTTGGGACGATTCACCAGGATATTCCTTAAGAAGATGTCATTGTGAACAATGTTGCGGTCGTGCATTAGTTCCACAACATTCAACAATTGCCACACCATTGACTTGGCTACTCTCCAGCGCTCGTTTTCGCTTGTCTTTTGTTCCTTGAATTCTTCCAGCAAATCGTCACCACTCATGTCTGCTCGTGGATAGATGAACCAATCAACCGTGTTGCCCCTCACGGTGAGCTTGCCTTCGTCTATCCAAGTCAGGGAGTGTTCATGACGAATTTTTCTGGCGTGTTCTCTTTCTAAGAGCCAGTTTGCGCGATCATTGAAGATGATCTTCGCCACCAGACGATCCCCTGGCTTATTGGGAACAATTTCAACCACCACCCCGTACGCGCCTTTGCCTAGGATGGTCCCGAGAGTACCGTACTTTTTCAATGCATGCATCAATTCAGGAGGGAATCTAACTCTCCAGTTGTCGTGCTCGCGGACCTCAGGGGCCTCTGAGATGGACTCGGGTACCACTGGGACGGGCTCGTCTACCTTGAACTCCTCGCTGCTCTTGTTGTAGTCCTCAGCCTTGAACTCTTCGCTACTCTTGAGCTTTTCGTAGAGTTTGAGTCGTTCCGAGTCAGACAAGGGTTTGGACATGTTTACTGCCACAAAAGGGTTCAATACATAGGGTTATTGTCTATTTAACAGAGTGGGTAAAGTTTTGAGACCAAGTAAGCATTGACTCACGCGCATTCGGAGACTGTTACTGTCGAACTTGAAAAGAAAGTAGGCTTGGCCCCACAAGGTATACACGAATACTTGAGCTCGTGGATGAGGCTGCAGAATCTGCAAGTTGGTCCCCATCAAGAACTCCTCTTTGCTGATCAGTTGACACCGCTCCATCCCTTTCAAGTCGCAAACGATATTGAGAGCCCTGCAAAGCTCATTTCGATTGATGTTGATGGAATGCATGGCTTTTCGCAAGACCGTGTCTTCCTTGTCCTGCATAGACTTGACCTCTTCTGGTTCGTTGGCCGTCTTTGCTATATGAATCAAGCGATCGTAAGGAACCTTGGCCTGTGGCTTGTCCCTGAGGTCCTCCACTATTCGCACTATACTGTTTAGCCAAACAGGAAGCTTGTCAGAGTTATACGGGTAAGTGAGTCGTGAAACTTGATATTCCATGGTGATGATGAACCCTGCGAGACTCAGCAGTGAATAGATATCGTCACGACTCAACTCATCTTCGAAGATGAGTTCTTGTGCGATGCCGTAGTCATGGATGTAGAAGCGCATCTCTTTTGTGTCAACCATTACATTGTCTGGGTGTAGATCGTTGTGCAAGATATTTTCGCGTTGAAATATTTCGAGCACTGGAAGGAGTTGTTCCAGCATAATGCCAGCCAACTGAATTCGCTTGAACAATGGGGCTTCATCAGGCTTGTTGGTCCACTTCTTGACCAGTCGTCCCAAGGTGGTTTCGATGCGTTGGAAGACAAGGTATGCCGTCGATTCGACAACGCCGCAGTCGATGATATTGAGAGAGTGAGCGTGACTGACCTTCCTGCAGTACTCGAGTTCGTTCTCAAAGTGGACATCAGCACTCATCACTTTGATGGCTACCTCTTGTTTGGTCTCCAAGTGAACTCCTGCATACACCACCCCCATTGCCCCACGACCCAATATCTCTCCAAAGGAGTAATGTTTGAGGCGTTGCTGCACCAGCTCCATTTTATCTACTGACCCGCTCTACAAAAGAGATAAACATGTACTTTATGAGCCAACTCAATCTCCCTATTCCAACGGAGGCATGTCGTTGACTCGCTTGAGAAGGGCATCTTGGGCCACTCTGGGGTGGTGAATGGCATCTTCAGCCTTGAGTTTGATGTGTCTACCGTTTAGATCAAGCATCAGCCAAGGGACCTTCTTTTCGGCGTAGACATACACTCGAATGAGAGGATGTGGTTTCATGACTTGGTTATCTTTTTCTGTCATCATGACATCAATCTTTTTCAGTTGCGCAG
>JACCDG010495623.1_pt1 | contig 12353 bp, 11 predicted proteins | sample 7442471 | NCBI WGS metagenome assembly JACCDG01 (sample SAMN15323444, study PRJNA562643) | freshwater metagenome | isolation source: river surface water | place: USA:Blue River Watershed | collected 2017-08-17 | reverse complement strand
GAACGCGCACAGCGGCTCCTCATGCAGATGTCTCAGGATGGGCGCTTCCAGCTCATCGAAGGTAAGCCACAGGTAACTGCTTCCATCGGCATCATGGACGGCAGTATTGAGCCGGGGTCCGATATCGCAGTGACTCTGAGCAGGCTGATGAGCCTAGCCGATGAGGCCATGTACCGCGCCAAAAAGAAAGGCGGAAATACCGTCTGCATCTCGACCCAGTCGGTGCTCCACACAGCGCTCGATATCAACCTTGACGCTATCGAGTAGAACCGACCACCGGAAGGTACGCATCGCGTACCGACCGGTTTTTTCTTACTCAGATTGGAGTTGTGATATACTTATTGTATACAAAATAAGTCATTTGCATGCTCATATGTTTGGAAGATTTCGTAATAGTATAGGAGGTGGCCTCCGTCGTCGACGTGGCTGTGGTTGTGTCGGCCTCGCTGTAGTCGTCATCCTCGTCATCTTGGTCCTCCGAGCCTTCCGCTAAAGAATCAAATTGAACGCCAAGCTCCGTATTCACGGGGCTTTTTTTAATTTCCGGACTCCACCACCGGAATTTTCATTTTCAGTAGGGGGTAGCATATAAAACTCGCGATATTTTTTACCATAAAATTTCCGAAACTTTCCTCATTCAATATTTAAAAGTACTCATTGAAATCTGACGCCATCTGGGCAGGGGGATAAACAGGAAATCGAGCGCAATACACATGCGGTACTGTATCTTTTTAGTCCGTGGCTTGTTTGAGAGAAGTATTGTTTATACGTCTCACAATTCTAGTTAAACGACCAGCAGGGCAGTAAAAATAGAAATAAATTGAGTCGGTTTTCTCCTAAAACAAAAATGTCCTTTAATTTCATTTAAAGGACAAAAGGCTTAAATAAAGGAACATAAATATAATTTTAAGAATATGTCATATTTTATCAAATATTACAACTATATTTTTGGTGGTATAATAAGATATAAATATATTGAGCGTTTTAATGGAATGAGCTATTTTTGGAGTAATACGAGTATTCTCAATTCAAAAAGCTATACATGTGGCTATTGTAATAATTCCTTAGCTTCAAATGTTGGTTTTTTTCGAGGGGAACTTGAAGATGGTCGTGGAGATAGAAAAGGTGAAATTTACATTTGCCATCACTGTTATAGGCCAACATTTTTTGATGCAGCTAGAAAACAAACTCCTGGTATTAGGCCAGGTGGGGATGTAAATGGAATTACGGACAACGGTGTAAAAAATCTCTATACAGAAGCAAGGGATGCTTATTCGAAAAATGCATTTACTGCAACGGTACTATCTTGCCGAAAACTACTCATGCATGTTGCTGTAGATAAAGGTGCCGCACAAAATTTGAACTTTCTTCAATACGTTGAATATCTATCTGATGAGAACTATATTCCACCGGCATCGAAAGGGTGGGTAGACCACATTCGTCAAAAGGGAAATGAAGCTAATCACGAGATTACAATCATGACTGAAGAAGAAGCAAAAAATCTTCTCTCTTTTGTTGAAATGTTACTAAAAATCATCTACGAGTTTCCAAATAAAATTCCTACTACGACGCCATCTTCAACTCCTTAGTAGATAGAAAAAATAACACCTACTCAATAGGCGGAAAGGGAACAATCCCTGTGGTATACTGAAAGCGTAGTAAACTAGTTATATATGAAACTCAGCCAAGAAAAACTCAATACTTTAGAAGCTCAAGCAGCCGATGTTCTTGCGGAAGTTTATGGCGAAGAACAAATTGTTCCGCCAGTAGATCTGGGGAAAGTTGCTAAAAAATATGGCCTGTCCTTAAAAAAGGTTAACTTTTCTGAACCCGATGCTTTAGGACAGCTAGATCGAGTATCAAAAACTATATATGTTGCAGATGGTGAGTATTTTCCTAGAGTGTCATTTACTATTGCTCATGAATTAGGGCACTACATCTTACACAAAGATAAACAAAAAGACACTTTTTGGAGACTAGACACTGTGAATCTAGAAATGCAGGATAAGACTGAAGAAGCAGAAGCAAATACTTTTGCTGCAAGTCTACTGATGCCGAAACCTTTAATAGAAATATGGTGGTCAAAAACCAAGGATGTAACATTAATTGCAAGTGTCTTTGGTGTTTCCCAAACTGCAATGGCTTATAGATTGAAAAATCTTGGATTAACTGATTATGCCTGCTGAACCACAAATAACAGAAGACAACGGTGATTTCAGTTACTCCGAACAAGCGGAAGTTTTTTCTAGCAAAAAAGATCAGGCCATTGCCTCTATAATGGAGACATGGCAAAAAGATGCCGCTTTTAAACTTACCATCAGAAAGTTTTTTGCATATGCTTTTCCTATTTTTCTGTTGGTGCAGAATATTATCACGTATGTATTTATATGGGTAATATTTTATACGTATAAAGACTCACCATACGTCTTTGATTTACAGCCTTTTCTTTCAGTATTAACATTAGGCACTCTGGGAGAAACGGTCTTAATCGTAAAAATAATGGTGAGATGGATTTTTACAGATATTAAATATAATAACCATCCGTATTCTAATAAATAGAGTCGACCTATAGAAACCATCTATCTGTAGTGATGGCTTTTTTATTTTCTAGTAAATCCCCCGCAAAGCAAGAAAAAGTAGGGGGGGGGTGGTTACGAAATTGAAGTGATTTTTTCGAAGATTTTTTGCTACATTCTGTTTTATTATTCAAAATACCACTCTCGTTTTTTCCGACCATCGTAGTAGGGGAAAGACGCGTGGCGTATGTCATGGGTACAGGGTATATCCAGACCGAGCTTTGATCCGTGGCTTATTTGAGAGAAGTATTGTCTATACGTCTCACAATGTAACTTATAGGACATTACGTAAGGAAGAGCCGGAGAGGGATAATCCGGGACCGCGTGCAATCATCGTACTCCACTGGCGCTTTTCATTTTTATGAATAAATGAATGCGTATAATCGATTGTGAGGCATTTGAATCTACGGGGGTATACATCTACCCCTCCTCTTTTGCTTGAATCATGAACACTCAGACATGAGATAGAGATAGCATCAAAACAATGCGAATATTATTGATGTATTATCAATACTACATAATATAAAAAGACTCCCCTCTTTTTTCAAAAAATCGCCAGGGGAGTCTCACGTCAAATTTTTGTAGCTATCGTTTCTTGAGAAAGGCCTCAACTTTTTTCCAAAGAAACTGATGTTCGAACTTGATGCTGTGACCACCATGGGGCTTGAGATAGTATGATGCACCAATTTTTTCCGCGAATGGTACAACGGGATCAATTGGTACATTGGTATCATCCTTGGCATGGAGGATAAATACTTTCTTACCATTAATCCTTCTGGCATGAGCCACAGGATTATAAAAATCAGTATTGGTTAGTTTCTGCCAGTCCGAGTGTTTCCCGGTTCGATAAGCTCCGCCAAAGCCCTCGCATGAATATCGCACGAACTCATCAAACGGTTCGTCCTCCCCTTCTACACTCCAATCAATGACAGGGGAATGAGCAATCACTTTTTTCACAATTGATAAATCGGTATTCAAAAGTACGGCTGGACCACCAAACGAGCCCCCAAAAAGATGTACCGCCGAAACCTTTACCGGGAATACTTCACCAGTCATGACACTGGTGACAGATTTTTTCTTTTGTAATTCGATGATAACATCTCGAATATCATCGGCTGGTGAATGCTCGAGGAACCAACCATCGCTCTCCCAAGTCCCCCGATAACGTGGATAGACAACCACATAGCCTCGGGATGCCAAAAACTCAATTCTCTCTTTCTTGGAAGATCCCGACGGAGCACCGATAGCGAGGATAGCTACTTTGCCAGTCTGACGCTCTGGGAAGAGGACCTCGGCGACAATATCTCGCGCAAAACGGACACGGTGTGGACGTGGAAATTTCGTCATAGAACGGTATAAGAGCTCCTCACCATTTAAGGAAGATAGTTCATCGGATTGACGGTGGCACCAATCGGGATACTGAGACCTTTCACGGTCTTTGATGGTACGACATCGTAGGATTTCTCGGAAAAGACGGTGAAATGGAGGTGATTCCCGGTGGAGTAACCAGTACTTCCCATTTTGCCAATCTGCTCCCCTTTTGTTACTTTTTCTCCTTTGCTGACGCTCTGAGAGCTCAAGTGGCCATAGAGCGTAATCATGCCGTTGTCATGGTCGATAGCGATCCAGCGACCGTAGGCATATTTACCAAGATTTCCGATACCGATTACCTTACCATCGGCTGCCGCATAGATTGTAGTGCCATAGGAGCCACCAAAGTCTACACCATTGTGCTTACCGGAAGCATAGGCCTTCTTGGAAAAGCTCGTCTTGCCATAATTCTGAGTAATTTTGACGCTTTTCACCGGGTACGCGAGCAAGCTCTTGGAAGAGCTCGGCAGTCCATCCGTCGAGAGTCCGGATTCCAAATCATTGATTTCATTCTCGATATCATCGCGCTGTTTCTGGAGGTCATCGACGAGGCCATCATACTTGGTTTCTTCGGCCTGCGTCTTGGCGAGAAGTGATGCCTTACTCTTTTTGGTGGCTTCGAGATTGGCATTGCGACCAGCAAGATCCTTGTAGAGGGCATCCACCTCTGCCTTTTTCTCGCTCACTTCTTGTTGCTCTTTGGTGAGACTATCACGGAGAGTTTTGACAGAATCCAGGAGCTCACTCACTCGGTCACTGATGCTTGCGGTCCAGCCCTCGGTTTTGAAATACAGCAGGCTCTCAGCCGAAGCCAAAAATACCGGCTGACTGTCGCCCGAGTACTCACTATAGTAGACACGCATGAGCTCGGAGAGGATGCGCTTTTGACGGTCGATCAGAATACTTTTCTCAGCGACCCGAAGCGATAAATCCCGAATCTGTCCTTCCAGCTCATTGATTTGTTTGGTTGTTGTCTTGATCTCGAGTTCAAGCTTGTCTACCTGGGCCTGTAACCCTTCGATTTGTTCGGCGAGTGTAGCCCCCTGGCGCTGCTTGAGATCAATAATCTGTTTGTAAGCCTTGATCTTGGCATCAATTTCCTCGAGCTCGTCTTCCTTGTCCTCCAGTGCCTTTTGCTGAGCATCAGAGAGCGTCGTCACACTATCACTCGCACGAACCAAAAAAGTAGAAACCAGGCCTCCAGAGAGAAGCGCGAGGAGAAAAAATGATTGAATGAAAGTATTTCTTTTGGGCATGGTTGGTTTTGGTCAAGCTCCGTAACACTCAGTATACCACACCCATATCTGGTACTACACCAGCTTGGCGATGGCTTGTTTGAGGCGTGCAAGACTTTCCTCTTTCCCAAGAACCCAGGCGACTTGGGCTGGTGAAGGTGAACGTTCGGCTCCGGTGAGTGCTACCCGCAGTGGCCAGAGAAAGTCACCACGCTTATCGCCAGCTTCCGCGAGCAATTTTTCTTCAACGAAAGTGAGGGTTGACCAGGTAGCATCGTCAAAGTTCTCGAGGAGCTTCTCTGCTTGTTCCAAAGAAGCTCGCGTCATACTGGCATCATTGTCTTTCCAGTTGAGCATCTTGGCCTCATATGCCCCCATAACAAAGAAGAAGGGATTGTGGAGCCCAATGTCTGTGAGACGTGCCAGTCGATCACGCTCGACGGTCAGGACACGTTTGAGATAAGTCTCGGATTTGAATGCTTCCCCTACCGTCGCAAAAAATTCGTTTTGAAACTGGCCAAACTCAAGCGCCCGAGTGTAGAGCTCATCGACAGAGAGTTTCTTCAGGTATTCACCATTCATCCAGTCAAGCTTCTTCAAGTCAAACACCGCGCCACCTTTATGGATCTGAGCGAAATCAAATGCCTCCACCAATTCATCGAGAGAGAATATTTCCTGGGTACTCCCCCTCCCGGGGTTCCATCCGAGGAGCGCGACAAAGTTAAGGAGCGCTTCTTTGAGATAGCCTTTTTTGAGGTAGTCCTCCACTGCCACATCACCCTGACGCTTGGAGAGCTTGCTCTTGTCTGCATTGAGGAGGAGCGGCAGATGTGCAAACTGTGGCGCTTCCCATCCAAACGCTTCGTAGAGGAGGACGTGCTTCGGAGTACTTGGGAGCCATTCTTCACCACGAATGACATGTGTAATTTGCATGAGGTGATCATCAACAACGTTGGCCAAGTGATAGGTCGGAAAACCATCAGATTTCATGAGGACCTGATCGTCAACATCCTTGGTGTGAATACTCACTTTGCCTCGGACCATATCCTGAAACACTACTGCTCCCCGCTCCGGATTGACGTTGAGTCGAATGACGAATGGGACTTTTTCAGTTAGCTTCTTTTGGCATTCTTCCTGAGCTAGACTCAGACAGTGCTTGTCATACTTAGGCGCTTGCTTGCTTTTGGTCTGTTCGTTCCGTAGTTCTTCCAGGCGCTCATGGGTACAAAAGCAATAGTAGGCTTGTTTGTTCGTCAATAATTGGTCTACGTATTCACGATAGAGTGGTAGGCGCTTGGATTGTTCATACGGGCCATGAGCACCCTTCTCTATGACTGCATCGTTTTCGAACACCACCCCTTCGTCAGCCCCGACAAACAAACTATCCAAGGAACGTATCAAGCTCTCCATGGAGCCTTCAACATAACGCTTTTGGTCGGTGTCCTCGACGCGAAGAATGTACGTACCGCCCTGCTTCTTGGCGAAAAGATAGTTATAGAGGGCAGTCCGAAGACTCCCAACATGGAGATAGCCAGTCGGTGAAGGGGCAAATCTGACTCGAACGTTTGACATAAAACACTACTATACGGATTTGTGGCTTTATTATAACCTTTTTTCACTATTTAATCAATACTTTGAGCGGAAAAACGACCACTGCGTTCCAGATACGAATGAAACGTTTGGGTTGGAGGATGAAGCGCCAGAGCCATTCGAGGCCGAGGGTACGGAGCCACAGTGGCGCACGCTTTTGTTTGCCAGTCAGGAAGTCGAAGCTACCACCTACACCCATAGCAAGACGGATATTGCCCGGATTGACTCGCAGACTTTGGAGAAAGAGTTCTTGGGCTGGGGCACCGAAATTACACAAAACGAGCTTATAGCTTATAGCTTTTAGCTGATAGTGTTCCCAGGGTTCCGTCATGATAACCTCTACCCCCGCAACAGAAAGCTTCGGATACCTTTCGAGAAGAGACTGACGGATTTCTTGATACGAAGAAAGACCGTCTTTTTTGATAGCGAGGAAGATAGGATGTCCATCTCGCTCAGCGATGGTGAGGATTTCATGGAGGAGGTCCGCACCGGGAAATCGTGTGACATTCTTTCCCTTGAGTAGTCCGGCGAGTACGATACCGGTACCATCAGCTATACACAGGTCGGCCAAGAGGAGTGATTGTTTGAATGCCTCATCATGGCCGGCCATGACCAAGAACTCGGGATTTACCGTTGCGATCCGATGAAACTTGGCTTCGGTCAGAAACACTTTGACTAGCGCCAAGATTTCTTGTCGCGAATGCTGGCTTACGTTTATACCAAGCAATTGCATAGAAAAGATCTCTGACTCTTACTTAGAGTTTTACTCCTAAGTAACGGATTAGAGAAGCGAAAAGGTGTCAATCGGTTCGTAGCGACGTTTGCCGTCGATAGTGAGACTTTCGTAGACACACACCGTGTCAATTGGTTCCATGAGGTGCAGTTTGTCCTTGAGCACGGGCTTCTCCGGTAGAGCGAGCCAACGTTGCTTCTTGATTTTGGCAAGTGTGATGTGCGGACGGTAGAGTTTCTTCTCGGTCACAAACGAAGCAAACTCCTTTTCAATTTCTTCCCGTAATATTTTGAGTCCTTCACTTGCTTCCCCTTTCAGCCAAATCATCTTGGGATTTTCTGCACTTTCCATGAGTGTAATGCCACTAAATTCCAGTTCAAAAGCTTCAAGGTTTTCGCAGACCGATCCCACGCGAGCACAGACATCGGCTACTTCACCCTCATGGACAAACCCGAGGAAAAAGACAGTCACATGGAGGTTCTCTTCGCGGGTCAAAAGCGACGCTTCCTTTGGGAAAGCGTCCATTTCACGCACCAGGCGTTTCTTGAGCTCCCGCGAGAGCGGAAGGCCGACAAAGAGTCTTCGAGTCTTGTTCATGACGGAAGAGTAGCGCAAAAAAGCCAAAAGAGCAATAATTTGCTACACTGACAGCATATGAAAGACTCTTCGCTCTATCGCCTCGAAGTGGCCCCCCTCATGATCCTGCCTCTCGCGCGGTCACCGCTTTTTAGCTATGCAAGCACCGTACCCGTCGAGCCTGGGTCACTCGTTTCCATATCGTTTGGACGTCAGATGGGACAAGGTATCGTCTTTGAGTGTCAGGCTCTCCCCGGACGAAGACCTACTTGGATGAAATTTGTCACCGCCGTGATAGAACCAGCTCTCCTTACTGGGGCACAGTGCGCACTTGCCCAAGAAATCAGTACCGAATATTTTACTCCGCTTGGGAAGACACTCAAACATTTTATCGCCAAACGGGTCAAAGAGCGCCTCACCAAAAAATCTGGAGCTCCATCGGTAGTACCGAAAGCTATCCGCCTCACCAAAGTCGAGCGTGAAATTATGGCACGTCCCCTCTGGGACCAGCATGATAAACCGCTCTTTATCGATACGTCACTCGATACCGGAGCCAAGCGTTCGCTCCTTCTCGCCATCAAGCATTACGAAAAGTCTCAGAAACAAGTTCTCGTCTTGGTTCCGGAAATCACGCTCATTCCCCTCCTTCTCCGAGCTCTGGAGAGTGCTTTCCCCACCGCGAAAATTGCCACGCTCCAGAGCCACCTCTCGGACGGTGCCTACTTCTCGGCCTGGGAACGAGTGCGAAGTGGCGAAGCCCGGATTATCCTCTCGACTCGCCAGGGCCTGTTTGCGCCATTTAAAGACCTCAGTGCCGTCATTGTCAATGAGGAGCAAGACGAGAGTTATAAGCAATGGGACATGAGCCCACGTTATCACGGCAAACGCGTCGCCGAGCTACTCGCTCACATCCACCAAGCCTCCCTCATACTGACCTCTGGTACTCCGAGTGTTGAGACTCTGGCCCGGATAGAACGTGGCGATATGCTACCAGTCGCACCTATACCACTCCATCCACCCTTTGGGAGTCGGCTCTCGGTGGTGAACCTGCGCCTCGAGCGCTACCGTCGGAATTACTCCCCAGTTTCCGAAGAGCTCGCGCTCCGTATCGATGAGGCACTCTCCCGGCGCGAGCAAATTCTCCTCTATATCAATCGTCAGGGCCTGAGTGCGTTCTCTGTGTGCGAGCGCTGTAAAGAAGTTTTTCGCTGTAAGGAATGTGATCACCCCCTCATCAATACTGTAGATGGTGGTTTCCGCTGTCTCAATTGCTCCTTTGAGACCGGGAGTTTCCCTAGTTGCCCAAGCTGTGGCCACCTCGTGTTTCGTCATGTGGGCTTTGGCACCGAAAAGGTTGAACGTGAAATCCGCAAGCGTTTTCCGCGAGCTCGTATCGCCCGCCTCGATAGCTCTACCCAAAAATCAACCGGAGCGCTGCAAGCGATCATCTCTCGTGGCCTTGCCGGAGAACTCGATATCATCATCGGTACCCAGATGGCCCTCAAAGAACCACCCTTGCCGAAACTCTCGCTCGTTGCTATGATTGATGCGGATAGTCTCCTTCTTTTCCCTGATTTTCAGGCTGATGAGCGCCTTTTTCGGGACATTTCCCGAGCTATGCGCCAGACCATATCCTCCCCTTCTGGGCGAGTCATCGTCCAAACTTTTCATCCAGAACACGCCTTTTTCCAAAAAATAGTGACTGAGGGGAGCTCGAGTATCTTGGCCAAGTTCGTTGAAGAGAGACGAGACTTTGCTTATCCACCCTTTGCGCGTTTTGTCGCTCTCGGCACAACTGGGAAGTCAGCGCAGGAAGCCAATAAAAAAAGTGAGCACCTCGCGAAGGCACTCTCACCGCTCCTCACCAAGGACTGTCGACTCTATCCGACCAAGAGTGCGGATCGACCGAAAAAGCGTGGTCAGTTTGAGTCGACGACGCTCCTCCGTTTCCGCGAGACGCTCCCACCTGATATCCGCACCTTTCTCGAAAAAAATAGCAAAGACCTCATCATTGATATTGATCCACTCGCTCTCCGCTAAACGACTCCTTATGCTTCCACTCGTTACTGGCGAGGACAAATCCATCCTCTGTCAAAAAACCAAGCTGGTCACAGACCCGCTCTCTCCAGAGATACAGGAACTCCTCCCCAAAATGATTGTGACCATGCACAAGGAGCACGGCGTCGGTTTGGCGGCGCCCCAGATCAATATCCCGCTCCGGCTCGCTGTCGCTGAAGTCGAGAAGAAGCAGTATTTTCTCATCAATCCCGAAATCACATCCCGCTCACAAGAGCTCATCGTTTCAGAAGAGGGTTGCCTCAGTCTCCCAGGCGAATTCTTCCCCATTCTCCGTTCCGAGACGGTCACAGTCCGCTATATCAATGAAAAGGGCCTCCCGAAGAAGTTGCGCGCTAGCGGATTCCTCGCGACAGTCATCCAGCACGAAGTTGATCACTTAGATGGTGTGCTCATTCTCCATCGTTTCCTCAAACAAGAGAAAAAACAAAAAAATCTACCTTATGACCAGCCTCTTTAGACGCTTTGTAGAGCATTTCTGGCCTGCCCGCGGCCACAAAGTGATGGTTCATCACTCGAAGGATAAGCACACTCCTCATAGCACAAAGCCCACTGTCGCCGAAAAGCAAGGCCCGCCCAAGGTCCGGGTAGTCTTTATGGGTACACCGACACTTTCCGCCACACTCCTCCTGGCACTCCTCGATGCCAAGTACAACATCGTCGGTGTCGTCACCAAACCAGACAAGCCTGCCGGTCGAAAACGAGAAATTGAAGAGAGTCCGGTCAAAAAACTCGCCGTCGAACGCGCCCTCCCACTCCTCCAGCCTGAACGGATGGATGATGCAACACTCAAAACACTGACCGACTGGAAGCCAGATCTCATTGTGGTCGCTGCCTATGGCAAAATTCTCCCCGAATCGGTCCTCAACCTCCCAGGATTCGGCTGTATCAACTTTCATACCTCGCTCCTCCCTCTCTGGCGAGGTGCCTCTCCGATCCAAAACGCGCTCCTTAACGGTGCCAGCGAAACTGGCGTCACCATCATGCTCATGGATCGCGGGATGGATACGGGTGATATCTTGACCCAAGTGACGGTCCCGATTGCCCCAGATGATACTACGGAGACTCTCACAGACAAGCTCACGACGGCTGGCTGTGACCTCATCCTCTCTACCCTCCCAGACTGGGTAGAACGTCGCATCACCCCAAAGAAGCAAAACCACGAAGATGCAACTCTCTGTCAGCTCATCGAACGGAGCGACGGCAAGATCGTCTGGAGTGACGATGCCGAGAGTATCTACAACCGCTATCGCGCGCTCTCTCCGTGGCCAGGTATCTTTGCTTACTGGCATAAAAAGGACAATCTCCTCCGCCTCAAACTCCTCACCGTTTCAGTCCAAAAGCTGAATCCTGGCCTCAAACAGCCCATCGGCATGGTCTGTGAAATCGGTGAAAAAATTGGTGTTCAAACCGGCAACGGTATACTCTTCCTCGAGACAGTCCAACTGGAAGGCAAATCACCCCTCCCGATTCGGGAATTTCTCAATGGCAACGAAGGTTTTATCGGGACTCTCCTCGAGTAGCACCCACTCTTATGCGCGAACTCCCCACTTCACAAGAAAAGAAGAATGCTCGAGCCGTACTCGTAGGCGGTTTGCTCGTGCTCTTAGTCGGTGGATACTTCATCGGACGAACACTCTTTAAAGATACTCCCAAAGAAGAAGACATCACCTCTGTCCTCCCTTCTCCCGCAGAAAGTAACCCGATCCCTGAACTCGATGCCAATACCATCCGGCAAAAGCTCATGAACAAAGAACAGCTCGTCTTCGTGGATGTCCGTGGCCAGGCTGACTTTGAGAGTGAACACCTCCTCGGATCCCGATCCATTTCAACAGGAGCCCTCGCTACCTTTGTGCCAGAAGAAGGCAGTACGGTCATCATTGTTTTCTCGGCTCAGGATAAAAATACACGAGAAACGACTGAGACTATCCTCCGTCAGAAATCCTACCCTGTTTTCATGTTGAAAGGTGGCATCGAGGCTTGGAAGCGAGGTGGCAATCAACTCATTTCAGCGGGTGATCCCAACTCATTTCTCGATCAGTCTAAAGTGACCTACATCAGTTTGGATGAGTTTAAAAAGCTCTATTTTAATCCCCCAACCAATCTCTTGCTCCTCGATGTCCAGACGACGGAAGCCTATGAACGGGCTCATATTCGAGGAGCCTTTCATATTCCGCTCAAAGAATTAGAGAAGCG
>JACCDG010804229.1_pt1 | contig 12354 bp, 10 predicted proteins | sample 7442471 | NCBI WGS metagenome assembly JACCDG01 (sample SAMN15323444, study PRJNA562643) | freshwater metagenome | isolation source: river surface water | place: USA:Blue River Watershed | collected 2017-08-17 | reverse complement strand
GCTGGTTGGCTGAGCTGACGTAGGTCGTCTTGGTGCTCGCCGAGTGTCAGCTGTTGGCCAATCAGCGGTCATTGGCTCACCAAAGCTGACCGACCGCAAGCAGCCTAGAGCTGCCGCCGTGGCAGTCGACGCACTTTTATGCAACTGATGCACGACAACTCGTAAATTACTACGCTGTGTGGACCCAGTTCTCTGCCTCCAGCGCAGGGACTCGTGCGAACTCCCCCATATTGTTCGTCACCAGCACCAGGCCTTCGCTGCGCGCGTGCGCTGCAATGTGCATGTCGTTCACTCCGATAGGCTGGCCGAGTTTTTCTAAGGCGGCGCGAATGACTCCGTAATGCTGCGCGGCCTTGGGGCCATAGGGCAGAACTTGTAAACGACTGCAAAAGTCCTCGATAGCGCCTAGGTTATCGCTCACGCGGCTGCTTTTCTCAGCACCGTGCCAGAGTTCGGCGAGGGTAATGGCGGAAATTGCCATGCGGCTGGCGTTGGCATTGAAAGTGGAAAGCACCTCAACAGGTCGTCGCTTCAACACATAGATTACGATGTTGGTGTCCAGCAGGTAACGTAGCATCAGAGCGCCTCCCGCTCCGGCTGGTGCTGGGTAGCGCGCTCCGGCAGGAAGTCGTCGCTAACTGTAGGCGCCCCCAGAAAGAAGCTGTCCCAAGTTTGGCCTAGGGGGGAGATGACGCGCTCGTTACCTTTGACGCGTATCTCTACCTTTTGGACCCCCTCGGGTAGACGCACATCCAAAGGCAGGCGAACGGCCTGGGTACGGTTATTGACGAAAACAGTACCGATGGACATGATGATCTCCCAAAGAAAAGTATATAGCGATTGTATACAGCATCTCCGCAGTAGTCAATTGGATCCTTAGGTAACCTTATAGTCTTGGCTGCTGAGCTACCGCAAGAGCTAACGGCTTCGGCCATTAATACCCCAACCCCAGTTCTTGTGATAAGTCTCTCAATTGCTTCAAAGCAGTGTGAGATTTGTCGCGCAGTGCTTTTTGGTAACGCAGCAGCTCATCAAATTCGACGCGTCTGTGTCGTCCCACTTTGCGGCAATGCAGGCGACCGTTCTCGATCTCCTTGATCACGAAGGGACGGGACACATTGAGAAAGTTAGCAGCTTCCTGAGTGGAAAACTCACGCTTTTGGGTGATCAGCACAATAGGTTGCTGTTGCGCCATGAGTCCTAGTAAGTTGGCTATCGCACGCAGTGCTTGTGAGGGCAATTCGGCTGTGGGCACGATTGACACATCGTAGTTTTTATCTACAAGCAAAATTTTGGTTGTGCGCGTATGAGCCAAGGCAGCCATGATGCATCGTTGCGCTTCTTTCATCAACTCTGCATCATACGGGTTGTTAACTGATTTGAGAACGGTTTCACTAGCCATCGGACATCTCCTTTGCGTAGGCGCTTGTCCAAGCATGATGGGATGATTCTGAATCACATACGAAGCAAACGCAAAGATTTCATCATTCCCAAGATAATGGATCGATTATTGTCAGATTTGCTTGTTATTGAGCCGTGTACGGACTGATTCACCAACAGCTTCGCGTCATACCAAGCCCTCCATATAGGGGCGCATGACATTGGCAACACGGCAGTGCTGTGCGGCTTCCCAGAGCTCATCCATCGTCACCAACTTCTGCTTCCAAGCTTCTCTCAATGCTTCTAGCGCCACATCAAGTCCAATCTTGCTTCTGAATTTGAAGCAATCAGCAACCGTCTTGGCAATGCTTGTTACAGGAATTTGCACCATGTTGTCTACTGACATGGTTGTGATGCCATATTCCAAGTCGCTCATGCGAACCACATGCAGTGGTGGGCCATCAATTTTTGGAGCCCGCACCTTTTGCCCCACTGCAACCCAAACTTCATGCGGGGACTGCGTGGTCAGTCCATGCAGCTGCAGCGCAGTGAGCAGGCAAAACACCAGGTTAGGGTGCTTGATTGCAATAGGCCCCAACTCATCCACATGGTCAGATGAGGCATAGACACCGCGACTAACTCTAACCAGACTGCCTGTTTTAAGAAGCTGCTGAAGCGTTCCGCCAGCTGCGCCAAGTAGCTCTAGCTCACGCGCCCGCACGAGTCCCTTCTGACGGACAATGCGGGGTGTGGGGTGTGGGGTGTTTGAGTGCATGCGAGCATTTTTCGGTTTTGACTGTATTTGTCAATAAGTACAGTCTTTTTCATAAGTGGTGCTACAAATTAATTTGATCCAAATGCTATGGGACGGAAGCTATCTGTTGCTGTTGCTGTAGAGCACAGAATTCCGAATTTGCCCAATTGAAGTTCATTCGTAAACCATTGTGAACGACTCTTGTGCAGCGGTTGCCGACGGACACGAGGCCTACTATCGGGAGGTCGAGTGGTCGCTTATCTGACGACTGACGAGGGAACACATGGTCGGTAAAGTGTGCGTCTGTCTCCATTCCACCATGCGCCGTGTGTTGCACTAGGGGCTCACTCCCCGCCCCTTGCAAGCGAAGGCGCCTGCAGTCATCAAAGCGAGTGCGGACAAAGCCATGCGCAAAGATGCCGCGCTCCAGATATTTGCGAAACGCTTGGCGCACGTCTAACTTTGGTTTCTGCTGGTCACCGTGGCCGTGGAATTACCGGCATTGCCCAAAAAAAGAAGGATAGTTGAATAACTGACGGCGCCAAATCTTCTTGAATGAAAATTTTGAACTATGGACGCACTGGAGGTGCAATTACGCTTTCACTTGCGATAATGTCAGCTACTAATTGATCTGCGGTTGCAATAAGCGCTCCTTGATCCGAAATGGCACCGATTAAGTTCTTTAATTCGTTTGCATCTGCTAGTTTGAATTTCCGTGTTAGATAGGCTTTGGTTCGCTCCCTTAGCCATTTTTCAATAACTGTATGGCCTGCGATTCTTAAGGCTACTACGTGTAGAGGAACACCGGACAGAACTACTGTTTCATTGGAATCTCCGACTAACTTCAGTTCTTCTGTTTCATCTGAATAAGACCATTTGATTAAGTTGAATTCAGCAATTGTTGAAGGCCAGTTAATTACTAGCGACGTCAACTCGTTTGGTGAATAGTCAGATTTTTCACAATCAGCGATTTTTTCACCTAAAGCAACCAAATCTCTACGATGCTCCAAACTTGACGCAATCAATATGCGTGGTGGTGAGCTTGGATCAGATGGTGAGTAAAGGACGCCTTCAAATGTCTCTAGATAAGACGGGCAGGAGAGCACCGCGTATGAGTAGTAGATGATTGCTTTTGATGGAGCACTACTGAATGCAAACAAAGTCGTTATCTCATTGGATACGTTATCTATCAGAATGCTCTTGTCAATCGAGTTTTTTTTCGGGAATCTGTCACAGTAAATCATGGCGTTGCCGCGCGCCGCGATGTCATTGTCGGGAAGGCTCCAAGCGAAGCAAGCAAACCGCGTCAAAGTTGCTCCTAAGTCACTAGGAGCAGGCGCGACAGCTATCCCAATTGCCCCAGCTTGAAATGCAGATCTAACTTCTGGACGATCCCGAACTCCGCTGCCTTTAGTCTGTTTTAACGCGCCAAAAACTTGATCACTATTCAGCACGGACCCATGCACAAATGGTCTGAATAGATAGGGTGCCACTTTGACTTGATTAGCCGCAAGCTTTAAAGCAGCCTTTACCAAAGTAGTCAATTTACTTGATGCTGGCGGTTTTCTTTGTCCCTTGAACCATCGGGCAAGCAGCGTCTCGGGCGCGGTACCAACCTGACTAAGATCGATTGATCTGCGAATCAGTATTGGCTTCTGAGTATGAAAAAGCATTGCTGTTGGTGCAAGTTTTACGGCAGAACACTTTTGCAAGAACACGCCACCACTTGACGAAGTGGACGTTAATGGCCAGCCCTTCAACCAAAGGTCAACAGGGTAAGTTGCAGAAGGAGCGAATCTCCATTGAGGTTGTGTTGGTGTAAAACCAGAAAACGAACTTAGATCAGGAGTGGAATCGAGAAAAGCCAACTTGTTGCTAAGCGGCTGTGCACTTATGTCATGGTGAAAGATTGTTGAACCGGAGCTACTCCCCGCATTGGCTTCCTGTCGAATTGCGAAAATTACCAAGCGACCTTGTAGAACAGAGAAAACGGACTGAGTCGCGTCACTTCTTCTGGCATCCCCATCGACTTCTAAAACGTATATCTTTTGAAAGTTATCGAGCAACCACTTACGCGCATATTGAAACGATACAGCGCGTGCAAAGGCGCCTGGCAAAACGAGTGCAAGTATGCCTCTGCCGGATTCAATCGCCTTTTCTGCACACCATCGCAAAAATCTATAAGCCTCATTGTTCAATGCTTTTTGTATGTTTTGGCGATCGGTTCTCTCGAGAATCGGAGGGCGAAATACACTTAGTTTCGCTTCAATGACTGTCCGTGCCGCGCTACTTGCGGAATGATTTGAAGAAGGAGGATTGCCAATGACCAGGCGCAAGGGTGGATTGCTTAAAAGAATTGCATCATTCAGTTCCTCTTCAAACCCATTGCTAGTGCCGCCACTCGGTCCAAGTAACTGGTCGGCGAGGGTATCAGTTAAGATGATTTTCAATTGCGGGGGGGCAGCGTCGCCGTCAAACAGTTGTGCCAAGCGGTAGTTCGCCAGTGCATACGGCGCGGGAAGGATTTCGAATCCAACCAAGCTTGCCTGCTTTCCTTGATTTGGTTCACGTAGCAAATAGACGGCTTCCAAGAAGCCGCCCGTTCCACAGCATGGATCAATTATTTTTTCTGCTGCTTCCATGATTGGAAGTCCAAAAACTTCGCGGGAAATTCCATCTGATGCTTTGGCAATCCAGTCGGTTAGGACTTTGGGCGTATAGAAAGCTCCTCGGTCGAAACGCGCCTGCTCATCAAAAGTTGTCAGGAACTGCTCGAAGAGAGCATGGAAATCCTGAGGGCCAGTTTCGGTACCCATGTATTCCGCATGTGCGAGGACAGCGAGGACTTCCTCATACCAGTCAGAAAGTAGATTCTGAGAGCTAAGCGACGACGAAAGTGCCAAGACAATTGTCTTGAATGGTCTTAATAATTTCGGTTGTGCAGCGAGAGAGGCAGTTGACCAAAATTTTTTGATTGCTGCCTGCCGCTGAGACGGATCGGTAAGTGATTTCGTATGCCGAGTGTGAGCGTAAAAAAGTCCAAAGGTCAATACTTGCGCGACAAAGTCTGCACACGCCTTTTCATTCCTGAGTGAAGGATCATGATGGTCGGCTATGGTGTTTCGCAGGGCATGCAGGGAGACTAGAAGTTGCTCCTCCTCAACAGAACTTCCGCTACCAGGAGGTGCAGTCAATAAGGACGCCATTTCGTCTGCAGCAGTTCGCGCTCGGTTTGCAAGTTGTTGAACTAAGTGGCTTTCAGTCCACTTCCTAAACCCTGGATTAACAAGTAAATTCCTAAACTGGGTCTCTGCTGAAATGTCGATGGTTTGAAGTGACCAATTTGCAGTTGCGCTAAGCGGCTTGGAAATAAGCTGACAACGAATTGCAGTGTAAATACTGTCCTTATAAAAAATGAATTCAATGCCGTCGAACACAAAAACTGGTCTACCTAATGCAAGATAGCGGGCTATCTGCTTTTGCTCGGCAGATGTGGGCTGGAAGGGCGCCGAGGATGCGAGGCTTTTGTGATCGCCAAAGCAAAATACGCCGAACGTAGATGAATCCTCAATTCTCCAATCAGGCCTATCCGTCTTCGTATAGTTCGTATCATGGTGAATCACAAGTGTGGAACCATCCTTCTTGCAAAGTTCAGCAATAGCTTCAATGTAGTTGTGCACTACTGGGCGCGTCGCTAATTCAATGGATTTGGCTCCAGACGATAAAGCGTTAGTTACGCTGATCTGGAAGTCTTTAAGGTAGTTTTTTGTGATTTTTTCAAAGGTCATTTCGCATCGCCCTTGTGTAAGGCAATCGCTTTGAATATGGCGCGTCCAATTGCCGCTGCAAACTTTGGAGGGACTGCGTTACCGATTTGACGAGCAGCTTCTACCTTGGTGCCTGAAAATTGGAACTTAGCAGGAAATGTTTGAAGTAATGCACCCTCCAGTAAGGAGACGCTGCGTAATTGTTCGGGATGCCCGAACTTGCCGCGAGTGAAAGAATCGAATCTAGCCGTAATCGTCGGAGCGACTTCGTCCCACGCCATACGACCATAGACATTTCGGTGACCCATAACATCAGAGCTCACCCTGTGGCAGTCTGCCAATAAATGATCTGGAAGGTCATCGCGAGCTTGGCCCCCTTTAAGCGCCATTAATCGGGCTTTGTTTACTTCCGACAAACGATCTGCGCGATGTCCAACGTGTTGGGGATGATCGCCGCCTTCAGGTGGAGGAGGGGGTAAATGTCCAATTGCTGTCCTTACCGTGTTTTCGCCCGTTCGACTTGTTTTTTTAGGCCACTTAAAGTAGGGACCTCCCTTTGATATTTTTTCCCCAACGAGAATGAATCTCCTCCTCCTTTGAGGAACCCCAAAATCTTGCGCGTCCAGGATTTTTTCGTGACAAAAATACCCCATTGAGAACATTCGCGTCTTGAAACTATCAACTATTTCTCTCCCGCGCTTTCCACCAATTCCCGGGACGTTTTCCAACAAGAAGAATCGTGGCATGACCTCAGCAATGAGGTCTCCGTAATCGTCTACTAGCAAATTTCTGGAATCACTATCTCCACCGACTGTTCTTTGGACACTGAATCCTTGACATGGAGGGCCACCAGCTAACAGATCAAGTTCGCTCTTTTTAATACCAACTTTTTTTAGCAGAGAGCCACCCAACATGTCTTTCACATCTGATTGAAAAGACTCGTGCTTAATGAACTTTGGGTTTCTATTCAAAGTTTCAATACATCGTGGATCCAAGTCAAAAGCGGCAAGAATTTCAAAACCGACATTGGTAAGGCCAAGTGAAAGGCCACCAGCTCCACAAAAAGCATCAATTGCAGTGAAACCCGTCATCGGCGAGCCCCCTTGATGCCAGCTATCACGCCGGCGAATGAATCATTGACCGGCTCAGAAATCAATTTTTCGTGGCGAGAGTCTATTTCACCACCGAAGGCTGCAAGCGTGGACGCGGCGACCGACAGGGAAAGCATTGGCGGTACGGCCTCGCCAATCTGCCTAAAGACATCGTCAAAGCCACCAATAAATTCGAATCCGTCAGGGAAACTTTGCAACCGCGCAGCTTCACGCATAGTTAGCCCTCGGTTCTGCTCGGGATGCACAAACCTTCCACTCGCTGGATTTCTCGCATAGTGAGTAATGGTGATTGAAGGTCGGTCCCAAGCCAAGCGTCCATACACGTCCGCAAACCCCTTGAAGTCCTGTAAGCACTTCGGTCCAACACCGTTTGGTCGACTCCCACCGTTTACTGGAACAGCCTTTATCACTTCAATAGTGGCGGCCCGGTGAGTTGCACTTTTGTGCATGACATCTACGCTAGATTGTTCGCCTGCGCGTACTGGTGGCAGGTCAAATATCGCATCTTTGACCGTCAAAAACTCATTACGAGAAAGACGAGCTTTGGGCATTGAAAAGTCTGTCTTCATCGCGATTACCAACGCTCGAAATCTTTCTTGAGGAGCACCGTGCTCTGCCGCGCTATGTATTTCTTGCTTGACTGTATAGCCTGCTTCGACTAAGTGATCACGTAGATATTCAAAGTGCTTCCAATAGCGGCCAGATAGCAGCTCTGGTACGTTTTCCATGATCACACAATCAGGCATCATGGAAACCGCTACATCAGCGAATGCTTCCACCAATCCGTTTCTACTGTCGGGCTGGTCCCAATTTTTCTTCCTATGTGCTGTAAATCCTTGGCAAGGGGCACATCCAATCAAAATCGTGGGAACTTTGCGGTCGTACTCAGGTAAGGATTTAAGGTATGCATTCAAAGCATTCTTCGACTCGGCAAGAGTTCTTACATCAACTTTTTGAGCTGGGACTCCATAGTTATGTTCATATGTCTTGAGTGAAACTTCGTTGACATCAATTCCACCGATAAGACGAAATGCACCGTTCGCTTTGGCTATTGCCGCAAAGCCAAGAGACATGCCTCCGCAACCGCAGAACATGTCAATTACTTGAGCGACGGGCTTGGTGACTTTGGCCTTGCCTGGGCTCCATTCAGTTAAGGCCAACAAACCTTCTTTTACGTATTTTTCGAAAGCTGACTTCTTCGCAAAGCTTTGCTTTGGCACTGCTTTAACGATCTTATTCTTGTCTCTGATAGCTTTCTGTGGAATGGAAGCTATTGCTTTTGGCTTTGTTTGCATTAGGTCCGAATTCTTGGTCTGTGTGGCGGGTCCACCGCGATTCTCAGAAGCCATTTTCAGATCTGCTCACTAATTGAACTTCGTCGTTCCGATCCGCGTTTGTCGTAAGCGGTAGTGACATTTGAGTTCTAAGAGAGATATAGGATTGAGCACTTTTCAGGAACCAGTCCTTAAGAGTCAAACCCTCGCGACTTAGCGCTGAGTAAAGCTCACGCTTAATGTCGGTCTCTACTTCGATCACTATTCTTCCACTGGTACCAATGCTCATTTTTTTCAATCAGAGTGATGTGACAAATGTAACATAACACCGGTGGGGTTTCATCGCATGAAGCCGAGTATTGCCGGATTTTGGCTCCCCGAAGTCCATTGAACTTTCAAGATGCGTTCTGTTTTTGGTTGACCTCTTAGGGTCGGCTGCTGCCTGCGAATAGCCCACTCCGGTAGTCCGCTCCCAGCCTCAAGCTGCCGTTCACACCGACCCAGATTTCAGTACTACCTATGTAACTTCAACTTTGCTAATTCGTTAGCACGCAATTTAGGCAGTCAAATCGAAACCCGCGATTTCAGTTAGAAAAGGGGAAAGTGCTTACTAATCTTCCTAAAAATTCCAACTGAATCGCGTCGAAGCATTGACCATCATGACCGACTGTCGCGTGGCTTTGCAGTGCCATGTTTGTTTGGTAGCTTCAAAGTCACTCCGACTCAAGGCCTCAACATCAAGAACAGCAGCGCAGCGATGGCCTGGTGCACGAACAGACGAATACTGAATCCACTGGACATCTTGGTCTTTAGCTTGACGCGCAGTTTCTTGTGTTGCCGTGTAATCGTTAGGCTTTAACCAAAGATCGCTGAGTGCATCCCAAGGTGAACGGGTTAAGTCAAGTGCACGACCGTCAACCTGCGCCTTAAAAAATGTGTGTTCAGTGAGTAACTCGGATTGAATCAATATTGCACTGTCCATGATGAACCGCCATGGCCAATAAGCCACTTCTGCGCATGCAACCTCTAGCGTTTCCGCTCCATACCAGACTCCGTTTTCATGGGTTCGTCTAAATCTACTTTCGTGAATAGGGCGATATGTCCGCGCGTGAACCTTGAACATAAACTTTGCGTGAGTTTGGAAGTGGGGTAATCGCTGCTTGGTCAACTTTTGCTGAAGTGGCCAAGAATTTTTCTAGAGCATTCATGAAGCATGATTCCTAAGGTAGGTGCTCCGAAGGTCGCTCTATGAAAACAAGTGCCCCCAATGGCCTATGTTTTCAAGGGTTGACAGCTCTTCTTCCGCCAGTATTGACTGGATCAAGTTCTCGGGTTTGGAAACCATCTCAGCCCACAACATGTGGACACCCCGGAGCAATTTTGATTCTAGGGTTAGGGCCACGATATGTCCAGTTATATGGCTGAACATCATCAAATGATGCAAAGGCACATGAGTTCGGTGAACGATCAGATGCCAATGGGCGCAATCTCTCAATAAAGCCTGAGAGACACCATGTGGTGTTTAGCCTCGGGGCAGCTTTGCCTAAACATTGAAATACTGATACGATTAAATCGTGAAAACCCTCAGATATTTAGTGATGTGCCTGCTTACTCTTGCAATCCCATTGCAGGGTGTAGCCACGGTCACTCAAATGTTCTGTCACGGTAGCGGTTCTGTTTCGTCGGTTACCCGAAAAACGGTCGATCCCCCGCATCATCAAGTAGGGAATCACCACCGCGATCAAAGCAAATCTTCGGATCATCAAGTATCCAAATCTGATGTTGCTAAAAGCTTGAATCACAAATGCAGCAATTGCGCTCAGTGTTGCTTCGGCACAGCCATGCTGCCAGCTACTATTACCTTGGTTTTTAACCAAGAAGTCAGCACTCTTGTTGCAACTAGCACTGTGCTGTTAGGGGAGTTTTCTCCTCTCAATTTAGAGCGACCTCCGCGTTCCTTCCTCGCCTGAGCAATTTAGCAGCCCAACGGTTGCGTGAATTGCATTCGTCCTTGTGATGGCAAGTCATCACAAGACGCTTGATCCATGTTCAACGAGGAATATATGCATCTCAAATTTCTAAAGTCATTACAACTAGCTGCAGCTGTATTGCTTGCCAGCCTTCATCTGAGCAGTGCTTGGGCGCAGACTGAAACCCGACTAGATGTCTCGAAAGCTGAAAAGCCTGTCGAGTTGGTCTATCAGTCGTCTTTCCAGAATTACCAGCGCTACTCAGCTTCCGCTATCCAGTCTTGGAAGCAATCAAATGACACCGTGAATGACATTGGTGGCTGGCGAGCGTATGCAAAGGAAATTACGCAAGAGCCAAACGCTGTGCCATCTACAGCCAATCACTCTCATGGAGTGCATCAATGAAATTCAGAATTAAACGAACCCAATCGATAGTCCTGGTGACAGCTGTCCTTGGCTTGACAGGTTGTGCCAGCTTTAACATTGGCAAAGGCGTGGACAGGGTGAATCGGGACGCTAATTCCTTTACCCAAGGAGAGCTAAATCTTGCACAAAACAATGAGGCGCGTGACAAGCGACTTGTTACTACGACTCAACTTTTAGCGAAACCGGTTGGACAAAAAGAAGCTGTTCAGTTACTGCTGGCAAACAGTCCTGCTTTTCAAGCCTTGCTAGCTCAAAACTGGGTCGAGTCTGCAAGTGCAGCTCAATCAGGTCGTATCTCGAATCCCACCTTCGCATTTGAAAGTGTGGTTATGGGTAGTGAGACCGAGTTGAATCGTTTCTTGTCTTTTAGTTTGCTAGATGTGATTACATTGCCGCAACGCACGGCGATAGCGAATTACCGTGTTGAACAGGCACAGATCCGAATGACAGCCGAGGTAGTGGATCAAGTCACGCGTGTGCGTCAGGCATGGGTGCGTGCAGTTGCGGCAGAGCAATCACTTAAATACGCAGGTCAAGTGCTAGCGAGTGCCGAAGCGAGTGCCGAGTTGGCAAGGCGCATGGAATCTGTTGGTAACTTCAACAAACTGACTCGGGCGCGGCATCAGGCCTTTTATGCAGATGCTGCCACCCAACTAGCATACGCCAAGCAAGTTTCTTTGTCACGCAAAGAGGAGTTGGTGCGACTTTTAGGTTTAGATGAAGCTCAAGCAAAACAACTCGTTCTTCCAGAGCGATTGCCAAACCTTCCAAAGCAACCGATGTCTCCTGAAGATGTGGCCAAACAAGTGAGCCAAGAGCGGTTGGACATTCAGCAGGCAAAAGCAGCTTTGAATGCTGCGGCCAAAGCACAAGGGTTGAATATGGTGACGAGCTTTACGGACATTGAACTGTCTGTTAGGCGTGGCACCGTTTCGGACAGTAGTACATCGTCTTTCAGCGCAAGGCGTGGTTATGAGGTTGGTGTGAAATTGCCCATTTTTGATTGGGGTGATCTCCAGCGCGATGCCATGAACGCTCAAACCTTGACCGCAGCCAACCAACTAGAAGCAACGATCCGTTCAGCAGGCTCTTCTTTGCGTGAGAACTACGCCGCTTATAGAACCGCATATGACATCTCTAAGCACTACAAAGATGAGGTCATACCACTGCGTAAGGTGATTTCACAAGAGAACGTACTTCGATACAACGGGATGATCATCGGCGTTTTTGAGTTACTTGCCGATTCGCGCGACCAGATTGGCGCAGTGATCTCCGCGATCGCAGCAGAGCAACAGTTCTGGTTAGCTGATGCAGCCTTGCAAGCAACCTTAATTGGTCGTCCAACTTCTATTGGGGTGGCAGCGATCAGCACTACCCCAAGCAATACGGCTGCTGGCCATTGATTGGAAATAAGCATGACTTCAAGACGAGATTTTTTTAAAGCAGCAGGTATTGCCGGAGGAGCTGTTACAGCAGCTACTGTGGGTAAATTCGCATTGGCTGGGCTGCCGGAGCCTGTGATTCAGTCCAAGCCCGACACCATACCACCTCTGGTCCCCAACACCGGACGTCCCTACAACCCCGTGGTCACACTCAACGGCTGGACACTGCCTTGGCGTATGAACCAAGGTGTGAAAGAGTTTCATCTGGTGGCTGAGCCCGTGGTGAGAG
>JACCDG011226345.1_pt1 | contig 12355 bp, 12 predicted proteins | sample 7442471 | NCBI WGS metagenome assembly JACCDG01 (sample SAMN15323444, study PRJNA562643) | freshwater metagenome | isolation source: river surface water | place: USA:Blue River Watershed | collected 2017-08-17 | reverse complement strand
TCATATCGGGAGTCACTTGATGCTCGGCGGGAGAGGCGTGAACAGGTTGAGACACCACCAACTGAGTGTGAAGGCGGTCATCCTCTTCGAAGGTAGAAATCTTGCCGGTTTCAAATGTCTCGTAAGAGATTCTGGCACAGCGAGCGGTACTCACCTTGAGCAGACGGGCTAGAGCTTGATCCCCCTCCACTTCAATGGAAGCCTTAATGTCTTCCTCGCCAATGTAAGGAAGGTGCCACTCGTTATAATTAAGGAATTTGGGCCGACTGTTGGTCATGGCCTCAGCAATTGCGTCGGCCAAAGCCTTAATTTCGGGCTGAGCATCAGGGTGACGTCGCAGAGCGAAAAAGTTATTCCAGTCGGTAGCAGTCACTAGTACGTTAATATGAGCAAACGGCTCAAGCACTCTGTTGGCGACTTGTTTGTGAAGTCCAAGCTCATTCAGCTTTCTGGCCTGAGCGACTGCGGAGTCTCTCGCGTCCAGCCATCTACGTCCAGCTAGGAGAGTGTTCTCAACTTCGGCCCCGGCTTGCATGCCCTTCTTATTCGATCCCCAATATACAGGCATTGCGGGATCATCGATAACGTCCTTGATCATCCGTTCGATTGGAATAGCTCTACTACTACTTGCGTTACGTGAAAAAACTCTATGCGTGAGAAATTCACTGTGAATGAATCTTGGGTACCGTAATTTAACGGTCGTAACCCTGACGTCTGTGGGAGTGGCGCTATCCGCAATAACTAATGCTGAAACTGGCACGAGAATCTCCGTGGTGGCAAACTTCCTTACTATACCACAGAGATATATCGATGCCTATCAGACGTTCGTTTCCTGGGGGCTGGATATAGTGATTCCTAACAACCTTATAGGCTGTACCAGCGGGAAAACGCCTTTCACAAGATCGAGTGACGCCGTATATAATTCATCGACGCTACGAATAGGATTGATAAAGCTACGCTGTCGAGTAATGGTGGTGAAATCCGAATATCTGATCTTCACCGTCACGGTGCGCCCGTGCCATTGATGATCTTGGCACCATTGCCAAAGCTCATCAGATAACTTGGCTAGGCCGCGCTCAATCTGCGCCAGAGTAGTTAGATCTTTTGCGAAAGTGTGTTGAACACCAGAAGATCGCCTCACGTGGACTGGATCGACCGGCCTTTCATCGATCCCCCTGGATATATTGTAATAGTATTCGGCGCTCTTACCGAATTTCCGTTCCAGTTCAGCCTTGTTCATTTCGTACAGGTCTTTGCCTATAAATACTCCCATCCGCCGCATCTTGGCGGCAGTAGCTGGCCCAACTCCGTGGAATTTCTCGATATTTAGGTACCGGACGTAACGAGCCCCTTCGTCTGGAAGGATCACGAATTGACCGTTTGGTTTATTCTCGCCAGAAGCCATCTTGGCCAGGAACTTGTTATAAGATATGCCAGCCGATGCTGTGATTCCACATCGATTTTGGATATTCTTTCTGATTTCCGTGGCAAGCAACTCGGCGTCTCTGAACGTTTCACAGTTGTCAGTGACGTCCAAGTAAGCTTCGTCCAGCGACATGGGCTCGACTAGTGAACAGTATTCATTGAATATTTCGTGGACCGCATCGGAGACTTCCGAGTATACAGAGTGACGCGGCTTGACAAATACCAGGGCCGGGCATACCTGTCGAGCTAGCCAGCACGGCATCGCTGACCGCACGCCATAGGTCCGCGCCTCGTAGCTGGCGGTGGCGACCACGTGACGAGGCTTTAGCTCGCCCACCGCCACGGGTTTACCACGTAGATGGGGATTATCTCGCTGCTCGACACTGGCATAGAAAGCATCGAGATCGATGTGGATGACTCTGCGTTCCACGGCGCTGCTAATATACTTTCTTGCTCTTGAACACGGCATTTGGGAAAATCTGCTCCAGAGCCGTCTGAATGTGGGCGTCCACTACCGAGCGATCTTCGTGAGCATCTCTCACAATCCCAGTAATATGGGCGATGGTCCAAGCATCTCTCCCCGTTAGAACCTTGGACGAATCGAAATCAGCGTTGGCCGATAGCCAGTCCTGAATTCGCTTTCGCCAAGCTTCCACGGTGTCTTTGCCGATTTTGGCCATTTGTCATGCCTCTCAAAACATATCGCAGTATAGCATGACACGGCGTCAGACGCCACATACAGTTCGCCCCGGAGAGTATTCCTCTCCGGGGCGCGGTACCAGTCTTACTTGATCTTGACTGGATTAGTCTTACTATACATTTCCTTGCTATAGTAATTACCCTTACCGTCAACTCCACTGCGGCTGACGATGTACCCGTTGCTGATCGCGCGAACTTCCATTCGCTCGTTTTGCTTGATCGAGGCGGGCATTGCTGCCTTACTGCCGCCCCGAGCAGTGGTTCCCTTAGCCATGATACCTCCTATCGGATCTTCAGTTCGATGGGGCAAGCGCCGCCCGCACACTCCAGCGAAGCATCATCGTATGCTTCTTCCTTCGCGCGGTCTATCTTTGCCATCATCGCCTCGTAAGTCTCGGCATCGATCGGATCTTCCGGCACGTAGGCATACGCGCTAATATCAGTCACCGGCATCACCGAGCAGCACCGAACACGCGGCTGATAGTCCAGCACCATCTGCATGAACGAATTGAAGCTTACGATCTTAGGATCATACTTGAGGGTGTAGCTCACTTGGTTATTCTTGCCGGGGCCACCCATCCAGAACGTCTCGATCAGTTGCACCCACTTGAAGTGAGCCTCCGGACCGACTTCTTCGGCAGTAGCGATCTGATCTTCCGGCATGAGATCAACGATCGGTTGCTTGGTCGGGAAGCCTACCACCACGCACCCGTGGTACTGGTGAGAGACGTCCTTGATCGGATATCCCTGCTTCTCGAATTCAGCTACCTTGTCTGAACCCTTGGGGAAGATCACGTTACGAGTGTAATACTTGACTGCCGGAAGATGGGCACCCTCTGTGCACGCCATCACCTTGCTGATCGTACCGGACGGCTTGATCGTAGTGAAGGTGTGGGGGACGTTCATGCCCAACTGTTCGGAGTAGGAAGTGGCCGACTCTTCGACGGTCTGACGCATCTTGTCGATAAACGACCAGAAGTTCATGACCTTTTGTTCGGGGCGAGGTCCCTTATTGAACACCACGTAGTCGTACGCCGAAATTGCATCGTGGAAAGTGCAGTTGAAGAACTTGAAGGCAAATTCATGGATACCGGTAATGCCCACGCCAATTCTGTTGGTGCGCTCCACTTCCTTCGCGTACAGAGCCTTCATCGTATTGACTCTGATGAGGAACGGAGCCATCAGACGGGCGGCGTCAATCGCCTCGTCCAGGTGTTCACAGTGGGACAGGGCAATGTCCCCGATAACGCAGTAACCACCCCACTTGGACAGAGCAATCTCACCGCAAGGATTGGTGATGTAGTGGTTTGGCGACTTCCGCATGTCTCTCAACATGCGATCGATCATCTCCAACGTTCTCGGATGGAGATCGAAGCCGATCACATTCTTATTCAGGTAGTTATAGGCGGTGATCTTGTCAGCGTCCTTATCGTTGGACGTAAGCTGATCCGCATTGATAAATCCAGGCTCACCCGTCTGGTCGAAATACGCGGCGGCTAGGGCCGCTTCGAAAACGCGACGAGCATGGGACGGAGCCGGGTTGCGGGCTTGTTCCCAGAACTCAGCATCGGTCAGGATGGAATTGTTGGACGACCAAAGATGACCACCGCGCTTGATGTCGATGAACTCGATGACATCGCGATCCTTCCAATACTTGGTAGACATGCGAGCCGCTCTGCGAACGTTGCCCATGACCACGCAAGCAGCGAGGTAATGGTCGATGAACAGAGCTTGCTTCCAGGGCTTCATGCCCGCACCCTTGATGGTCGCCACCTTGAGCAGCGCCCGCATCAGAGGGATAGGCCCCTGGGCCGGGCGATTTTGCATCCCCTTAATAGGAGATCCAGCGCTACGGACATCAGAGAAGTCGAAGATGAACAGCGAGTCCTTATGATTGCGGTGGTATGCCGCAGTCTCCAGGACACAAATAATCTCTGCCCACCCCTCTCTGGAATCACGCACCTTGAACCACTTTACGTCTTCCGAATTGGAATCGTACTTGTGGCGGGCTTCGCGGAGGCTGTCGAAGGACCCCTGGAACTCCGTGAAGGCCGAACTGAAGTTGGGATGCGAGCCCTTGGAAACGTCGCCAGAATCGTCAGGGCCACCGTCCAGGACGATTCTAATATTCGGCATGTAGTCCCAGTCAACTCGGCAAGAGTCGGCTGAATAATCGCGCCCGACGCCCGATCCGTTCAGAAGGAGCAAGAGGCTCATGAACGAGAACATGGCGGTGGAGCAATTGGTGAAGACCTCCATCGAGCGGCCCGGCTGACTCATATCGCCGTGCTGCAAATGACGTCCGGAGTACGGCATGACACCCGCCACGGATAGGCGGAGAGTGTCACGAAGATCTTGCTCATGTTGAACCGGATCAACCGGATCACGGATCAGAGAGAAGTTGCCATGAACCACCTCTCTGATTCTCTCTTCGTATGATTGTAGCTCGCCAAAACCAGACGGGCGAGAGTATCTGTCGTTAAAGACAGACAATGGCATCCCTTCCGGAACATTAAAGATCCGGTGTTCAGAACTTGGCATTAAATCATCTCCCCATTAACTCAGCCGTATACCTTAGCACGACCAGAGAGGAGTTATTAATTATGCGTTGATCGCTCTCTTAACGGGGAACTGAATGATGGAGGCGGTAGGCAGGGGACAATGGATCTTATTTTCGACGATATGATTGGTGTAGCCAATTTCATCATCGAAGACGGTGATTCCGGAAATTTTGATGCTCACCCAGATTGAGGAATTACCTGCGCTGACCAGCGAATTGATGTTTGTATGGGCGTCTAGCATCGCAGCGTAGATGTTCTCGGGCGTGTAGACTACATGAATTTCGTAGCTACCCCTGGTTCCGAAGAGATGAAATCCTCCGGTGGCATACCCCTTGATCGACAGGGACACATTGCCAAAATTGCGCTTGATTGACTCAATGTTCATTGTTTGGCCTACCTTTGTACTCACGCGCCCGTGATAGGGCTGGCATATCCTATCATGCGACCCGATATGGGGGTAGTAGGCGTTTTACGAGCATAGATAACTCAACCGCCGTGATTGGGCGATTATTCAGCATGAATCCTATTGTGGGATGCTCTCTGAAAGTGCCCCCAAACACGCAATGGGCAATCTCTGCGACTTCCATGCCCTCAAAAGGATTGGAGTCTAAATCGATTCTGGGGGAATTTCCAAGACTCTCATGGGTCTTGCTTCCGGAGAATGGAACGGTGCGGTATTTGGCATAAAGTTCGCTAACCGATTCGGGAGCTACATCGTATTTATCGGCTATCTCGTCAACGGTTAATTCTAGCAGAGTGTAATTGATGAGATCTTGTCTGGATATCGGCCAATTAATGTCTGTCTGTTGTATATTATTTCTGATACAGAATAATTTAACAGCGGTCTTGGTAGTATTAAATTCTCTGGCTACGTCAGCATACGACATTTTCTCGGTCTTGATCAGATGAGTAACTTCCCTAAGAGGGAGGTCCATCGATCCCGCTTTGAAATTAGAATCGAATCCGCACTTTCGGCGGAAATTTCTAATAGTCTTAGTTGATAGTCCGTACTTGGCTGCTATTCGTGCATCGGATATCTTCAACAAATGCACCATGGCGTACAATTCACGCACGGTGATTTCTATCTTGGTGGTAGTCCTTATCTTGTCAGACGAGATGTGACTCGGAACTTTTGATAGTAGAACTTCTGCAGCAGTCGGAGTGAGGTTTACGGCAATACTTAGACTTTCAACCGGAGAGGTTGAGTCGTCTGATTCTTCTAGAGGTTGTTCCTCATGATCATCCCGATTATTGTCCTCGGGATTTATCATTTTTTCCGTGTGCTTGCAACCATATGCGAACGTTATCATGCCATCCATAATGAATCAATCCATCATTCAGAACTCAGATGAGGTGATCGTGGGAGAAGGAGTGCGGAGTTTGGCATTAATAGCCACGACCACGCCACCATCCGGCAGAGTTATCTCCTTAATCTTGAAACCCAGACTCTTCATCTTGTTGGACCAGTTAAACTTGTTGGGTACGTAACGATACCCAGACATCTTCCCCCATTCAGAGAAGTCGAGGTATACCTGGCTTATGTCATGCTTGGGCTCGTCGTCCTTAATCAATCTAGAGCGCGACCACAGGAAGACAGGATCGCTGGACGAGGTATATTCGTTGACAATTTCGTCGGAGATCTGCGGGATTTCAAAGAAGCCACGGCTGTTCAGCGCCCTCAGAGATTCCACCCACTTTCGCAGGATGCCAGACTTCTCGGCCAACAATTTGCTCAGTAGGCTGGCGTCTCTCTTACCCTCAGGGATCGTGTTGGGGCACTTGAGGATGAGCAAGCGACGTCGCATCGCTTCCGAATTATCGGAGAGAGGCGGTAGTTCATTCGCGAGAGAAAGGAATCTGACCTTTAGCTGAATATTATTTTCGGCTTCCGAATAAAGCCTCCGCACCACAATGGGGTCCCCGCCTACGATCAGCTTGAAGATGTTGTCGGTGATCGAGGTAATTCGGCTCTGCTCGGTGGATATGTTCAGAAGCTTGCCAACCAAGGACGTAACTTTACGTTCATCGTCCAATTCGGTGATAGGTACGTTCGCGATGACTGATCTGTGGTGGATTTGGACCAATAGGTTAGCCAGAGTAGACTTGCCATTAGCACCTTCTCCCAACAGAAACATCGCCTTCTGATAGGACATGTTGTCCACCAGCGACAGCCCACAAAATTCGTTCCAGCACTGGATGCTCTTGGCATCTCCTCCGAATGCCCATTCTAAGAAAGCATCGTATTGTGGGCAAGTCGCCGTAGGGCTCCAATTTACATTAAGCCTGTATATAAGCTCATGTTCTGGGGAGGGATCCACCAAACACATGGTGGATACTCTCAAGGTGCCGTTGGCTAGGCACACATAGTCTTCTCCGTTCTTACCAAATTTCTCTCGATAGACCAACGAACAGAAAGTATCTACCGCAGTCCTTATCTTCGGCTTAGTAGCTACCTCAAAGGTGTTTGCTATCTTGGCATCCAGGCTCTTGATGGGGATCTCACCGAAATACCCTCCAGGCTCTTCGTCGGCGTCTTCGCGATAGATATAGACTTTATCCGCATAGCATACCGGATTGTCATACTGAGTCTTCAGCCATTCAGCCCAGAGTCTCTCTGTGGGGATCTTTGATCTGCCGCCCTTGGCCGGATTGTCAAATCCCTTCTTCCTGGCGTCGTTGATCTGCTGCTGTGTCTCTCGCTCGCAGTCAGGCCAATTGAATTCTTCGCCCGCTCTCTCTACCGCTTCCTGCTGCGCTCTGCGAATACGCGCGATAATATCATCATCGGCCCATCCAGCGCCAACCATGTGGGCGATGCACCGAAGTCGGCTATCGTAAGTATTGCCGCCCCCGTTAACGCCCATCCATTGCATCTCGTTGATGCCAGACAACTCCTCACCGCTGTCTAGCTTTCCTCCTATGAAATACTGCCCAGATCCATTGATGATGGACTGCATTTCCAGAACGAAGCCTTCGTTGATAACGGGAAGGCTACGTAGATCTGCTTCGTGGAGGGGAATGCCTACCCAATGGTAGGGCTCATTTGTATCGGGATGGATGGAAGGAGGTAATACTGTCTGGCACCCATTAGCCAGCACTTCTACGATCATCGCCCCCTTAGACTGGAGCTTCTTGTTCTGCATATCCTTGGGGGCTAGCGCGAACCAAGTAAGCCCCTTTCTTCCCTTCTTGCCCGAGAGCGTGAAGGGCATAGCGCTTTCTACATACTTGAGAAAGTCAGGGTGGTCAACGTCAATAGCAACCAATTGCATACCGTCCCCTATCAGGGTCCCGGTTGCTAGCCCTATGTTACGCTCTCCATACTTATTGATATACTGGTTTAGAGAACCGGTATCATAGGGTGATCTCGCCAGTCGTTGCCAGCCTTCAAAGAAAGCTGATTTAGCCTTTCTGCCCTGGTCCCCAAGAGGTAGGGGTACCAGTCCGAGGTCATAGAAGACCTTTGCCCATTCCCCGAACGGTCGCGACACGTTGCCTCTCTATCCAATTCGGGTTACGGAATTCAGTTTATATTTTGTCATAGAGAGATCATCCTATCATCTATGTCCGATCATATCAATTACGGTTTACGCAATCATTCGCACTTGAAGTGGAAAGGATTAAGGCAGTTTCTATTTCGGCATATCTTAATTGATTGCTTGTCGCTGAAATCTGGGTTGCCAAAAACTATGCTCCACATAATTCTATGCATTCTCATTATCTTGCCGTCCACTCTCACCGGCTTCGTCATGACTGACGCGAATCTGTTGGTATCTATGTGTTCCACACAGTTCGTCAGCAATTCGGATTCGGTGATCGAGGTGGTATTTTCTATGTTCTCGGACACCCTCTCTCTAATATCGTCGTGGCTGTCATAAACCAACGATCTCGTTGTCTTTAGAGCAGTAGCGCTCTTTATTGTGTCGCCCTGAGTCATTCGATAAGTAGTCAGATCAATCAAATGCTGAAGACGAAGTACCGAATCCCTCTCTCTGTAGAGCATCATGGTATTTACCACGGAGGGTATGCTGTACGTACCGAACATACCAATCGGAGAGGACTTGTTCTGAGGGATAAACGGGAAATAATGAGATTCAAAGCGTAGCTCATTGGCCCCATTGTCGGATTTTATCAGCATATTCATCGGATTTATGTCAGACTGATCTTCTGATCGGCTGTAAGCCGAATATCCGTAAGGAACACCGACCATACTCAGCTTGGCATATATGGCCCTGATAAATCCATGGATCGATCCTTTCACGTGGACCTTCGCAGGTCCTTTCCAAGAGATTACTTTAGTGGACCCATCGTAATCCTCTGTGGTCAAGCCGATCTCTTTGTAGGTCTTCAAAAGATACCTACAAGCATCTTCATTAAATAAAGGAGACATAGCCAAGGGCACGATCTGCAATTGGATGGGATCGTGCTTGATTTCTGATGGAGTATCTTCTTTGGTTAGATTGTCAACAAGCCATGCAGCAAAATTATTAGGCATTGGTGGCTCCTATGGTGAGCCCATAGTATATCGCTAGATATGGCGGACACAATTAACGATTACAGGACCAGCATGCCATTAACAGTAAAATGGGATTTCAGATCAATGAATTTATCCAAAGCGGCATAATCCTTACTATCGTCCTTCATCGACTGTCTATGGTACGGATTCCAGCAAATGGAATTGTTGCAACGACGATTGAGCTTAAAACCGGCTGGGTACTTTCGCACGAAGCAATACGACAGTATAACACTTGTAAGAACTTCGGCATCTTCTTCGGTCCTGATTGACTGACTCGTTGCACAGGAATTCCTACCGATGTCTAGGAAGGCCAATAATCTTATGGCGTGGGTGTCGGCCTTCTCCAAGATTCTTACATTACGTGACAAGGCAGCATGTATGTTACTCAATGGGAACCATTGAGGAGGATTCATAAAGCCAGTCCATTCCATCAACGTTGAGATCTTTTGATCCTGCACATCTCGGCCATTATCAAGGCCCCAGCTTTTATCAGATTCCTCATTTTGTTAGAAGACTTCCAAGAAGAATCACCCCAGGGCCAGACAGAAGGGGGACGACCATCAGGCGAACCTAGAGCATAAGCTGCAGCAGCACGCGCCAGTTCACCAGATACGTAATTCGCGTCTGTCTCCGGAGTGTGGCCCTTGACTTGAATTTGTCTTCTTCGTTCGTTAGCCAATTCAAAGACTGCCTCTAACTCATAATAATCATTTATCTGATCAATGCTATCCATCTGGGATAGCGCAGGGGCCATGATGGGACGGGCCTCCGCTACGGCTCTCAGGGCCACCTCAGCGAGTGCGATATCTTCGATGGTCGGAGTGGCTTGAGCCTGGGTAAAGGCTGACTCCCCGTAAGGGTCCCGCCCGGCTTTCTTGTCTGCTATTCTAGTAGCTACGAGTTTGACTATTTGGGAATCAAATACCATTGTGGGGCGCTCTCTGATCTGCGCCCCACATTATCACCGGTACATGGTATAATTTAATACTAAGTTGATCAGTCAGATCCTATCATCAGCGAGTTTGAGCCTCCCACTCCCCCGCCAAGTGGAATAGACTCTCCCGCCTTGTTCCCATAATGCTGACCGATTCTGGAGCCTCCGCTGGCCTTAGTGGTGACTCTCTTATGATCTTTCAAGTAATCATCCACCTGAGCGCCTTTGTAAATCACTAGCGCGTTGCCATTGGCGGAGGACTTTGAAATGTCGGTCCTGCGAGCGTCCACCAGTTCTTTGATTCGCTTTCTGATGGCTATCGAATAAGCTAGACCATGACCCGCCTTAAACTTCATGGTGTCGCGAGGCTCAAAGGCTCGGTAGTAGTCCTTCTTGGCCTTTTCAAGATCGATTTCGACTATCGAATACCAGGACCGATACAGATATTCGAAAAGATACTTCATGGCCCCGATGTCTTCTTCGAAACCGACGAACGAGAAGCTGGTACCGTGTAGTCTGCTGTTGACTATCAGCATCCCATCAAACATCTCGGAGCATCCGAGAGCCAGTAGCTCAATCCATTTGAGCTTCATTTTCTGGCCTTCGACCACGTATAGCTCTTCTCGGACGTCTCCAAATTCCGAGAACTCGATATCAGCCATGGAAAGACCATGCTGACGAGCAATATCGTTGAGACGAGTTAGGGCTAGCTCAGCTTCGTGTTGATTGTTGGATCTATCTGCCAGCGCTTTGAGCTTGCGCAGTTTGTCCAGAATTTTCTCGTGCGCCACTTGTATTTCCTCTCCGGATCACAGCAGATTCGATTTTGAATGTCTTGTCGAAAAACTTGCGGAAGGGGAACATATCGTCTTCGTGATTGACCGCGTATTTACGGACGACCTTTCCCATCGCTATGCCCATCTTCATGGGGTGATGATGGGACTCAGGTTCTGTGACACCTTCCTCTTTCAAGAAATTCGCATAGTCTGCGCGCATTTGTCGCGCGTAGGCTGCATTAAGCTTCATATCCATCCTCATACGGATAGGGGCAGACCTCACGATCTGCCCCCACCCTATCACACCAGGATCATAGTCTCAAGAGATGATTAGATACCTCTCGTTGTTGAGAGTCTCCATCATCACATCTTCGGGCGTTACCTGCTTAGCCGACAGAATCGACCGAAGTAGGCTCGGGCTATAGCCCGACACCAGCACCGTGTTCTCGTCTTTCGACCTGACCGGATTGTTATCCGATCTCGCGTTGAGATTCCAGAACACGATCTTTGGCACCTGATAACCATGAGCGGCGAACTCCGCACGGATTATCCCGATCGCCCTGGGATTGCCCGCCAGATGCAGAACGTCCGGATTATGGGACGCCCGAGTATCATTCCACCTCCTGACCGTAGACGGTTGATCGGCTCTATCGAATTCCATGTCCGACAGGATCACCAGCCACTTTGGCATGTCCTCGGCTGACACCTTATTGATGACAGCCACTCTGAGGATCTCACGAATCGCCGCAGCCAGATTGGTGCTTCCTTCCCAATCCCTATCGTGGGCCAGTCTATTGTACTTAGCGATGATGTCGCCTTCAAGTACTTTCATGACCGGCTTAGACGAGAAATTGAGCCAGCAATCCTTGAACGGCCCCTTCTGCTTATCGGCCAAGTAAAGGCCAAGAGCGATAGACATGTCCATGCAAGTGGTGTTCGGGTTACCGCCGACCAAGCAATTCATGGACGAAGAGACGTCGATCAGCGGAAGCATGAATCCAACATTCTCCCCGAAGTAGTCGGGAAGAGCCTCCCACTGAGCCTTCGCGACCTCCGGATCGCCCATTTTGATCGACTTAATGACATCGTAGGGGTAAGCCACCGACGCCTTGATCTTCCTCTCGCCCTTCTTAAGGCCCTCCTTGTATTCCTTGTAACGCTCAGCGCAACGCTTGTTAAATGCCTTTTGATATCGAGCCGCTGCGACGGACGGCACGTGATCGAATACGATCTCGTCCCAACGCTTGGCGCACATCAGTTGCTCAACAGTCTTGGACTTGCTGACCAGCATCGTCCGATACTGCTTCGGGTTAATACCGAGTAATCGGCGCAGCTTAGCGGCTTCCACCCCCTTACGCGGCAGCCACTTGGCGGCGAGCCCCATCATGTTCGGGTGATCGAGCCCGTATCGAATGACACGGACCAGTTCCTGGCGGATTGCTTC
>JACCDG010482723.1_pt1 | contig 12355 bp, 21 predicted proteins | sample 7442471 | NCBI WGS metagenome assembly JACCDG01 (sample SAMN15323444, study PRJNA562643) | freshwater metagenome | isolation source: river surface water | place: USA:Blue River Watershed | collected 2017-08-17 | reverse complement strand
GGGATGAACCCGCCGCCTCCGCCCGGGATGCGGCCCGCACCACCGGCAAGGATGGCGCGGTCCTCGGGCGTGATGGCGAGCTTCACGCGGATCACGGCGGTACCGGCGAGTTGTTCGGCCATTACGTCACCGTGATCGACAGGGCCGTCGTGGACAGTTCCTGCGCCGAGTAGCGTTCAGCCGACGCCCCGCCCGACTCGGTGTAGGGCTGGAAGATGGCGAACGAGTAGGTGCCCGCCGCGAGGCCCGTGACCGTCTTGGACGTGTCGCCCGCGCTGATCCCGGTGACGCCCGTACCCGCCGTGGCGCTCGCCGGGGCCGTCGCACCCGAGGCGTAGCGCACGATGGGGGCAAGCCGCGTCCCGTCGTGCTGCGCGCCGATGTACTGATCCCACCGCGTCGGCGGGTTCTTCCACGTCAACGCGACTTGACCCGAGCCGCCCGTCCCCGCGAGGAACAGGGGCGAGTCGTAGTGGCGCGTGGCCGTGGCCCACGTCTCGCACTCGATCTCCTTGCCCGCGACGAAGGCCGAGCCGATCTGCGCACCCTGCGCCCCGCTGCGAACGCGGCACGACGCCGCCATGCCGTTCGCGCCGGTCAGGAGCGAAAGGTTGCGGACGACCTCCTCGGCAATCTCCGACACGCCGCGCCCCTCGGACGCCCCGGTGCCGTTCGTGCGCGGACCGCCCATCGCCGCCGCCATCGACGCTTCCTGCCCCTCGGCGCGGGCGAACAGGAGGATGCGCCAACGGCACGCCAGCAACTCGGGCGTCTGCGGGTCGGACTCCTGCCCCGCGTCCACGACCATCGCAATCGGGTAGCGAAGGTCCGACAGCGCAGGGTCTCCGCCCGACACGATGACGACGGAGTTGGCCGGGAACAGGCGCCCCGCCGCCCCGTCGGGCCACCGCGCCCAGTCGAGGATCCACTTGATCTGCCGAGCCTGCTGCCACGGGTTCATGCCGTCGCCTCCACCGGGGGCTCGTTGGGGCGGGACGCGGCGATGCGCTCGAGGACGGCGCCGATGGACAGGGCGCGGGACGATTCGCCCCCGTCCGCGACCGCCGCGACCCGTGCGGCGGCGGCGGGGGACTGCGAGGCGATGCCGATCGCAGCGGCGCGTTCCGCCGCAACCACGTTCCCGGCCTCGACCATCGCGGACTTCTCGGCGGGGGACAGGTCGGCCCACTCCGCGAGGGACAGCACGCCCCCGGCGCGGAGGAAGTCCACCCCCTCCGCGACGAGCTGCGGCAGCGCGGCCTCGGGCACGTCCTCGTACAGTCCGGCGGCGCGGGCGAGGTTCACAGCGTGATCTCCCGCAGGAAGTCGGCCACGGCGACCTTGAGCGAGGCGTTGGGGATGGCGACGAACACGACCGGGACCTCCACGCGGGTGTCCACGCTCAACGCCATTTCCCACGTCTCCTCGACCCGGGGCAGGGCGCGGAAGAAGTAGACGGCGCGGCATCGGTCCACGTCGTACGGCGCGAACAGCAACTTCACCGACCGCGCCGACCCGAGCGACCCGGGCCGGACCGGGGACGCCGCGTCCATCCAGTGCTTCACCCCGCGCCGCTTCGTCGTCGTGCCCGTCGCGGTGTTGGGGAACACGGTGGAGATGGCGTCGTTGTCGAACCCCCGGAGGTAGGCGGCCAGCGCCCAGTTCTCCCCGCCCTGGATCGTCTCGACCACCGCCCCGCCGTACTCGCTCGCCATGACGTCGAACGACCCCGCCGTGCGCCGGACCGCGATTTGGTGGACCGCGCCGAGTTCGGTGCCCCCGTACGGGTACGCCGCCGTCAGGTCGGTCGGGTTGATGACGAGGCGCCCGGGGACCTGTAGGCACTGGTTGAGGTCGGCGGTCGCCATTTACGCTCTCAGCGCCTCGCGGAAGATGATCCGGTTGAAGTCGGACACGTCCTCGTCCGTCACCATGACGAACGGGCGGGCCGGTATTTTCGCCGTAAACCCCTTCACGCCGGGGGCCAAAAGCCATCCGAGCGCGGCCTTGAGCATCTTCTCGCGCCCCACCGCCGCGCCGTACTTCGCCGGGTCTACCTGCTTCGGTCCCGTCTCCTCGAACGCCAGCCGCTCCACCCGGGCGGTCTTGCGCGTCTGCTTGTCGAGGTACGCCTTGATCTTCGCCTTGAGCGCCGCATCGACCGGGACGTCGCGCTCGCCCCCGTTCTGCACGTCGTTGGCGTAGGGGAGGCGCGACCCGACCTCGACGGTGTCGAGCGACACGAACGCCGCCGCCGTGGGGATCGTGACCGAGCGGTACAGGTCGCCCCGGTCCTGACCGGCGGGACGCGGCTGGAACCGCCGCTCGGGGGGCGTGCTGCCCCGCTTCAAGTCCTCGAGGATCCCGATGACGTTGGGCACCCCGCGAGGAGCCCACTCCCGCGACCCGCGCCGCTGCTCCGTGAACGCCTGCTGCGCCCGCGCAAGGATCAGCGCCGCCATGGGGCGCAGCAGAGCACGGGGGTCCGCGAGGCGGTCCGCGAACGCCCGTAGCCGCTGGTCGCGCTCTACGCTGAACGAGCCGTCCATGTCGTCACCCCCTACGGCCCGGGGCGTACGTCGTCGAAGTCGCCTTGGTCGAACCCGGGGCGCACCACCTCGTCCCCGTCCACCTCGGGCGTCGGGGTAAGTTCGCTCGTCGTCACGGGCAGGATCCGGTCGCGGCCCGACACGCGGGACAGGGCCTGGGCTCGCGTTACCCATCGGTCCCACTCGCCCTGCCCGCCGTCCGCGCCCTCGCGGGCCCACACCTTCAACTTCGCCAGCACGCCCGCGACGGCCACGGCGACGTGGCGCCGGTCGGTCGCGTCGTACGTCGTCTGGACGTAGATCGGGAAGTCGCCGGACTGGACGTCGTCGCACGCGGTCTGGAGCACGCCCGTCCCGCTGGTGTCGAGCGTGCTGGTGTCCGTGTCCCGACGGTTGGTGAGTTCCACGAGCATCTGCTCGGGGTAACGCGCCTGGACGTCAGCGATGAGGGTTGCCATGGTCTACCCCTCCACCGCCTACGGCGGATCGGCCCACGTCTCGGAGCCGCTGTTGTTGCTCGGGAGGTACATCCCGTAGCCGCGCCAGAGCCAGTACTGGATGATCGCGTCCGTGCCGCCCGAGTCGGTGAACGTGAACGAGTCGGCCCGCAGGAACGGGGTCGAGCCGCCCACGATCGTGTACCAGCACCCGTCGATCTGCGCCATCGGGACGAGGATCACGTCGTCCACGAGCAGCGTGCCCGAGGTGTACGACGTCACCTCGATCTTGATGTCGAGGTCTTGCTCGTTGAAGTTCTTGAACCACAGGCCCTGGTCGAGGTCGAGCCGCAGGACGTTCCACCCGGTCTGCGCCGCGATCACGACCGACTTCGTGGTGCCGCCCATGCTGATGCGGAGCGTCCCGCTGAACGACCCCACTGCGCGGTTCCACGCGACCTGCATGTAGTAGGGGCGCGTCGGGTCCATCTTGCCGCCGAGCACCGTGAGCGCCTGCGACACGCCGTCCGCCGCCTTGATCTTGAGCGCGGCGCCGGTCGTCTCGCCCGGGTACAGGCGGTAGTAGTTCGTCGTGTCGATCTCGAGGTTGCTGTAGACCGAGGACGACGCGGTCGGCGTCCACCCCGCGATGGCGGTGGGGGTCGAGGTCGTCCCGGTGTACGTCGTGAACGACGGGTTCTGGAGGATCTGCGCCGTGTCCTTGCACGACATGGCGCGGAGGGTGCCGCTGACGCCGGACCCCGCCGTCTCGAGCCCGTCCTTGTTGGCGGTCTGCCCGCGCACCTCGAACACTTCCTCGCCCTTCTCGGTTTGCGAGTTCGCGTCCTGTCGGCACTCGAACGTCTTGACCTCGACCGTGGTGGCCTCGATCGGGTAGTCGTTCTCGTCCTTCGTCAGCCGGTTGACCGTCCCGTTGCCGACGTTGGACCCGCCCGCCGTGACCGACCCGAACGTGATGTTGCGCGAGTTCACGGACAGCGAGTTCGCGTCCATGTACTCGTACAGCCGCGACAGGATCGTGAGCGGGTCGGTGTCGGGCCAGTTCCGCACCTTGGCGATGTGGAGCAGCGGCGGGGTCAGCATCGACGCCACGACCTCGCTCGTCATCAGCGAGGCGTAGCGCGACCGGAACGACTCCAGCGCGTCGAGCAGTTCGGGCGTGAAGTCGCCCTCGACCGCCTGCTGGATCGTGTCGATCTGCGTGGCGAGCGTCGTGGACGTGACCTCGGCCCGGTCGCGGACCAAGTGCAGCGCGTACATGATCTTGCCGATCAGCGCCTGCGACTCTGCGAACGTCGGGCTTGCCACGGGTCGCTACTCCAGCGGGATCTCGGGGCCGTTGTCCGACCCCTCGACGACTTCCTCGATGCGCACGAACTTCGACAGCGGCTCGTCACCGGGCCTGGCGATGTAGTGCGGGTTCGGGACCTCCTCCCACTCGTTGAGCGGGTGCCCCGTGGCCGGGTCCATCTTGCGCACGGCGTTGCGGACCGACAGGATGTCGCCCCGCCCCGCGTCCCGGTTGCGCCAGCGGATCACCTTGCGGCGGATCGCGGCCTTGACGCGCTCGAGCTCGCACGCGGGCCCGCCGACGATGAACTCCTCGACGCAGCCTCGCTGCGGGATGTTCTCGTACTCGCCCTCGGCGTTGCGCTTGCGCTTGTACGTCTGGACGCCGAACGCCTTGCCGCCGAACGTCTTGAAGTGGAACGGCGCCATCGGGACGTCGAACTCGAACTCCTCGCCGTTCGGCTTGCGCCGCTTGACGAGGGCCGTCTTGATGATGCAGCGGAACGACTTGAGCGTCGGCGTGGTCGGAGCGGTGCGGGCGGGAGCGGCTGCGGGCATCTGTCTACCTCCTAGATGCGCCCCCGGGAGCCTGTCCCCCGGGGGCTGCGGACTACTTGTGTCGGTCCAAGTACGCGATGGCGCGTCGGAAGTTCTCCACGGAGTCGCGCATGAACCCGATCCCGACGTTGCAGTCGTGGCACAGGAGGCCGCGAACCTTTCCCGTCGTGTGGTCGTGATCCACGCACAGCCGTGAACGCTTGCGGCGCGTCCCGGTCTTTGCCATGCCGATCGACGGCGTCGAGCCGCAGATCGCGCACGCGCCGCCCTGTTCGAACACCATCCGGTCGTAGTCGTCTACGCCGATGCCGAACGCCGAGCGGAGGTTGTTGTCGAGGATGCGGCGGGCCCGACTCGGATCCTGGCGACCGCGAGTCATCGACTCGCGATTCGTCTTTCGGATCTCGTTTCGGTTGAGCACGCGATACCTCGCCATGTACTCGTTGTTACAGGGCTTGCACCGACCTTGCGGGTAGACGCGGCCCTTGACCTTGACGCGGTGGTACTCCGTGTGCGGCTTGACCTCGCCGCACACGGAGCACGCCTTCGACGCAACCCGTTGTTGCGCCTCAGGTTGCATCAATTGTCGACCTTGATCGTCGCGTACGGGGTGGCGATGCCGTAGCCGAAGCGGGCATCCCACTGGGCGAACTCGACCTTCGTGGCGAGGACGCCGTTGTCCATGCTGTCGTCGAACAGCACGATCTTCTCGGTGATCGGGTCGCGCTCCTGCACGACGAACGGCTTGCGGCGCGGGTCCTTGAGGAACACGAACCAGTCGTTGTCGGTGATCCGCGCCGTCGGGACCAGCGTGATCTTCTTCGCGGCGGCCTGGATGACGTTCGACACGCCCGCGTTGCTCGTCGAGTTCGCGTACGCCTGGATCGTCTGGTGGACGGCCTCGGTGAACACGCGCTCGTTGGCGGGCTTGAAGAACACGACGAACCCCTTGTCGAGGTCCGAGGCGTCCCACAGCGGCTGGCCCTCCGTGTCCTGGAACGCAGCGAACTGCGCGAACACGCTGAAGAGGTCCGTGACGATGGCCGGGCCGCTCGCCACGCCGCTGCCCGTGAGGCTGTTGCCGCCCGACGCGCCGAAGCGGGTCGAGGACGAGTACAGCGCCGAGCCGTCGGCGGCGTTCGGGATCGACGGGAGCAGGTCCGTGTCGGCCGCGCCCGTCATCATCTGGAACAGGACGCGCTCGTGGACGAGCGGGCCGCTCATCGCCACGTCCTTGACGCGGGGGAGCAGCGACTTCGTGAGGTCGTCGCGCCGGTCGTCCCGGTTCCACTCGGTGCGGATGCCCCACGAGCGGTTGCGGACGCTGAACGTCGCGTCCTTGAACGACTTGCTGCGGATCTCCTCGCCCTCGCTCCAGATCGCCCAGTGGGGGGCGCTCTCGTAGAAGGCGTAGTTCTCGATCCGCTTGTCGGACGGGATGAACTCCGCGATGGTGCCCATCCGCTCCTGCACGCCCGTGTACGAACGGGCGTAGGTGTCCGCGAACTCGGCGCGGATGCCCGCGACGATGGTGTTGGTCGAAGAGGTCGTGTTGCCGGACATGTTGTTGCGCTCCTATGCGCGGAAATGTGCGCCTAGAGGGCGCGGGACTCGCCGGGGGTGAACGTCTTGACGTCGCACAGGGTCGAGGACCCGTAGTAGCGCGAGACGTAGCCGATCGCCTTCGTGTTCGACGTGGCGGACAGCGTGAGGGTGTCGTCGGCCGTGGCGTACACGAGGTCGCCCACGTCGTCGATGTTGTTGACGCCGGTCACGTTGACCTTGACGAGCGTGAACCCACCCTCGATGACCTTGACCTCGCTGTCGCCCTGCGCACCGTCCGCCGTGACCTTCTCGCGGACCATGCCGAGCCAGTTGAAGTTGGCGGTGTCGGCGGCCTCGACGACGAGGCCGGTGCTGTTGTCGAGGAATGCGTACGCGCCCTTGTAGAACACGTTGGACGCGGTGCCCGGGTACGACCCGAGGCGGCAACCGTTGTCGCCTCGCGTGATCCGGCTGGTGTCTGCGGACAGAGCCATGGGGAACTACTCCTTGATGAGCCGGTCTGCGCGGAGCAGGGCCCGGACGAAATCGACCTTCTTGAGCGACGACGCCCCGTTCAGCGCCTCGTACTGCGCGGCGTACTGGTCGGCCTTGGCCCGGACACCGGGCTCGAGCGACCCGAAAGCCTCGGTCATGGCCGGGTCCTCGGGAGCCTCGATGGCGCCCTCGATCGTGGACGGCGGCGACTTGCGGCCATGGGTGCGGATCGCGGCGGCGTACGCCTCGACGACCGGCATCCCCTTCTCCGAAGCCATGGCGACGAGCTTCGGCTCGAGGTCGGGCGCGACGGCGAACCCGTCGGCGGCCAGCCCCGTCACGATGCCGCGCACCTTGGCGTCCCGCTCGCGGGCGACCTTGGCGGCCTCGGCCTCGGCCTTGAGGATGTCCACCTGGGCGACGAGGGCGCCGAACTGCTCGGGGCTGATCGACGTGGATCCGGTCGCCGTCTCGGGCGTGGCCGCGTACGGCATCGGGCTTGGCTTCGTCGCGCCCATCGGCTGCGCGGGGGTCTGCGCCTCGGCCGACTTCTGCGCGGCGGCGACGAGCGCGGCGACCTGGGACTGGAGCATGGCGACCTGCCCGTACAGGGCCGTGAGGTCGATCCCGGGCGTCTCGGGCGCCTTCGGGGTGTCCGGGCTCCCCTCGGCCTTGGGCACCGTGTCCTCGGGCTTCTCACCCTTGGGCGCCTCCACCGGCTTCTCGGCGGCGGGGGGCGTCGGGGGCGTCTCGGGGGCGGACTTCTCGCTCGGCTTCTCGTCCATGGCGGCGGCGAACCTCATCGTGGTGCGGACCGTCCCGCCCTCGGCGGAGTACGCCGCAACGAGCGTGGCGGGCTCCTCGGTGGCGATGGCGATCGGCGGGGTCTTGATGGCGGGCGCGTTCGGGAGCAGCGCGGCGCTGTGCAACTCGTGGTCGCTCAACCCGGCCTCGACCGAGACGTAGGGCAGTTCCCCGCGCTTGATGCGCTGGTAGTCGGCATCGGGAATGCGCTGGAAGTCCGCGTACGTCGCGGCAGCGTCCCGGGTGACGAGGTTGCCCGCCTCGTCCTCCTCGACGGTCTTGAGCGTGCCGACGTGCGTCGGGACCACGAAGCCGAGGTTGCGCACCTTGGCGCTACCCCCGGTGTGGTTCTCGTGGAGCGGCGGGATGTGCCCGACCGCCTTGAACCGCTCCTGGGCCTTGCGGACGGCCCGATCCTGCCATTCCCGCGTCACCTCGACCTTGCGCAGTTTGTTGCTGGCAAAGATCGGGACGCCGTGGATGTTCCACGTCCCGTCGGAGTTCTTGGAGGCGCGATAGCCTTGGGCCATGCGCAGGAACCTACGCGATGCGCGGATTCCTGCGGCTGCGAAAAGTTGGCGGTGTCAAGAACAATCCCGCCCCGCTACACCACCCCCCGGTACACCGCCCGGCCCTCCCCGTCGGCGGCGTACTCGTAGAACCGTCCCGGGTTCGAGGGGACCGGCTTCCACAGGACAACCCACGCCCCGTCCAGGCGGGTGCCGTCGAGGGGGCCGCCGACGAGCTCGACGGAGGGGGTCATAGGAACGTCGTCGGGTTGAAGGGCGACATCGGGTTCAGCGGGTCGAGCGTCGTGCCGTAGATGGTCGGCGTGTCGTCGTCCCGCTTCGGCTCCGACGGGGCGACGTAGGACCCCGGGGCGTACGCCGTGTGCCGGGGCATCACGTCCCACCGAGCGAACGCCTCGAAGTACCGACGAACAGTCCTCGCACGGGACCGCTCTTGCCGCAGCGCGATTGCCATCCGCAGCATCCGCCGTTCGAACATCCACCGCAGTAGTCGGCGCACGGTCACTCCCCCTTCGCAATCGCCTCGGCGCGGGCGAGGGCGATAGCGCGGTCACGCGCCCACGTCACGTCGGGGACGGGTGCGGTGTTGATCGCCTCCCGCAGCACGCGCACGATGGCGGCGAGGCGCGGGGCGTGCCCGTCGCGGTCGGCTTGCGCCACACGAACGCGACGAGCGAAGTCCTCAAGCGACTCCCCGTAGCGTGCGATGTACGTAGGCGCGTCGTCGCTAGCCGCCACCTCCCTCAACAGCGCGTCCAACGCCGAGGGGGCGGGGGTGTCAGCGGGCATGGGTGCCATCCTTGATTGCAACCGCGATGGCGCGTGGACTCGGGCGGAGCGGGTGAACACAATCGCGCTCGTCGCGCCAAATCACGCAGCACCGCTGGTGAAAGAAAACCCCGTGGATCGTGCAGCCGTTGGCCGCTTCCCAACCGATCTTCTCGCCGCACTCGGCGCAGAGTTCGGCTGACTCAAAGCGGTCAAGCGGAACGTCGTCGTTCGCGTCACCCACGGTCAGCCTCCTTCGGCGCCGACCGCGTCCACACGATGCCGTCACTCATCTCGTCGCCTCCCATTCCTTGAGCAGCCGCTCCACCTCGCGCCGCTCCCGGGGCTCGAGGTCGTACCCGCGCAGCATCTTGCGCACGAGGTAGAGCAGGCGGCGGTAGCCCTTGGCGGACACGCCTAGTCCATCGGCTCGATGGTCACGCGGTACTTCTTGCCCCACACGAAGCCGAGCGGGTCGGGGCGCTTCGCGCCGTTGACGTACTGGTACAGGTGGACGGTGAGCGACGGCGCCTCGTCGTTGCTCCCCATCGACACCGACTCGCAGTAGCGGTCCTTGTCGGACTCGACCTTCGTGGACGTACACAGGGCCGTCACGATCATTCCGGGCTGCTTCGCCATGGTTGCCTCCTTTACTGGTTCCGAACGAGTTTGATGCCGACGAACACGGGCCACGCCATAGCGCGAAGGATGGCCCTCGCGTGCTGCCGCGTATTCATCGGCGGGACGACGACGCCCTTGTCGGGGAACAGTCGCGGCTCGTACTTGAGCACCAGCCCGATGCAGGTTCCGAAGAACCACGTCGCAAACAGCACCCCAAGCAACGCGCTCGCCATGGTGCGCACCTCGTCGGCCCGATTGCCGATGCGCACAAGTATGCGCATCCCGGTGGACAGCGCAACCCTTTTCTACGACCGCCACCCAGGGTCGGGGTGCGCCCCCGGGGGGATCGTCGCGGGCCGAACGCGCCCGTCACTCAACAGAATCCCGAGCGACTCGGCTTCGATGCGATCCACAAGGCGCAGGCCGTGTCTGCAACGATGGCCGTACGGGGGTGCCGCCACGTTCCAAATCGGGTCGTCGGGTGACGCGACGAGCCCGACGTACTTTCGGTGGTTGGGGCGCTCGTCGGCGTCGTGGATCCCCTGCACCATCACAGCCGGAGCCACGAGGCGCACGTCGGGATCCTTCGCCTGCGTCAACCGGCCCTGCGTGTAGGCCCTCGACACCGCGTTTTGGTAGACCAGTTCCGCGTACGACTCGCTCCACGGGCCGAGGTCCGCGACGGCCTCCCGCGCCTCGGTCAGCGTCTTGCCGTCCCGAATCGCGCCCGCAATCGCGTCCCGCACCCGCGTCAACTGCTCCTCGTCGGCGGCCTTCGCCATGGTGAACGCCCGCTCGATCGGGTTCAGCCGCACCGCCTCGCGGTACGCCGACGCGAGGGCCGGGCGGCGCGACAGGACCGACGCCACGGCTTCCTCGAACGTCGTGGACGGCACCACCGCCGACCCGGCCCCGCCCATCGGGGGGATGCGCACGCCGAGCGCCGCCGGGGTGGTCCGCTCCACCGCGACCGGCACCGCCGCGCCCGCATCGGCGGCACGCTTGCCCATGCGCTCGATTTCGATCAGCACCCGCTCGGCGCCGAGTAGGTGCGCGAGGATCTGTGTGGCGTAGATCGACCGCCCAAGGTTGCGGAGAAGCCGCTCCCCAATCGCCGCATCCGGGGTGCCTTTCGCCCGCTCGCGCAGCAACAGGATCAGGGACTCGCGGATCGACCCCGAGTCACGGTCCAGCAGGGCCGACAGTTCCTCGGCGCTCGTCGTCACCCGGGGGCTCATCGGGCACCCGCCACGTGATGCGCACCACCGCGCTCCCGCACCGGGGGCATCGCGGTTCGACCGGCACCGACCACGGCTGCCCCGGTATCGTGAACGCCGCGTCCCCGCCTTCCGCCGACTCGGATTCGTACCGGACGAGGCAGGCGTGACAGGTGAGGATCAGGGGCGACACGGGGGGCCATGGTACGCCGCCGGGTGGTCACGGACGGGGGGTTAGGCCGCCTGCCGCATGACGACGGTGACGAGGCGTTCCGCGCCCTGGTTGACGCCGCTCCCCGTGGTCTGCGACAGCACCTTGATATGCGTCGCGCCCAGGAACCACGCCGACGGCAGCGGGATGAACGTCGCCGTCCCGGTCGGGATGTCGGCGGCGATCAGTTCGAGGTTCTTGACCGGGATCGGCGCGTTGGTCGTGCCGACCTCGGGCCGCTTGACCGGGTAGTACGTCGTCCCGCCGTCGGGCGACACGGTGAACGACACGCCCGCTGCGGTCCACACCGCCGGGATCACGATGCCCACGACCTCGCGGTACTTGACGAGGACCGCGTCGCTCGTCGAGGCGCCGTTGGCGATGGTGGCGGTGGCGGTGGTGATGTCGGCTTGCATCGTGATGGCTCCTAGTGGGCCGCAATCCTACGGCACGGGGGGTTACGGATCGTCCTCAATAGCCGCGACGAGGCACAGCAGCAGCGCCTCGGCTTCGGCGTCCCAATCGACCCGGGCGTCCTCGACGGTGCGCCGCAGTCGCCCGGGACGCCCGCCGCCGCCACCCGTGCCCGCCGCAGCGCCCGGAGGCGTGTAGGTCGAGGTCAGAGTCGCGGACACCGACGCCGAGCCCGACAGGCTCGCGCTGACGCTCCCGGGGTCCGACTCGGGACCGAACCAGTCGGAACCGAACCAGTACCCGCCCAACCATTGAGGGTTCCACGGCATGGCCTGCCCTCACGGTGAGTAGGTGACCGAGGTGCGGTTCCCGTCGCTGTCCGCCTCGCCCTCCACGCGGGTCGTCGTCCCGTCGAGCGCCGTGAACACCGGGGAGTCGGGCCCCCCGCTGCTCTTGCCCGCCACGACCGCCGCGATGATCCGCAGCACCTCGTCGTAGGTGTACCCGGCTTCGGCTGCCGCGCCCCACACCGCGGCCGCGACGTTCGCCGTGGTCAGCGTGCCGCCCGTGACGGTCAAGTCCGCTGCCATCGACCCGAGCGCCGTCAAGACCGCCTCGACCGCCCCCGCCCCGGTCAGCGCCGCGACGAGGTTGCCGAGCGCCGACCGCTCCCCCGCGAGGTCCCCGGTGCCCGACAGCGCGGCCTCCATCCCGCCGGCACCGACCACATCCCCCGCGAACGTGCCCGCCCCGGACAGTTCCGCGACGAGCGAGACGATCAGCGACAGGTCGGATTGCGTCAGCCCGCCCGACCCGCTCAACGCCGCCTCGATGTTGCGCCCCGCCGTCGGGTCGGCGGTGGCGCCGCCGGTCCCGTCGATGAGCGTGCGCGAGG
>JACCDG011071286.1_pt1 | contig 12358 bp, 10 predicted proteins | sample 7442471 | NCBI WGS metagenome assembly JACCDG01 (sample SAMN15323444, study PRJNA562643) | freshwater metagenome | isolation source: river surface water | place: USA:Blue River Watershed | collected 2017-08-17 | reverse complement strand
TTTTAAATTTTCCTATTAGGAAGCCGAAATCAGATTAGTGATTTCTTTTCTACTTCAACACCTTGGTTGAAAAGATATACTTAACAGTTTTTGATTTTGTTTGATTTAACTAACCCACCCTTGGATTTTACTTTACCGTAATCCTTGTGATCCATATTGACGGAACCATTACCTGCATAACCCATCATGTTACTAATGGTAGTGTCTTCACTATTTTTGGGTTTGAGTTTTTGTTTATACTTTTTATACAGTCCCATTTTTAAAAGTAGTTGTACGAGGGCCTATAATAGCCATCAATGCACCAAGTAAACCTATTACAACATTATCTGTAGCCAAATCTGCTGTCAGATTTACCAAGAATTGAACGTTGGGAAGATTGATAACATCGGTAGCAAACAAGGTTAGAAGTGTACCCAAAGTAGATTGTACAAGGATAAACACTACAGGATTTGCGATTTTAAGTTTATCGAGTTGGGTTGCTAAAAACTTAGCAACCCAATTATAGAAACCTTCAAATTGTGCCATTTTTTATTTTTTATTTTTTAATAAGTTCAAGAATCATTTTTCTAATTTCTTCTACTTCTTTCTCCAGTTGAACTACTCTTTGGTTAAAAGTAGCACCGTCAATTAAAGACTGCTTTACTTCTTTTTCAAGATTGTCAAATCTTTCATAAAGAGATCGAAGAAAAAAAGCGATTACTGCTAAAAGCAGGGGAGTTACAATAAGACTGATTTGCACAAGTGGAGTATTATTCATGGTTAGTGACTACTTGTGGGGAGTTGGATTAAGCGTTATCACCAAGATCAAATGCTGTACTTGCTGAGTCTTTTACCCATACATACCAATCTTCTGCTGTAGCAGATTCTTTAGCAACAAACATACCTCCAATAGGTATGTTCTTCATCTCAGATTCAGTAGGAGCAGTAGCATCTGCAACAATCAAGTGAGGAATCATTGGATAAAAATTACAGCAATTTACTGTTCCAATAATACCTCGATTTTCAAGAGTGTCTGTAACTGCTTTTGCTAAATCAAGACCTGGTTGTTTTTCTTTCTTTTTGTGACTGTAAGTACCTAAGTTAAGTACCCATTCTGGTTTGTTTGCCATGATTGCTTATTTATTAGTTAAACGGTTGTCCAAGTTGCTGACCGATAAATCTGTACTTCAGTAGCATCAGTGTTAAAAATCATAAGTCCTTCTACAGGAGTTAAAGCATCTCTTTCTGCTTCCGTATAGAAAGGTAAAATAGTTTTAGTAGTAATTTGTCTTTTTAGTTGATCTATTTGACGTTGTAGATCTCCTAAGATAGAATCCAAATTAATAATCGTACTTGTATTCATGTCTAAATATACTAAGAATTAAGAATAGATTTTGTAAATAATTATAATAATTTTGATTATTATCTTTTAATATTACTTATAACTGATCTGATCTTTTGTTCTGGATCTTCATTAATAAGGATGTCGTCAAACTGAGTAATCTTAAGTAGGTGTCTAAAGAACTTGGTATCTCCCTTTTCAATATCAAACTGTGGCATATTTTTCTGATAGTAAGCATCTGGAGAACCTATTACTAAGTCATACAAAGAGTTAGTGAGTTTCCAAGTATTGTCAATAATTGAAAGCCCGATAGTAGGACTTTCTAACCACTTAACACCCTCAGTTAGGACAGGAGGAACAAAAGATTCCTCAAGATTAAAGAACGGCATTGCAGATAAAGCCTCAGTTTCATTCTTTGCTTGAATTATCATTAAGATAGCGTAGTTTTCAGCGAAAGAGTTCTTTTTGAGTTTTTTAAACTTGTCAGGATCATCTGCTTCAAACCCAAACACTAAGGAAAGGATTGCAAGAGTAGCCATCATTACACCTATTTCTTTAACTGCTGTGATATACTCTCTTTGTTCTCGTGGAGTCATAGCATGCCAGTTTGCTCTACCTGTAGTTAAGATGTCTCTAAGAAGATTAAGAGAAGACTTAAAGAAAACCCACCAGTATCCTTCAAAGTCCTCACCCATCATATAGTTAGCCCTCTTTCTATCGAATCTTCTTCTAAGCATTGGAATAAGCCAGTTCTTAAAGTAAAGTACTGCTTGACCTATCGTAGTAGTAGACAAGAACGTTTTATTAGAGACTCTACCTTGAACATACTCTACTACTGTTTTGTAAGCAAGACGAGTTTCCATCATGTAATCCATGTCAACAGTTCTACCTGTTTTTACATCCTTCCATCCGGGTTCTACTCCCATCACTTCATCAGAGGTGATAATGTCATATAAAGATTTTTGTTCTCCCTTGTCATTCTTTACTTGAACGTGATAAAGTCTTGCATACATCAGATTAACACTGATGCTAAATTCCATCATCTCATTAAAAGCCATTATCCCCTTAGTAGAGAGGTTTTTAAGAGTGGCTCCTTTTGAAAGATTGTTAAAAATATTCGAATCCAAAGAAGGATCTAACCAAGTGATAATATGATAGTCCTTGTCTCTTTTTTCTAAGGGTTTTTCTGCTTGACTTAAGTAGTGAGCATAACTCGTTCTAAAATTAAGTGATGCTTTAGTCATTGCTTTGTTTGAAGACCAATCTCCAAACTGAGCACCTATCATATTTTGAAGTCTACCCTGAAGGTTGTTTTTAACTACGTTAGGAATATTGAAACCAAGAGAACCTATCGTGTTTATTTTACGAATAGTTCTTAAAGTATTCTCAGCGAACTTACCTACTTCTTCTTGTTGATTGATTCCGTAGATAATGTTTTCTTTACCGAATCTCAAAGCGTTTAACCTGTTCTTAGTTTTAGAGTTAGTTACCATAGAATTCTCAATCAAAGAAATAATAGGTAACGATTTCATTAGTTTATCTGCGGTTTTAGTTGATGCAGAAAATCTAATTACACTCATTAAAACATCTTTTGAAACCACGTCAGGTTCGTGATACTTAGTAAAAGGAACTGCTACTCGTAATGCTCTTTCAGTATCAGTTTTAGATTCTTCTTCTTGTTCTTGGTTTCTCCACCATGCTAAAAATTTATCCTTTATTCCTTTGAATCCCGGCATTTTAGATGCTTGTTCATCGTAGTTACCAGCACCTTCTTCGAACCTGTTAGAGGAGTCAAAGAAATCTTTCTTTAGACTTTTAAGGTATCCTTCTTCGTAAACCTGCTTTTTGATGTAAGGAAGGACGTATCCTATATTTCCTTCTGCTATAGTAGTAGAGGCTTGAGTATTTAAATGGTAATCAGTAACTTGTTTAAGAATACGAGAAGCGGCTACATCCTTAGGATTACTGGAATTAAGAAGTCTTTTATATTCGGGGTTTTGAAACTCTTCAGACTTTGGATTCCACTTATTTAAACGTTCGTTAAAAGTAAGGGGTATTTTTTCTGTGTGCCATTTTTCTCTAACTGTTTGATTAGAATATTTATGTGAAGGACTCAAAAGGATGTACTCACTGTTAACAGGTTCAATTTTATGCCAGATATAAGTAGGTGTCCATCTCTTAGACTCTCCTTCGGGGGTAAATTTTGTCTTTAAAAAGTGATTATTGTAAAACCACTTAGTAAATTTATGATCAGGATTCTCTCTTAGGGTTTTGTGAAAGTCAGGTCTTGTAATGAAGTCTGTTATTTTAAGTCCTTGTACCCACATATAACTTGCTGAGTCGTTATGTAATTCAGCAAAACCTGTGCTGGTAATCATTTCATTAAAAGCGTCCTTATAAGAATCAGTTACATCTTTGGATTGAATTTCATCCAACTTGGATACCAAGTCTCTGATTTGTTTTTTTACTTCTTTTAATTCAGAGTCTTTAATCTCTTTAGACTCTTCACGAGTTAATCTTTTAATTTCTTCTATTTCTTCGTCTATCTCTTTGACTAATTTTTGAATCTCTGGAGTAGATTGAATTCCATCAAAGACATTATCTTCATCTCTAAGATGAGAAGTAAGGTTAAACATTTGTTCCCAAAGATCACCTAACTTACTCTTGTTATCTACTCCAGTGATTTCAATTACTCGATCAGTTAGGGTTTGGATTTGATCACTTATTTCTTTTCTTTGATTGTACCAGTCTTGGTGAAATTTAGTTACCGTATTATTATCTAACCATTCTATTACGTCTATTAAATTTTTCTCCTTTGCGTACTTATAAAGATTTACAAAATTGTCCTTACCCTCGATCAACTTAAGTTCAAGAGTATCTTTAATCTCTGGACTAAGAAGCAAAGTAGTTAAGAAGACTTGAAACTCTACTCTGAACTTGGATACATCAGGTTTATATTCGTAAAATTCTCTGTCAATTTCAGCCTTCCTTTGAAGGAATAAAGCCTTTTCTAAATCCTTACCTACTTTGGGATCACCATTAGAATAGGTAGGTCTTTTCATTTCTTTAAGTTCATTTCTTAAAGCAAGAATTTTTCGATTGGTTTCCCTTAAGGAAAGCCCTTCTTCCATTCTTGCGTTGTCAGAGAGTTCTCTTATTTTATCATAAATAGAGGATTGTTCTTCCCTAATCTCTTCAAAGAGTTCTTTATTCTCTTCAAGTAGAGCGTCGTACTTAGTATAAAACTCAGGTTTGTATTCTCTGTGCCAATTAATAGTTAACCACTTATCAAAGTCATCTCGAATCTTAATATATTCTTCGTGGGCTTTTTTCACTTCTTCCTTTGAAGAGGAATTGTTGTTTTTAATTTCTAACCATTTTTCTTTTGCTTGTCTAACCTCGTATTGTTTTTCATCCCTCTTCCACTCATTCATATAAGGATGAAGTAGAGTCCATGCTTTCTTTGGAACCATTTTACCATTCTCATATTCAAGAGTGTCATCTAAATAAAGGATTTTATCTTGCCATTCCTTAGAAGTTAATCCACTTTTAGATTCTTCATCGGAAATAAACTGACCCAATCTTTGAGCAGGAGCAAGTTCATCTACGTTAACTGTGGCTTTAATCTTTTCCAAGTGTACAAACAAAGTACCTATCAAGGGATCAGAAGAGTTGTGTAAAACTTTGACCCACATTGTCAAGGGTGAGATGTCCTCGGTTTCACCATTAAGAATTTTTACTATATCTTCAGCAGATACAAAATGTCCTTCCTTATCTTTTATTTTCTCAAGTCTATCAATAGACTTCTGGATTTCTACTTTTGCTCCTTCTGGTGCTTTTGTTAATCTTTCTTTGAGTTCATCTATTTCAAATTGTTTGTGAAGATTATAAGAATCTAAATAAGGAGCAAGTTTAGACGCTATTACTTTAACACTTAAGTCTCTACTTTTAAGTTTAGTAGATTCTATTTGAGCAAGAAGTTCTCCCAACAAAGAATTAAGAATGTCTGTATTAGGTACATTCTTAGTGACTTCTCTGAGATCATCTATATAAGACTTCCATTTGTTACCCATCTTGGTAACTAATGCAAGTTCTTGAATAGCAATGTCTATATCTTTTTGAGTACCTGAGGCTATCCTATTTTTGATGTCTTCGTAATCAGCATTATTTCTACGTCTGAAGAATTCAGTCATTGCTTCAAGTGTCCCAACAAAATGAGTTAGGAGTTCTTCGTACTTTTCAATCTTGTCTAAAAGTTGTTTACCTTGATTGGCCTTGGTAACAGGTAAAAGCAAATCTCCTTCATCCCTAAAAAGAGAAGAGAATTCTTCATCTATTTGTTTACCTAATCTTTGTTCAAGACGAGTAATATCTTTAGACTCGTTTGTGATGATTGAGAAGGCTCTACCAATACTTTTGGTTAAAGTGGGTTGATCTGCTCCCTTTAAAGTTTTTAATAGTGTTTGAATGTTACTTCTTTGGGCTTCTATTCTGTCCTTTCTCTTAACCCTATCTAAGAAAGGTTCGTAAGGTTGTTTTATTTTACTCTCGTTATAAAGTCCGAACTTAAAGTCTTTACCTGCATAAGGAGGTTTATTGTCAATAAAGAGAGAGTCTTTATTATTCTCAATAAGATCTTCTACAGGATTCGTCATTGTAGTTCCCATAGGATTTCCCTGCTCATCAAAAATTTCTACTTCTCGATTTACAAAATTAATTTCAACTCCGGGAAACAAAAGACTCAACTTCTCAATAAGGTTAGGGTGAGAAGGTAACGAAGTATAAAATTCGAGATTTTCAATTACTTGTGCTTTATCCTTAAGTTCAAGACCTAACTGAGTAAACTCTACTTTTTCATAGAATTCACCAAGAGCATCCATATCAAATCCCATCAAAACCTTAGACTTTTCTCCTTTATTTTTCCAAGGATAAGAAGCACTTTTAAACACAGTGTCACTAAGATTTATAAAAACCTTAGGATAGTACTTAGTGTCTACATTTCCTACTGTAGTGAGAATAGTAGATTCCTTTACAAAGTCACCTAAAGAGTACATATCTTCAAGCATCATAGACCTTTCTCTGTAAAGACCACTGGTATCAAGATTAACTATTTTTTCAGCAGATTTAATAAAAGCACCTATTGAAGTAGTCTGACCTTTAACCCATCTAAAGAAGTCTTTAATCCAACGAATCATATTTTCTATTAAGGAGTCAGAGCCTGTCCAATATCTAAATAACTCTTTGTCAGTGAGGTAAAGACTTACGAGTTTAGCCATCGCTTCCCTTTTGAGTCTGTCTGTATCATTACCATAAATCTTACGATAATCTGCTACTACCTTTTTATATAATCGAGTGCGAGTAACTTCATCTCTCATAGTTTTTTTAAGAGGGTTGTCGTCCTTCATCAACTCGATTAAAAAGTGTGAAACCTCTTCCGAGAGTGCTTCTTCCTTACCTTTCTGAAGTTGGATGGTAAAATTCTTGATTTTAGCAATACCATTAACTCCCTTTTGAGATAAGAGATCATCTAAGACTTCTATCTTAAAGTCAGGATTTAACTTAAGTGCAAATTGAATTAGTTTAGAATATAAAGACTCATCCTTAATTACTTGATTAGGTGATAAGACGATGAATATATCTGTTGTAAAATTATCATGTACGTTTTTTATAATCACTCCGTCATTACCGTTTTCTACAGCCCTATCTACAAGATCCTTAAAATTTTCTTTCTCTCTGGAGTATCCATCTTTAGTGTCTACTATAAGTGGATTATTTAAAGTAATAATATATTGATTTTGAAATTTTCTTTTTCCATACACAGAATCTAATGGAGCCTTGTCTTTAGAAAAGAAAATGGCGTTACTATTTCCTTTTTTAACTTTACTAAAAAATCCATCTGTAAAATTACTTTTAAATGTTTTTATATCTTCATCAGAACCATGCCAAACCCGATATTCGTTTGGTTTTAATGTACTTCCTGTAATCTCTGTGAATAAAGAATCAGAACCAAGTTGAAACATTATATCTGTTAAGTCTCGACTTTTATCTATAATTACTTCGTTCCAAGTATTTCCATACTCATCTGTAATTAGAGTAGGATTATACCCTTGTTTCTTTAAGACGTTAGTTACGGTGTTTTCATAGAAACTCCAAATAGATCTAAGTTTACCAAAATCTTGTCGAGCAGATTTTATTTCTTGTTCAGTAGTTTTTATTTCATTTTGGATTTTTTCAAGACTATATTTATGCCATTCTTTAAGATTTTTTTCAAATTCTTCTTTGGATATTTCAGTATTAATAGGTAATCTATTACCGTCATTAGTATCTACTGTCTGCTTATAATATTTATTTTCTTTATCAGTTAAAAATGAAACTGTACCAATAGAAAATATAAAAGGATTAATCTGCCATTCTTCAGTTACGTTTTCCCATGTTAACTTTTCTATGTGCAAAACTTTTAAGCGATCTTGTTTCATTTTAACAAAATCGTCTAATGTCTGATGTCCTTCAATTTTACTTGCTGTGTTACCACTTGGAAACACTACTTTTTCATATCCTCTTTTAGCACTGTCTTGAATAAAAGATTTAACAAAAAATGTTACCCACTGATTGTCCTTGTTAAGGAGTTGTAAAAATTTGTTTGGATTTGTTTTTGTTAATACATAATATTCATACTGCTCATAATCAGAAAACTTTACTCCAAGTCTTTTCATATTTGCATAGTTCCGTAACCTCGATTCTCTAACCTCATTCGATAAAATTTTCTCTTCTTCTTCAATTTCTTTTCTCCGTTCAACACTTAATATACTTATTAAATCAATTTTATCTCTACCCTTCTGAAATAAGTCTGACTGTAATTCAAGTAAGCGTCGAGTTTTAGTAGGAATACCTTCTTTGCCTAAAGTATCAGGATCTTCAAAATTAGAATCCATAGCGGCCCTGTTGATCGCAACGTCTTCAGACAAGCCTTGTGCTATATATTCTTCATATCTTTTTTGTTGAAAGATTTCATTATAATCTTTATATGTTTTCTCTACAGTTTTATCATCACTTCTAAACCAACCGATTCCTTCTTTACTAGCAAACTGTGCGTGACCAGTAATACTTGGAGTAATTCCTGGAGTTCTTAATTCTATTTCACGATAATTAGTACCACCGGGTACTGTTAGGTTAGAGTAATACTGTGTTGGAGTATTTGAAGGAGTTACTATTTCTAAAATACGATAATATTCTTCTTTAGAAATATCTTCTTCTGTTTCGTAATCATAAAAATCAGGCCCGTCCCAAGGATTTAAATTTGGATTAGCAATTCTTACTTTAGTAAATACTTGTTTATTGTTTCCATAAATATCATTTGAATAACCTTTACTATAATACCAACCATTATATCTAAAACTGTCAGTTTTATTTGGAATATATTCATTCTTTTGTAACGCTACATTAACCTCAACACCATAACTATAATTAACAAGTAACTCTGTAATTAAGTCTTGTTTAGTTATAGGCTGATTTCTTTCTTTAAGGTTATTAATTGTGTCTTTAAGTATATCTATTTGTTGATTAGATACACCTTGTTTAGAAATATCATTAATAAATCCTTGAAGATTATCTAATTTAGGTTGTCTTACTTTGTCAGATTCAAGTGCATTTATTAATCTAAATTTATAAATAATTTGATTGTCTTCTGGAATAGGAGTAAACTCTTCACCTAAGTCAGAGTTGTTACCAGAGAGTTGTTTTTCATATAGTCCTAATTCTTTTCTTTTCTCGTCTATTCTGTCTAAAACTTTAGGATTAGGAATTGCTTTTAAGTTATTTTGAGTAATATCTCTAATCCAAGGTTTTCCTGATACGTTATATGCTTTGATAGATTCTTGTTCTAATTGATCTACTGCTTTGTCAAAAGTAATAGAATCAATAATAGTTAAGTCTTCTGAAAGTGCTCCAGTGACTTCAGTTAAGAAATATCGTGAATTATCTAAGGACGATTTAAAAGGAAGAGTACAGTTCATTAGTAGTCAGTTTCTATGTAAATACGAGATACTTCAAGAACCACAGCAGCAGCAGTTCCACCGTTATTCATATATTCGTGTCTTGTTAAAAAAGTAGTTGAAGCAGGTAAATCTGTAGTAATTTCTCCTTCTGCAACATCTCCTGTGTCTAATCGTACTACACGATAAAACACAGAAGAACCATTAGGAGGAGCAAACATCATAAACTCATATACTACCGTCGTATCGTTGGAAGGAAAATCAGACCCCAAAGGTATCTTAGTACAAGTTAAAGAAGCGTCGTTGTGCATTATTTGAAGTTCAGTATCTGCTGAGTCCCAACCCACAAATATACAGTTGGTTAAATTAGAAGGAACAGTGGTGGTTGCAGTAGCACCAGTAGCATTCCATAATCCTATTGCTACTTGTTGATTAGCAGTAGAAGAAGAAACCGCCCATCTGCAAGAATAAAACCATCCTCCTAATCCTGCCGCATCTCCTCTCCATACAAGTGCTGCTGCTGTTCTACCTTCAGAAGCAGAGTTAGCAGTTGCTGCTGAAGTCCATATCCATCTTCTCATAGAAGTTCTTAAGTTGGTAGCAGCAAGAGCAGGGTGGGATACAGTTCCTACACTGGTATTAGTTGCTCCCCAAAGAGTAATCGTAGTAGTAGTTTGAGGAAGCAACATTATAATGTTGTTTTGTCCCAAGAAAGGTTGAATTGCAGTATCTAATCCTGAAGGCCCTTTCCATTTTGGCATCATTCTACCACCAATCTTTTTAGCATAGAACCACATTGTATCTTCAGAAGGAGTAGAAGGTTCTGCTGCAATTCCTGAAAGGAGAAATCCTTCATCCATTACTTGAGCACCGTTAACAATTTCCCACTTACCGTCATTATTATAAGTAAGTGTGTAGCCCGGCTGAAGAAGTACTTGACACAGAATAGTGTTGGTTCCAGAAACATCTAAGACTACGGTTACAGTTTGGATTTGAGAATCAGCATTATAAAGTGAAACGTACTTAATTTGACGCTGAGTAGAAGATCCGGGCGCTGCTACTATATCTGTTTCTGTTTCATCAAAGGTTCCATTAGATGATGCGATATTAGATACGGCTAAGGAAGACATATCTATATAAGAAGCATAATAAGTTAAGTCCGTAGTAGGAGTAGCACTTGTATATGCTCGTAATTTCTTAGTAGTAGAGTCTAATATAATCATTGTAATTAATTAATTAATTAATTAAATCCTTAAAGATGAAATCATTAATGCTTTTGCTTCAGATATTCCAGATCCACTTACATTAGTGAGTTCTGTTTCAGTTCCAGAAGAATCACGAACATACAACTTACCATCTGTTTTAGCGTAAATTTTCTGATACCCTGATGCAGGGTTAGAAGGAGAAGATGATAACTCTGGAATAGATATAGGAGTTGATAATTTATCTGCCATTTGAAGTTAGAAACCTATAATAGTAACGCTTACTCCTGTAAGTGCTACTGCTGAAGTAATAGTTAAAGCGTTGGTTGAAGTAGAATCTACGTCCACAGAAATTCCTGAATGGGACGAATCCATTACATTAATAGTGAAAGCATTTCTATTCTGAAGAGCAAGATTATGCGTTACAGTTAAAGGGGTATCAGCACTTAGAGATAAACCTGATGCAAAATAAACTTTAGCCAAGGCTCTATTAGAAATAAACCCTGCTAATTTAAGAGGAGTTACAGCACGAGTATCATCAGTACCTGTGTTAGTTTCAGAGGTGGTTGCTAATTCTACTTTACCTGCTAACGTTTCAGTAGCGTCATAAACATTACGATTAATATATCTCCAGTTAGTTCCATCCCAAACTACCATATCTCCTGCTTCAACAGTTTCGTCAGTTTCCCAAGTGTTCTGCCCCGCGTTAGAGAATATGTAGTAATCACCTGTAGCAGGACTACCGGGTTCAGCAGCGTTATAAGTAACAACCCCTTTAAGAGTCATTGCTCCATTAATAGTAGTATTTATTGGTAGCCAGTCAGAACCATCCCACAAATAAAGAATTTCTAAATCTGTGTCATACACTAACAATCCAATGTGACCAGAGTTTAAAGTACCTCCTAAAGTAGTTCTATCAGAAGTAGTAATGTTTTGTATTCGTGCTTGTTTAAGTTGGGAAACTTTTACAAGGTCTAAATCGTGATAAATTTGTTTAGTTGCCATTTAATAAATCAATAGTTTGTGGTTTAGTAAAGATACATTAGAATTAATTATTACAGTAGTTCCAGAGATATTTATTTCTACACTTACTTCTGTGTCTGATGCTGTTTTTACAATTACATTATGAATATCAGTTAATCCGTGTTCTCCAGAGTTTATTGTGTCTGTGGTAACGTTTCCGAAGGTCTTAGTATAAGTTAATATGCTCCCTGAAGATAGTGTGTCTATCTCCCCTTGGAGTTCTTCTAAAGCATCTTGTACATTGTTAGAACTTAGATTACCTGAAGGACTAACTGTAATATCAGAGGCTTGACCAGAACTTCTCTGCTCAAGTATTCTAACCTTATTAATAAGACTGAAAACCTCTGACTTAAGTCTTTCAAACGACCACATTTCATTTATTCTTTATACCCGTGATTTTTAATATAAGAAATTATGTCTTTTGACAAACCAGTTTGTTTACTAATTTCAAGCACACTTTTTCCTGCCAACAATTGTTGTTGTATATCTTTGACTTGCTCTGGAGAACCCCTTCGCTTACTTTTTGAAATACTACTTCTACCACATTTTTGACAATTATGACCACTTAATAAATCAGCAGGAATTTGAGTAAATTCTCCATGTAGAGAACATATAAGTTTCACTTTATTTCTTTGACCTGTATACTCAACAAGACTGTAATCAAATCTATCTTGATAAATGCACTTTAATTTATCTACAAATATTTTTGCATAATTGTTTATTTTACTATCTCTTCTTATCCTACTTTCATTTCCACATCTTTGACATCCTCGTGATTTCAAATGATTTTCTGGTGTTTGTAAAAACTCTCCATGTTTCTC
>JACCDG011276760.1_pt1 | contig 12363 bp, 9 predicted proteins | sample 7442471 | NCBI WGS metagenome assembly JACCDG01 (sample SAMN15323444, study PRJNA562643) | freshwater metagenome | isolation source: river surface water | place: USA:Blue River Watershed | collected 2017-08-17 | reverse complement strand
GCACCAGCTGCTGTTGCCCGCGCCGCACGAAGACGCCGAGGCGCTGGAGGTGGTGCGACCCGGCGAAGCGCCGGCCACCTACGTGCAGCGCGTCACGGCCCTCAAGCTGGACGCTGCCGTGGCGCGGCTGAAAGCCCAAGGCCTGCAGGCGGTGCCGGTGCTGTGCGCCGACACCACCGTCGCCTTGGGCCGCGAGATTCTGGGCAAGCCGCAGGATGCCGCCGAAGCGCGCGCCATGCTTGGCCGGTTGGTGGGTCAGACGCACCGCGTGCTGACGGCGGTTGCCATTCAGAAGGGCCGCAAGCGCATGAGCGCCTTGTCCGAGTCGCGGGTGCGGTTCGCGCCCATGACCCCTGCGCAGATACGCGCCTATGTGGACAGCGGCGAGCCCATGGGCAAGGCCGGCGCCTATGGCGTGCAGGGCAGGGCGGCGTCCCACATTGAACACATCCAGGGCAGCTATTCGGGCATCATGGGCCTGCCGCTGTTCGAAACAGCCCAGCTGCTGCGCCAGTTCGGCGTGCGCTGCTGAAGCAGGACACCACCATGCAACAGGACATCCTCATCAACTGGTCGCCGCAGGAGACGCGGGTGGCTGTCGTCGAATCTGGCGCGGTGCAGGAGCTGCACGTCGAGCGCACGCTCGAGCGTGGCCTGGTCGGCAACGTCTACCTGGGCAAGGTGGCCCGTGTGCTGCCGGGCATGCAATCGGCCTTCATCGACATCGGGCTGGAGCGTGCGGCCTTTTTGCATGTGGCCGACGTCTGGCAACGCCAGCCCGAAGGGGAACCACCCGCCCAGGCGCGCAGCGGCCAGCCGCTGGTGCCGATCGAAAAACAGGTGTTCGAGGGCCAGGCGCTGATGGTGCAGGTCATCAAGGACCCGATTGGCACCAAGGGCGCACGCCTGTCCACCCAGATCAGCATTGCCGGCCGGCACCTGGTGTTTTTGCCGCAGGACGACCACATCGGCGTGTCGCAAAAGATTCCGGCCGAGCAGCGCGACGCGCTGCGTGCCCGCGTGCAGGCCTTGGTGGGCGCTGCAGGTGGCGGTTTCATCCTGCGCACCAATGCCGAAGATTCGAGCGACCAGGAACTGCAGGATGACATCGCCTACCTGCGCAAGACCTGGTCGCGCATCAAGGAAGCCTCGACCCGGCTGCCGCCCAAGTCGCTGCTGCACGAAGACCTGACGCTGCTGCAGCGCGTGCTGCGCGACCTGGTGGGTGAGGCCACGCAAAGCATCCGCATCGATTCCCGCGAGCAGTTCGAGAAATTGCTGGCCTTCGGCAAGGAATTCATGCCCAAGGCGGCCGAGCGGCTGCAGCTCTACAAGGGCGAACGACCGATCTTCGACCTCTACAGCATCGACGAGGAAATTGCCCGGGCGCTGGGGCGCCGGGTCGACCTCAAATCGGGCGGCTACCTGATCATCGACCAGACCGAAGCGCTGACCACGGTGGACGTGAACACCGGCGGCTATGTGGGCGCGCGCAATTTCGACGACACCATCTTCAAGACCAATCTGGAGGCGGCGCAGGCGATCGCGCGCCAGCTGCGGCTGCGCAACCTGGGCGGCATCGTCATTGTCGACTTCATCGACATGAGCCGCGCTGACCACCAGGACGCGGTGCTGGCCGAGCTGCGCAAGCAGCTGGCCCGCGACCGGGTCAAGACCCAGACCGGCGGTTTTTCGCCGCTGGGTCTGCTCGAGATGACGCGCAAGCGCACCCGCGAGTCGCTGGCCCACATGCTGTGCGAACCGTGCCCGAGCTGCCAAGGCAAGGGCATTGTCAAGACGCCGCGCACCGTGGCCTACGACATCCTGCGCGAAATCCTGCGCGAGGCGCGGCAGTTCAACCCCCGTGAATTCCGGGTGGTCGCCGCGCCGGCCGTGATCGATCTGCTGCTCGATGAGGAAAGCACCCACCTGGCGGGCCTGTCGGACTTCATTGCCAAGCCGATCTCGTTGCAGGCCGAAGGTGGCATCGGCCCGGAGCAGTACGACATCGTGCTGCTCTGACAGCCCTCAGGCAGACGGATCGGGGGTGTTGAATTCGCCGTGCTGGTGCAGCCGGGCGTAGGCGCCTCCCGCCTGCAGCAAGTCGGCGGGGCGGCCTTGCTCGACGATGCGCCCGCGTTCCATGACCACCACACGGTCGGCATGTTCGATGGTCGAGAGGCGGTGGGCCACGATGAGCGTGGTGCGGCCTGTCATGAGGCGCTGCAGGGCTTCCTGCACCAGCCGCTCCGATTCGTTGTCCAGTGCGGAAGTGGCTTCGTCCAGGATCAGCAGCGGCGCGTCCTTGTAGAGCGCTCGCGCGATCGCCAGGCGCTGGCGCTGACCGCCCGAGAGCTGCCCGGCGTTGTGCCCGATCAGGCTGTCGATGCCTTGCGGCAGCTGGCGGACATGGTCCCAGAGGTTGGCGGCTTGCAGGCAATCCTGTACACGCCCGGGATCGATCTGCTGGCCCAGCGCCACATTGGCGGCCACCGTGTCGTTGAGCATGACCACGTCCTGGCTGACCATGGCGATCTGCGCGCGCAGGTCGCCCAAAGACCATTCCGGCAAAGCCACGCCGTCGAGCAGGACCTGGCCGCTGCTGGGCTGCACAAAGCGGGGCAGTGTCTGCACCAGCGTGGTTTTGCCCGCCCCCGAGCTGCCCACCAGGGCCACCACCTCGCCCGGGCGCACCTGCAGGTCCAGCCGGTCCAGTGCCGGTGCGGCATCGGGTTTGAACTGCACCGAAACCGCTCGCCATTCGATCTGCCCCTGGGCGCGTGCGCAGCGGAAGTCGCCCCCGCTTTCGGCCGGCGTCTGCGTCAGCAGGTCAAGCCCACGCTCCAGTCCGGCCAGGCCGCGGGTGATCGGGTTGGCCACATCGGCGAGTTTGCGGATCGGCGAAATCAGCATCAGCATGGCCGTGATGAAGGCCACAAAGCTGCCCACCGTCGCCCCCTGAAAGCCCCCGCGCGCCTGCACTAGGGCCAGCACCACCACCAGCGACAGGCCCACCGAGGCCGTCATCTGCGTAAGCGGTGTCATGGCCGCCGACGCCACGGTGGATTTGAGGGCCAGCCGGCGCAGGCGCTCGCCCAGGCTGGCAAAGCGTTTCATCTGCGCGTCCTGAGCGGCATGCAGCCGGATCATGCGGTGCGCGAGCACGTTTTCTTCGACCACATAGGCCAGGTCGTCGGTGGCCAGCTGGCTTTCCCGGGTCAGGCGGTACAGACGGCTGGAGAGCTTTTTCATGATCCAGGCCAGCGCCGGCACCACGGTGAGCACCAGCAAGGTGAGCTGCCAGTTGAGCCAGAACAGGTAGCCCAGCAAGGCCAGCAGCGTCAGGCCGTCGCGCAGCAGTTCGTTGAAAGCGCCCACGAGCAGCTGCGCACCGTTTTGCACTTCGTAGACCAGCGCGTTCGACAGGCTGCTGGCCGACTGGTGCTGGAACAAGCCCAGGTCGGCACGGCTGAGGCGCGCAAACTGGGCGTTGCGCAGGCTCTGCACCCCGTCATTGGCGATGCGGGTCAGGGCGTATTGACCCAGGAAATGGGCGATGCCCCGCAGCAAAAACAGGCCCACGACCGCGCCGGGGATCATCCACAGCGGAAATCCGTCCGGTGAGAAACCTTTGTCCAGCAGAGGCTTGAAGAGGGCCGGGATCAAGGGCTCGGTCAGGGCTGCCCCCAGGCTGGCGAACATGGCCAGCACGGCAAAGCGCCAGGACGGCCTGAAGTAGGGCAGGATGCGCTGCAGGCGGGGCCACAGGGGGGGGGGAGGCGCGTCGGTCACGGGCAGCGGAGGAGCGGTCACAAAATGGCATTGTAAGCAGGCCCCGGCGTGGCGCCCCGGGCCAGGTGGAGGGGCCAGAAGCGTGTATCCGACAAGGGAGGGCTGTCAGATTTGAAACCAATCGTGACCGTTTTGTTCCCCCTGGGAGTCTTGCCATGCCCGAAACTGCCATTGGTGCGGTGTACGATCGGGTCTTGTCCAAATGTTGCCTGACATGTCTTCACCCCTGCAAATGTTCCGGTTCGCGTTCGCTTGTCTGATGTTGCTGGCTGCTCCTGCCATGGCGCAGTTCCGTGTTGAAGTCACCGGCGTGGGCATGACCCAGATGCCGATCGTGGTAGCCCCGTTCAAGGGCGAGGCGGGCAGCCCCCAGAAGCTGGCGGCCATCGTGCAGGCCGATCTGGAGCGCAGCGGCCAGTTCAAGGGGCTGGACGCAGGCGGTGCCGCGCTGGACGAACTCAGCCGCCCCGACTGGTCGGCCTGGCGCCAGCGCAGCGCCGACGCCCTGGTGGGCGGCAGCGTGTCCCGCCTGGCCGATGGCCGCTACGACATACGTGCCCGGCTTTGGGATGTGATCAAGGGCCAGGAAAAAGGTGAATTCCGTGACACCGTGCCGGCCGCCGACCTGCGCCAGGCCGCCCACCGCCTGGCCGACTGGGTCTACCAGCAGCTGACCGGCATGCCCGGCGTCTTTGCCACCCGGATCGCCTATGTGACCAAGGCCGGCGGCCGTTACACCTTGTGGGTCGCCGATTCGGACGGCGAGGGCGCGCAGGCTGCGCTGGCCAGCCCCGAGCCCATCATCTCACCGTCCTGGTCGCCCAACGGCAGCCAGTTGGCCTATGTGTCCTTTGAAAGCCACAAGCCGGTCATTTATGTGCACGAGATCGCCAGTGGCCGCCGCCGCGTGATTGCCAATTTCCGGGGGTCGAACAGCGCGCCGGCCTGGTCCCCCGACGGCCGCAGCCTGGTGGCCACCCTCAGCCGCGACGGGGGTTCACAACTGTTTCGCGTGGACATGACCTCTGGCGAGGCCCGTCGCCTGGCCACCTCGGCCGGCATCGATACCGAACCGGCCTTCTCGGCCGATGGTACGGCCCTCTACTTTGTCAGTGACCGAGGCGGCAGCCCCCAGATTTACCGCATGCCGGCTCAGGGCGGGCCGGCCGAGCGCGTCACTTTCAACGGCAGCTACAACATCTCTCCCGCGCCCAGTCCGGACGGCCGCTGGCTGGCCTATGTCAGCCGTATCGGCGGGCAGTTCAGATTGCACGTGATGGACCTCACCACCGGCCAGAGCAACGCCATCACCGACACTTCGGCCGATGAACGGCCCAGCTTTGCCCCCAACAGCCGCCTGATCGTCTACGCCACCGTGGCCCAGGGTCGTGAGGCCCTGATGACCACTACTGTGGATGGCCGCATCAAGGCCCGCCTGGCCGGGCAGGGCGGTGACATCCGCGAGCCCGACTGGGCCCCCCGTCCCTGAATTCCAACCTCTTTTTTTCTCTGGAGATCCCCATGCGCAAAACCCTGTTCGTCGCTGCCGTCCTCACGGCCCTGCTGGCCGGCTGCTCTTCCGGCGTCAAGCTCAATGACGTGCCCGTTGAAGACAAGAGTGCCACGGCCTCTGGCGTTGGCAGCGGCCAGAACAATGCCCAAAGCGGCGTGGCCAATGTGGTCGCCGAGAAGGCCGGCAACGGCATCGGCCCGGTCGGTACCGCCCATGTGGTGTTTTTCGACTACGACAGCTTCGTGATCAAGGCCGAGGCCCGTCCGGTCATCGAGAGCCATGCCAAGTTCCTGCAAGCCAACAAGCAGCGCAAGGCCATGCTGGAAGGCCACACCGACGAGCGCGGTGGCCGCGAGTACAACCTCGCACTGGGCCAGAAGCGAGCCGAAGCCGTGCAGCGCGCCCTGGTGCTGCTGGGTGTGCCCGACAGCCAGATCGAGGCCGTGAGCTACGGCAAGGAAAAGCCCGCAGCGCAAGGTGCAGATGAAGCTTCCTTCGCCAAGAACCGCCGCGTCGAATTCAAGTACTGAGGCCCATGATGCGACTGGACGTCAAGCACCTGGGTGCCCAAAGCCTGCTGACGCTGTGCCTGCTGGGCGCAGGTCACAGCCAGGCCGGTTTGTTCGAGGATGACGAGGCCCGCAGGGCCATTCTGGACCTGCGTCAGAAGCTGGAAGCCACCCAGAGTGCCCTGAAGTCGCAGGCCAGTGACAACGCCCAGCTGCGCCGCATCCTGGTCGAACTTCAGGGGCAGCTCGACAGCCTGCAAGCCGACCTGAACAAGTCGCGCGGCGCGCAGGAGCAACTGGCACGCGATGTGTCCGAGCTGCAGCTGCGCCAGCGCGACGCCCAGACCGGCATCGACGAGCGACTGCGACGGTTCGAACCGGTCACCATTAAGGTGGACGGTCGTGAATTCCAGGTCGAGCAGAGCGAAAAGCGCGACTACGATGCGGCCATGGACGTTTTCCGCAAGGGCGACTTTGCGGCCGCACAAAGCAGTCTGCAACGCTTTGTGCAGCGCTACCCGCAGACCGGCTACCTGCCGTCTGCCCTGTTCTGGCTGGGCAATGCCTCGTATGCGGTCAAGGATTACAAGGCATCTCTGGCGCAGTTTCGCCAGATGCTGACCCTCAGCCCCGACCATGCCCGTGCGCCCGAGGCCATGTTGGCCGTCTCCAATGTGCAGATCGAGCTCAAGGACACCAAGGCCGCCCGCAAGACGCTGGAAGACCTGATCAAGACTTATCCCCAGTCTGACGCGGCGCAGGCGGCCAAGGACCGGCTCCCCAAGCTGCGCTGACGCGCATGGAGGCGCTCTCGCTGACGCAGATCGAGTCGCTGGGCAAGCAGGTCCTGTGGCTGGGCTTTGCACTGGCCGTGGCGCTGGGCTGGCTGGTCCAGCGCAGCCATTTCTGCACCATGGGCGCGATCAGCGACTGGGTACTGATGCGTGACGCGACCCGCTTGCGCCAATGGGGCCTGGCGCTGGCGGTGGCCATGCTCGGTCTGGGCGCCATGACGCTGGCGGGCTGGCTCAGCCCGCTCAACACCATTTACGCCGCACCGCGTTTTCCGTGGCTGTCCTACCTGCTGGGGGGGCTGCTGTTTGGTGTGGGCATGGTGCTGGCTTCGGGCTGTCCAACCAAGAACCTGGTTCGCCTGGGCACAGGCAACCTCAAGTCTCTGGTTGTCCTGCTGGTCATGGGCATGGCTGCGCTGGCCACCCTGCGTGGCTGGCCCGGGCTGCTGCGGGTGCGTCTGCTCGATCCGATCACGACGGGTGTCGAGTCGGGGCCTTTCATCGGGCAATGGCTGGCCTCTGTCACAGGTTTGGGCGTAGCGCAAGGCCTGTTTGCGGTGGCCCTGTTGGTGTCGCTGCCCCTGCTGGTGTGTGTGCTGCGCGGGCCGGACTTTTGGCGCGCCAACAACCTGCTGGCCGGTGTTGGGGTAGGCGCGGTTTTGCTGGCCCTGTGGTGGGTCAGCGGCATGCTGGGCCTGGTGCCCGAACACCCCGAGACACTGGAACGCGTTTACCTTGGCACCGCCAGCGGTCGCATGGAGGGGCTGAGTTTCACCGGCCCCTTGGCCCAGTGGCTGGAGGCCTTTCTTTACCAGGCCGATGGCGCCAGGCGGATCACCCTGGGCATGGCCCTGGTGCCCGGCGTGGTGCTGGGGGCCGCGCTCAGCGCATGGCGCCACGGCGACTTGCGCTGGGAGGGCTTTACCCGCCCCGCCGATCTGGTCCGTCATCTGGTCGGTGCGCTGTTCATGGGGATCGGGGGTGTGAGCGCCATGGGTTGCAGCTTTGGCCAGGGCCTCACCGGCCTGTCCACCCTCAACTGGGGCAGTCTGGTGGCGGTGGCGTCGATCGTGGCCGGGGCAGGGCTGGCCCTGCGTGTGCAGTGGTGGCTTGCAGAGCGCCATGGCTGAGACTCCGATGATTCAGGACGCAGACGACGCACGCCGCTTTGGTGGACTGCAGCGGCTGTATGGCGTGGAACCTGCGGCACGCATCCGGCGTGCGCATGTGGTGGTGGTGGGCATTGGCGGCGTTGGCTCCTGGTGCGCCGAGGCGCTGGCGCGCAGCGGTGTGGGACGCTTGACCCTGATCGACATGGACCACATCGCCGAATCGAACGTGAACCGGCAGATCCATGCACTGACCAGCACATTAGGGCAAGCCAAGATCGAGGCCATGCGCGAACGCATTGCGCAGATCCACCCCGATTGCCAGGTCGATCTGATCGACGATTTCGTCTCACCCGACAACTGGCCCGCTTTGCTGCCTGCACGACCCGATGCGCTCATCGATGCCTGCGACCAGGTCAAGGCCAAGCTGGCCATGGCCGTGTGGGCCATGAAAGAAAAAATCCTCTTCGTCACCGTGGGGGCTGCCGGCGGCAAGCGCCAGGCGCACCGGGTGGACATCGACGACCTGGCCCAGGTGACGCACGACCCTTTGCTGGCCCAGCTGCGTTACCGCATGCGCAAACACCATGGCGCGCCCAAACAGGGCAAACGCATCGGCGTGCGTTGCGTCTTCAGCCGCGAGGCGGTGGCGGGTCCCGACGCCTCGTGTGCGATCGAAGGTGATGGCAGTCTCAATTGCCACGGCTACGGTTCGCTGGTGGGGGTGACCGCCACCTTTGGCATGTGCGCCGCCACTGAAGTCATGAATTTGTTGAGCACCAACCCGTGAGCCCGAAAAATGACGCTATAATTTGAGGCTCAGCAGCAATGCTGAGAAGAGTGGGACGTTAGCTCAGTTGGTAGAGCAGCGGACTTTTAATCCGTTGGTCACAAGTTCGAATCTTGTACGTCCTACCACTTCCAAAGTCGCCCGACAAATTCAATCTTTGCGGGTGATTTTTTTTGTCTTCAACGCGTTGCGCGTCGAAGGCCGTGTGGGACGTTAGCTCAGTTGGTAGAGCAGCGGACTTTTAATCCGTTGGTCACAAGTTCGAATCTTGTACGTCCTACCACCCCATTCAAAAGCCCGGTGAGTTGCCTCATTGGGCTTTTTCTTTGGCGTGCTCAGGCCTGCGCCTGCAGCGCCTGCAGCTGCTCCGATAGCACCATCCAGCGCTCTTCCAGCGCGGCCATCTCATCACCCAGGGCTTTGAGCCGGCGGCCCGCCTCGGCGATGTCGGCGGGAGGCAGCGGTGTGCTCAGTTGCTGTTCCAGCACCTGTTTTTCCTTGTCGATCACGGCCATGCGTTGCTCGTTCTGTTCGAGCTCTTTTTTCAGCGGCCGGGTTTGCGCGGCCAATTGCTGGCGTTTTTGCGCGTCCTGTTTGCGCTGCTCGGCGCTGCTCAGTGTTGGCACAACCTCATTGCTGGCCTTGGGCTCAGGCGAGGCTTGGGGCACAGGGGCGACCACGGGCGCCGCTTCTTCCGGTGCATTTTTGGCCGAGTTCCGGGCTTCTTCGCGCAGGCGCTTGGATTCGTCGAGCAGGTAGCGCTGGTAGTCGTCCAGGTCGCCGTCAAACGGCTCGACCTTGCCTCGGCCCACCATCCAGAACTCGTCGCACACGGCACGCAGCAGGGCACGGTCATGGCTGACCAGCATGACGGTGCCTTCGAACTCGTTGAGCGCCATCGACAGCGCTTCGCGCGTGGCCAGGTCCAGGTGGTTGGTCGGTTCGTCCAGCAGCAGCAGGTTGGGGCGCTGCCACACGATCATGGCCAGCACCAGGCGGGCTTTTTCGCCGCCGCTCATGGTGCCCACGGCCTGTTTGACCATGTCGCCTGAGAAGTTGAAGGTGCCCAGGTAATTGCGCAGGTCTTGCTCGCGGCTGGGTTCGCCGCTGTTAGGGCCCAGTTCTTTGGCCAGGCGCATCATGTGTTCCAGTGGATTGTCCTGCGGGTGCAGCACGTCCAGCTCCTGCTGGGCGAAGTAGCCGATGTTCAGGCCCTTGCCTTCGGTCACCGTGCCGGCCAGCTGGGGCATGGTGCGGGCAATCGTCTTGACCAGGGTCGATTTGCCCTGGCCATTGGCGCCCAGGATGCCGATGCGCTGCCCCGCCAGAACCGACTTGCTCACGTCCTGCACGATGGTCTTGGGCTGGCCATCGACCATGTAGCCAAAGCTCGCTTCGCTGATGGCCAGCATGGGGTTGGGCAGGTTGTTGGGCTCCTTGAACTCGAAACTGAACTCCGCCTCGGCCAGCAGCGGCGCCACCTTTTCCATGCGCTCGAGCGCCTTGACGCGGCTTTGCGCCTGCTTGGCCTTGCTGGCCTTGGCCTTGAAGCGGGTGATGAACTTTTGCAGGTGCGCGATCTTGTCCTGCTGCTTGGCAAAGGCGGCTTGCTGCAGTTCCATCTGCTGGGCGCGCAACGTTTCGAAGGCGCTGTAGTTGCCGCCGTAGCGGGTGAGCTTGGCGTTTTCGATGTGCAGCGTCACATTGGTCACTGCGTCCAGAAACTCGCGGTCGTGGCTGATCACGATCATGGTGCCGGTGTAGCGCTGCAGCCAGGCTTCCAGCCAGACCAGGGCGTCCAGGTCCAGGTGGTTGGTCGGTTCGTCGAGCAGCAGGATGTCGGACGGGCACATCAGCGCTCGCGCCAACTGCAAGCGCATGCGCCAACCACCCGAGAAGCTGTTGACCGGTTGGTTCAGCTCATCGACGCGAAAACCCAGGCCGAGGATCAGCGCCTCGGCACGGGGCAGGGCGTCATGGTCACCGGCATCGGCGAGATCCGTGTAGACATGGGCCATCTCCATGCCATCGCCGCTGGCTTCTGCGGCGGCCAGGCGCTGGCGCAGCTCGGCCAGCCGGGTGTCGCCTTCAAGTACGAATTCGGAGGCCGGTTGCTCGGTCTCGGGCATGTTCTGCGCGACCTGGGCCATGCGCCAGGCTTTGGGCATGTCGAAGTCGCCACCGTCTTCGTGCAGGGTGCCATTGAGCAGGGCAAACAGGGTGGACTTGCCCGCGCCGTTGCGGCCCACCAGACCGACTTTTTCGCCGGGGTTGAGGGTGACCGAGGCCTGATCCAGCAACACTTTGGTGCCGCGGCGGAGGGTGACGTTTTTAAGGCTGATCATGGGCAATCGGGAGGGAATGGGTTATGGCAGCTTGCCCTGCAAGCGATGGCCTGGTTTGATGGCCTGCAGGGCTGTCTCGTGCCGAATGTGTCGTCCTCGGGCTTGACCCGAGGCGCCATGGATTGCCCGGTCAAGCCGGGCAATGACAGTTTCAATCGGTCAGCAGGGCTGGCTCCTACAGCATCGCCAGCAGGGATTCGCGGGTGACCAGCAAGACCTGGTCGTCGCCCGCACTGGTGTCCAGCCAGGCGACTTCGAGTTCGGGAAACGCGGCGATGAAGTGCTCCACCTCGTTGCCGATCTCCAGCACCAGCACCGCGTGGTCGCTCATGCGTGAGGGCGCGTCCTTGAACAGCTGGCGCACAAAATCCATGCCATCCGTACCACCGGCCAGGGCCAGTTCGGGCTCGGCACGGTATTCGGCGGGCAGCGCGTCCATGCGGGCCTGGCAGACATAAGGCGGGTTGCACAGGATCAGGTCAAACGGACCGGGCACCTGCGCCAGGCCATCGCTCTCCACCAGCGTGATGCGGTCCTGCAGGCCATGCTTGTCGACATTGATGCGCGCCACCGCCAGCGCATCGGGCGAGAGGTCGGCGCCCATGACCTGCACCTCGGGCCAGGCCATGGCGGCGAGCACGGCCAGGCTGCCGTTGCCGGTGCACAGGTCCAGCACGCGGGTGGTCTGCTCGCTCAGCCAGGCGTCAATCGTGCCGTCGGCCAGCACCTCGGCGATCAGGCTGCGCGGCACGATGGAGCGCTCGTCCACATAAAAGGGCACACCCTGCAGCCAGGCTTCATGCGTGAGGTAGGCGGCCGGTTTACGTGTGGCGATGCGCTCTTCAATCAGCGCCTGCACTTGGGCCTGCTGCTCGGGCGTGATCGGGCGTTCGTCGATTTCGGTGTCCAGCGGCAGACCCAGGCGCCAGAGCACCAGCCAGGCGGCTTCGTCCTGGGCGTTCAGGGTGCCGTGACCGAAAGACACGCAGGCCGCATCCAGCTGCTGGGCGCTGATCTGCACCAGTTGGTCCAGCGTCATGCGCTCAGCCCGGCGTTGAGGTTTTCCAGCGTCCGGCGGTAGATGGCCTTGAGCGGTGCGATGTCACTCAGCGCCACATGCTCGTCCACCTTGTGGATGGTGGCGTTGGGCGGACCGAACTCGATCACCTGAGGGCAGATCTGCGCGATGAAGCGCCCGTCGCTGGTGCCGCCGGTGGTCGAGAGTTCGGTCTTCAGGCCGGTCTCGTCGGCAATCGCCTGCTGGATCGCGCCGACCAAAGTGCCGGGCGTGGTCAGGAAAGGCAGGCCGCCGATGGTCCATTTCAGCTCGTACTGCAGGCCGTGCTTGTCCAGCACCGCCGTCAGCCGCTGCTGCAGGCCTTCGGGCGTGGACTCGGTGCAGAAGCGGAAATTGAAATCCACCACACAGTCGCCCGGGATCACGTTGCTTGCGCCGGTGCCTGCGTGGATGTTGCTCACCTGCCAGCTGGTGGGCGGGAAGAAGGCATTGC
>JACCDG011451978.1_pt1 | contig 12364 bp, 11 predicted proteins | sample 7442471 | NCBI WGS metagenome assembly JACCDG01 (sample SAMN15323444, study PRJNA562643) | freshwater metagenome | isolation source: river surface water | place: USA:Blue River Watershed | collected 2017-08-17 | reverse complement strand
ATGTGCTTCAGGGATGCCTCCCTTAGGCGAAAGCACTGGGCATCAGCGCTATATACTCTCCATGCCGAGACGTCTCGACATATATCCGTACCACTCCGAGCTTTCGCCTAGTGGCAATCCGTGCTCCACATACGCGTCCTTGGACGCTACGCCGATTGAGTGACCTCTCTCGACTCCTATATAATAGCATAGTTAAATCATAAAGTCAAGCACCTAATCGGTGCTTGAAAATTAACGCAAATCTCCCTAGGCAAGGCCTAGGGAGAAGGTTGTTACATAAGGGTTTTCTTGGCTTTTTTGCCCTTGCCGGAGGCTTCTGCTTCGAGGAAGGCAATTTCGTCGCGGATGATGGCGGCGGTTTCAAAATCGAGGATAGAGACGGCGTCTTGCATTTGCTGACGCTTTTCTTTCAGAACCTTGGTTGGATTACGCTTAAAGAGCTCCATGTCGACCTTAAGCATAGTCTCAATGGTGTCGTCGTGTTTGGTACGCAGCTGGTCGGCGATAGATTTGATTTCCTTGGCGATCGTCGTTGGCGTGATGCCGTGCTCGGTGTTGTAGGCTACTTGGATGGCGCGGCGGCGGTTGGTTTCGTTCACCGCATAGGTAAGCGCGTCGGTCATCTCGTCTGCATAGAGAACCACTCGACCATTGACGTTTCGTGCAGCACGACCAATCGTCTGGATAAGGGCAGTCTCACTTCGGAGGAAGCCGGCTTTGTCTGCATCAAGAATCGCTACCAGTTCTACTTCTGGTAGGTCGAGACCTTCACGGAGGAGGTTCACACCCACGAGACAATCGAACTTACCCTTGCGGAAGTCAGTGAGAATATCAATACGCTCCAGGGTCTCCACGTCACTGTGGATGTACTTAGTATTGATATTACGAGCAGTAAGGAACTCGGCCAGGTCTTCGGCCATCTTCTTCGTGAGCGTGGTCGTGAGCACACGGGCTCCACCAGCAATAACCTTGACCGCTTCTTCGATAAAGTCTTTGATCTGACCAGGGTAATTCCCTACTTCAGTCACCGGGCGCATATCAATCTCCGGATCAATGAGACCAGTTGGACGAATGATTTGTTCGACGACCGCCCCTTCGGCTACACAGCGGTTGATGTCTACACCGCGGAAGTAGGCAGACTGGCTTTCGGTGCCGCTTTTGCTCTTCTTGTCAGTATTAATGGCGTCTGCTGGACAGCAGTGTTCAAATTCGTACTTACCGGGAGTAGCAGAGGTGTAGATACACTGCCCGACTCGCTCTTCAAATTCAGCGAACTTGAGTGGGCGGTTATCTACCGCACTCGGGAGGCGGAAGCCGAACTCGACCAAGGTATCCTTGCGACTCCGGTCGCCTGCGTACATACCGCCAATCTGCGGCAAGGTAACGTGTGACTCATCCACAATCGTGAGGAAGTCTGGCGTGCCATCAGCTTTGTGTGGGAAATAATCAAGGAGCGTGTACGGTGCCTCGCCAGCCTTACGACGGTCAAAGTGTCGTGAGTAGTTCTCGATACCATTACAATAGCCAATCTCACGGATAAGGGCGAGATCGTGTTCGGTGCGACGTCGAATACGTTCAGCCTCGAGGATTTTGCCGTCTTTCTTGAACTGCTCGAGTTGGAGCTGGAGTTCAAGTTTGATGTCCTCGTACGCTACCTTACGCTCATCCTCCGGTGAGACGAAGTGCTTCGCTGGGAAGAGGAAAAAGACTTCTGGTTCTTCAATAATCGCACGGGTGATGCTATCGATCTTGGTGATACCAGAGACCGAATTACCGTCAAAGCCGAGACGGTAGATGGCACGCTCGTTTGTTGGCATTATCTCAACCGTATTTCCTACGGCGCGGAACTGTCCCGGAGTGAGGTCGGCATTGGTTCGCTCAAAGTAGAGGTCGATGAGGGTGCGAAGCATATCACCACGAGTGGTGTTAAATCCCTTCCCTATTTTGAGCAGTTTCTTCTCATATTCTGCTGGTGAACCAAGACCGTAGATACAAGACACGGACGCGACAATGATGACATCAGGACGGGTGAGGAGGGCCTGAGTCGAGGCGTGACGAAGCCGATCAATTTCTTCGTTGATCTGTGATTCTTTTTCGATGTAGGTATCCGAGGTCGGCATGTACGCCTCCGGCTGGTAGTAGTCGTAGTACGAGACGAAGTAGTGAACGGCGTTGTTCGGGAAGAAGTCCTTGTACTCTTGCGCCAGCTGGGCTGCGAGGGTCTTGTTGTGCGCAATCACAAGGGTGGGCTTCTGGATCTGAGCAATGACGTTCGCGCCAGTGAAGGTCTTGCCCGAGCCGGTTACACCAAGAAGAGTCTGGTGACGCAACCCACCACGAACACCAGCCACGAGCCGTTCTATAGCTTTTGGTTGGTCTCCGGCTGGAGTCTTTTCGGTTGAGAGTTCAAATTGCATGGGACTCAAGTATACAGGCGAAGAAGCAATACTACAAAAGCACTCGCTCAAGAGTGGTCATCGCCATGAGGAGTGGTATGAGGGCGCCCACGAGGGCAAACAGACGACTAGGGAGCGTAACTGCGACGAGAAAGCCGGTGAACCAGGTGACAAACACAAAACTATTTACAACGAGCTGCATGATACCAAACCAGTAGCCGTCTTCTGGCTCAACATTAGCGTAGATAAAAAGAGTCAGTCCCATCACACCAGAAATCGCCATAAGCACTTTCGCTAAATGTGGCTTTGATAGGTGTGTGAACGACTCCATATATAACAAAATTGTATCATGATTTACATCAATGCATTGATTTTTAGTATAAAAAGGCGCAATACGGAACTATGAGGCTTTTGTTAATAGCTGCTCACGTAGGTTCTTGGTGAAATTGACGATGAAGTGGAGGTTGTGGATGGAGGCGAGGTGCGGGCCAAGGATCTCTCCTGCCCGGAAGAGGTGCGCGACATAGGCCTTCGTGTACTTCCCGGCGACATAACCAGTTGAAAGAGGATCAAGGAGCGAATGGTCATCTTTGTACTGCGCATTACGGAGACTGATCTTCTTGGTCTCGGGGTAAGTAAAGGTACCACAAGGGGTGGTGAGCATATTCCCGGTCATCACGTAGATAGTCCCCGTGCGACCAATGCGGGTTGGTGCCACACAGTCAAAGGTATCGCAGCCCTGCAATACTCCCTGCACGATATCTTCTGGCTCACCGATACCAAGGAGATGTCGAGGTTTGTCAGTGGGCAAAATCTCGTTCACGACTCGTAGTGAGTCACCAAGGTCGTCTTTACTGAAGCTGCCACCAATGCCAAAGCCATCAAAATCCATGTCAGAAAGAATGCGAGCACTCTCTTGGCGGAGATCCATAAAGCGTCCGCCCTGCACCACACCGTAGAGACCTTGTTTCTTCAGTGCTTCGTAGTTTTGTTTGTGAGCCAAGATACTACGCTTCGCCCAGCGATGGGTACGGTCTGACGCTTCTTTCTGATATTCGTAGTCGGCGGTTGGACTGGTACACTCATCAAAAGCGATGATGATATCGGCACCAATGGCGTGCTGGATATCAATACTGCGCTCGGCGGTGAAGCGGTGCATGGAACCATCAAGGTGTGAGGTGAAGGTTACTCCTTCTTCATCGATGATGCAGAGCTTGCCGTGATCTTCGGCGAACTTTTGACTATAGACATTAAGACCTTTCTTTACCGGGAGCTCGGTTTCGTTTTCTTCTACTTCACCTTTAGCGAACTTAGTGACGCCTTTACCAAAGGCCGCACCAAGACTAAAGACCTGAAAACCACCTGAGTCAGTCATTGTCGGTGTAGGCCATTTGGCAAATTCGTTTAAACCACCACCGGCTTTGATTACCTCGTGACCAGGCTGGAGAAAGAGGTGGTAGGTGTTCGCAAGTGTCACCTCGTTACCTACGTACTGCGTAAGGTCTTCAGGCATAAGACTCTTCACACTGGCTTTGGTACCAACCACCACAAAAGCTGGTGTATGAATATCACCATGTGGCGTATGAATAATCCCGGCGCGGGCGAGATTCCCCTTGCCTACCGCTTCGATCTCAAAAGAGACTGGTCTTTTGCTGTCAGCCATAATTTGTCTACTATAGCGGGAGAATGTAGCTATGGCAACACAAAAGCAGCCGATTGGCTGCTTTTGTGTTTACTACTCTGTTTTCACTGCTATCTCGAGTAAGTCGACAGCAAATACGAGATTAGCGCCGCCTGGGATTGGGCCGTAGCCTTTGTCACCGTAGCCGAGATCTGATGGGACAACGAGGATACGCTTGCCGCCTTTTTTCATACCAACAATTCCCTCTTCCCAACCTTTGATGACCTTGCCTTCACCAACCGTAAAGGTAAATGGTGTACCGCGCTTGTTTGAGTTATCAAACTCCTGACCGTTCTGGAGAGTACCTATGTAGTGGACAGTGACGGTGTCTCCTACCTTCACTTCGTCACCAGTACCAAAGATGACATCGTCCACAATGAGCTTTGAGAGGTTTCCGGTGCTATCAGCGGCACTGACAATCGCATCTCGAAGATTACCTGCTTGATCTCCTTCGTCTGAGACAAATACTCGTCCCACCTCGGCTGTTTGTGAGGTACTTGATAGCGCCAATGATGAATCATCTTTGGTCACTAAATATAGAGCTGCAGCCATGGCAGTAACACTAAGGGCAATTCCGGCTATTTCGACTTTAGAAAACATACAAGGACGAATTACGTATAAGTAGCATAATGATACGGTCTATCGACAAAAATGCAACGTGCTACCGAGGAATCACTATGTTTTTGGCTACTATTTGGTCAAATAAGGCATCATCACTACGGTCTGATAGACCAAGGAGGAAGGCAGTCTCGGCTTCTTTGTTCATCAGGCATGGTGTCGCCTTGGCACACTGTGACTGCGGATAGAGGGTAAACTGGAGCGTTTTTGGTGTTACCTCCAGTCCAAGTACCAAGCCAGTTTTGACGTCAGGGCTAAAGTACTGATCAAAAACAAAGTTACCGAGTGAATAAAATACCGGCATGTTCTCTATGAGTCCAATATCTTGCACCACATGTGGATGATGACCAATAACCGCATCAACACCCTCCTGCGCAAACCACGTCGCGAGTTCTTCCTGGTTGCGATTATGGATAAGTTCATACTCATCTCCCCAGTGAATGTATACAAATTGTAAATCAGATGTAGATTTTGCTTCAGAAAGAAGATTCTTCATAATCATTCGGTCAGGTGGGATAAACAGCGTGTGTATACCCAAGACCGCAATAGTCGTACTCCCTACTTTTGCATACGTAAGACTGGAAGAACTAACTGTGACTGCGTCCCCAAAAGACTCAATACCTAAAGCGTGAAGTGACGCACTAGCATACGCATGGCCCTCTCGACCATAATCACGTGAATGATTGTTCGCGAGTGAGGTATGTGAGACGTGAAGTGTTTCAAGAAGCGCAAGACTACTTTGTGTGGACGAAAATCGCATCGCTCCACTTAGTGTTGGTACATGCGGATTACTCATAGCACTTTCAAAGTTAGTGAAGACCGCCTTGGCGGTAGCAAAGAGTGAAATAAAATCATATGGCTTGATGAGATTGTCTTGCAAAAGAACCTCTACATGACGTGCCAACATCACATCACCAGTAAAGAATATATATGACGGTTCATTTTGTACTGTTGCTATTGTGGCATGATCAAATATGACAGCGTCTTGAATTAAAGCTGGAACTGTAATCGTCGAAGTTGATGTAATTGTAGTATACGAATTGATTAACAAATAACTAAATATAATAACTACCCCAGCGCTACTAGCTAGAATAAGAAGTTTGAGAAAAGTTATCATGGAAAACCCCAGCGCTTTCTATGTACATAAGATAAGTTAATCCTAACAGAACGATACTCAAAGCTAGGGTCAGTGCGGCTAGCGATTGTGCCCGTTCCACTTTACGACGCTCAATTTCAACTTTTTCAACACCCTCATTGCTTAATGAAACTTTAACCCCTAAGAGAGAGCTAATGTCAGATGGAGTAAGACGCTCGTCAGAATGAAACACCCTGTGTAGAGTATCAACATGTGTGGCTTTACTGTCACGATTCTCTTTAAGCACCATGAGGGCTGTGTCCACATCATTGTTATCCCAACGGGCACTAATGAGAATTGACCGAATTTCTTCATCCGGAGCTGTCGACGGAATACCATTTGCTTTAAGAATTGATTCAATGTGATTTTTCTCGATCATAAAATTTATTGCCTTTTTCTTTTTAATGGAATGCCGTCATCAGAAATGTATTGAGCGTACAATTCCAAGAGAACCAAAAAGAGACTGATCATAACGGGTCCAATAATAAAACCAATTGGTCCAAATAGCGAGATACCACCGAGGACAGCGAGGAGTACTACAAACGGATGAAGATTATTGCCTCGACTCATGAGGTAAGGACTGACGAAGTTGTCGATAATGAGTACCGAAAGACCACCCCATATTGCAAGCCCAATTGCCATACCAAAGTGGCCAATATAGAGAAGGTAGAGGACGCCAGGCACCATAATAGCGAGGGTGCCAAGTCCTGGAAGCAAAGCACCAAGGGCACCAATAGTTCCCCACATAATCGGCCGCGGGATACCGAAAATTGCAAAGCCAATACCACCAATAAGCCCTTGCAGGATAGCAACCAGTACCGTACCGGTGGCTACCGAGCGAATGGAACGAGCTATACGCTCCATAATGATTTTGTCCTCGGCATCCTTTAGTGGACTGACTGATACAAGCCAGCCAACGAGTCGTTCACCATCTTTGAATAGGTAAAATGAACCCATCATAGCAATCAAGAAGGTCACCACTACTGACAGCGTGCCAGCAAAAATAGACCCAAGATTACCAGCGAACCACGAAGCACTCTGCTTAAGTTGATCAGAGAGATTGATATCAAAGCCTGGAATATAGTGCTGGAGTGAGGTTTCAAGTCCAGTGAGCATACTATCAACTGGTAATTGACCTGACAGTTCGATAGACCGATAAAACGATACGAATTCATTAACGAGTAGAGTCGAAATGAAGGATACTGGTATAACTACTGCAAAAAACACAATCAAGGTAGCCAGCAGTGCTGCCAAGGAACGGCGTTGTCTCGTGATAAATCGCAAAATGAAGCGATACATCGGATAACAAATAATAACCGTAATAGCTGACAAGGCCAGAGCAGTCAAAAACGGCATGAGCATGAACACAGCAACCAAACCCACTAGCGCCAAAGAGCTAAAGAAGAAGGTGTACTCGATGATTCGATTTTTCACCATACTCACTAACTATAACAAACATATACCACAGATTGGGTTGTGATAGCGAATAAGAGTGGATAGAACATCTATTCTTGACCAAGCAGCTCGTTCGCTATAGCACGAATAGTGTCCGCATTTTGTGGTTGTCGTTCATGTCGCCACAAGGTGCCGTCTTTGGCATAGACTACCGTCTCGGGCATAGCGTAGCCAGTCACTTCTTTGTAGAACTCATCAGTGGAGTCGATAACAATGGTGAGGTTCGGCAGCGGCGGTAAGGTCGCCAAATAAGCCTGGGCCTGTGGCAAGGGCTCACGACGATTGAGGGCAATAAAGGTAATTGGTTTGTCCTTGTACTCACCCGCAACTTCATTGAGTGCAATCAGCTCGTCACGAGAGAGTGGACTCCAACTAGCCCATGAGTTCACATAGAGAATTTTGTTACCGATTTCAGTACTAAGCTCTACATTGCCGCCATTCATGTCTGTAAAGCGATTTTCTGTATCGACATCAATGAGTACCCGACCAGCATCACTGCTTTTTTCGTTATGTTCCACTACTGTGCGATAGGTAAACCAAATCGCCACCGCAAGAATAGCAACTAGTAACACTACAACAATAATGGTCGATCGCTTCCACTCCATATTAACCTTTTATAAAGAGTTCAAACGACTCTGGTGTTTCATTAGCGGCAGCTTCGACGAGATTTAGTTCAACCGCCTTACCCATAAAGCGAGCGTTTAGGGTGGCTTCGGCTGAGGCGTTGGCGGTCACCATAAAGCGCTGCATAGTGACTACTTGGGCACAGGTATCAGCAGTGTTCACTACCTCAAAGTCAAAAACGACTTGTTCTGGGTACGATTCGGCCACAGAAGACCGGTAGGTCAAAAGATCACACGGTGTTGGCATTGCGAGTTCACCCACAATAGTGTGAATGCCGTCACGATAGAAGTGTTTGGCCTCAATACGGGTGACGCCATAGGCATCTGTCGCTGGTGTTTCTATAGGAGCTGGCGTCTCTACTACAGCTGTCTTTTTGACTAGGTAGGTGTAGGTAAACATACCAAGCACGATCACCCCAAGGAGTGAAGAAATGAGCACAATATCACGATGTCGCATAGAAGAAATTTAGCGAGTAACTACACTTTTAGTATACACCTATTGTGTCAGACTGTCTTTGCCGGCGTAGATGATAATAGTTTTTTCAGTGCTATCTGCTTGAGATGAGAGCAGACCAACTTTGAGAATATTGCGTAGCGTTAAGGCTTCATCATCTTGACCTTGTGGGTACACGACGATAGTTTTTTGCTCGCTTCTAGTCTCGTCTACTGTTAATGATTCAACTGTATAGCCGGCTTCTTCGAGCGCGAACTTTGTAGCGGCTCCTGCACCAGCCTGTCCACTGATATTGATGACACGGATTTGACTCGCTTGACCTAGCTGTGGTTCAGGTTTGATTTTGCTCTCGCGGAGCTTTTGGTAGGCCAAGTCTTCTGAAGACATCACTACATCTTCACCGGCATTATCAACTGACACTTCAAAGTGAGCGGCTTCTTTCATGATACCCATAATGGCGATATACATACCGATAAGAACGCCTGCGACAACTATTGATCCGAGGAGTACAAAACGGTAGCGGAAGAGGAAGCCAGCCAAAGCCGAGAATTTTTGGCGGATACCAATGCCGCCACGCCATGAGTCAATCATTTCTCGCGCCGAGGCACGAACTGGGGCTGCTACTCCAGCATAATGCTTTACAACAACTGTTTGATTTTGAGATTCGGTGCGAGCATGATGCGGTACATACGGGCCGTCGTGAACGTTCACCCCTGATAGCGTCAACATGCGATCAATGTATCGTCGAATCAACCACAAGGTTATTTTCACGCCGATAAAGAGCACAAGTAGCGTTATGAGAATCGTCGTGTACGGAATAACCCAGAAGTACGTCGTGCTCGTAACAAATTTTTTGCCATCTTCACCATATCCAAGGGTAGCCACTGCTTTGTAGCGACCAATGTCGTAGATAGCGGTATCACCCTTCCATGTGAACGAAAACTTACGAATACTGTTTGGGAGCACGTTGCCAAAGTGAGTTTGGTGATTAATCGGAATGAAGCCACGCTCCTTGCCCCACATGTTAAAAATCTTGATGTCGCCTTGGGGCTGCACATGGACATTACCGGTATTTTCGAAGCGCATATATAGTGCCGCTTCGGGCTTTTGGACGACTCCCTTTTCAGTAGTAAATTCCCGAATGTCACCTGACTCGAATACTTCGCCGGCGACGCGTACAAAAAAGAGCGAGGTCACAAACTGGGCGGTTTGCACTTGGGACACATCGGTACCATCGGTTGGTGGTTTGGTACCAATTAATACTGCCGCATAGTGACCACCTGGCGCAGCTTCTTCTGGTACTGCTACTTGTAGCGGAATTTCAGCGGTGGCTTGTGGTTCAATAACGACAGGATCGGTTGGTACGGTAATCCACTCGGCCAAGGTCTGACCTTGAGTTTCCTCGCTGAAAACAGGTATGAGATCACCTCGCCCGTCTTCACCGAGTGGTGCGAAGTTCACGGCTTGCGGATACACAGTAATCTGATAATCATTGACGTTAATGACCCGGAGCTGGCTTGTCCAGGTTTGCCCACGACTAGCCTGCATTTCAAAGAGGGTTGGCGAAACCGACAAGGTCTGTGAATCAGCACCTTGTGCTGAGGTCAAGAGCGGCAAGAGAAACAGGCAGCAGAGTAGCAGTACTGATTTAATTTTGTTTGAGATTGATGTCATGGTCTTTTAGGTCGCTATGCACGCCATTTCGTACATACATAGGCAGTGTTTCATTGTCGGGATGATCTACGGGCTGACGACCGCGATAGATATAAATAAGAGTCAAGAACAAGCTACCGGCTAATAAGATACCGAACAGCACCATCACCGTCTGCAGCGGTACCACCGTAAAGAACGTGGTGTCATAGAGATTAGCGCGCTGTAGTTCACCGTACTCCACATCAAGAAAGGCCTTGTGACGGCCATACATACCACTTTTTGGTACCTCACCGGTAAATGCTACTGTCTCTCCCGCTCCAAGTGATTGTTTGTCGGTGTTGACTGGGATACTTGCTACTTCACGCCCCCGGACATCGTAGATGATAATTTCACCTTGTGGAGTAGTTGGTAGGTCACCAACATTTTCAAGTTCATAGCGTACCGGGATTGTATCGCCAGTAGTGATATAGCGATCGACCGAAAAGCTCTGGAGGCGCAGATATTCGCTCCGGACATCAGCCATTGAAATGCGCATGGTTACTCCTGGTGCCTGACCGGCCATGACGGCATTTTCGGCTTCATCTCGCTTATCACCTGAGCCAAAGCCGATGAATGCATAATAGTCACCCTGGACGGCATTGGGATTAATAGTCAACGTCACGGGAATTTTGGCAGACTCACCAGGCTGGAGTTCAAGCCTGGCTCGCGATACCGCAATCCAGCTCGTCACATTTCGGGTCTGATCCGTCATCACCGGGGATTCGAAGGTTTTGATGGAGCCATCTTCACCGAGCGTAATAGGATGCACTGACGGGAAAATCTTCACCGGCACCGTACCCGTGTTCGTAATTTTGATCGAGTCTTCGAGCATGTCACGAGGCTTTACCTTGTGCTCAATTACCGGTGGTGTCACTGAATACGACTGGGCATGGCTGAAAGTTGGGAATGCCAGCAGGGTGATGAAGAGAAGTAGGTAACGCATAATGTGTGATCGAGACTAATAAACAGGTACGGCAATATAGACCACTTCAGTGCTGTATATAGCCGCGGGCTGAAGACCAGTCACCCGAACTCTGTATACAATATCATGACTATCGTTGGCTGGAATAGGGCTATACATAACTTCGGCCACTGAGGTATGGAGTCCGGCATAACTATCAAGTGGCGCAAACCGAGTCGAACCGCCCGACAGTGTGGCATCGGTAGTGTGGTAGCCCGTGCATCCGGTCGCTGCCACAATACATCCTGTAGCCCAGGCTACTGGACTGGCATTGGTGCCGGTAATTGGTGGAATTGGGGTGCCGTAATCGTTTAGCAGCTGCTGACGAGCAAACGAGAGGACGCGATAACCGTCAGTGGCGTTCGTGGTAACAGCCAGTCGGTGTGCGGCGAGGGCATCTGTATCGATCGGGATTGATCCGAAACTCACTGTTGATGGTGTTGTAGAGACGGTAGTGATTACACCTGCAGTAGTAGTGCCACTTGGAAGACCACTAATACTCAAGGTGAGTTTTGGTGTTTCGGCAACAAGACTTGGGTATGATTCCCCACTGGCTGGTGCCACTGGAGCGTCTTCAAATACTTCGTACAATCTAAAGTAGTAGACAGCTCCCGCCCGAGCTGCGGCATGACGAAGATAAAACGCGAATTCAGTGTTGGCTCCTGCTAGATGCGTGTAGCCAGTTACATAGTCGGGTGATTCATTGTGGGTACCACAACCAGTCCCGGCTCCCGAGGCACAGCTATTTGCGTCAGTCAGCACCTTGGTAGTAATCGTAGCATTATCGGTGCCACCACCATTAACGTAGCACCACGTCGAAGTAGCCGTACATGCCGCTTGGGTCACGACGTCTTGTGGCGAGGTGAACGATGGTGATTCATCGTACTGCAACTTAAATTTGATATCTTGACCAACTACATTTTTGCGTTGACCAACGGTAACTCGGAGCGCTAGTTCATTGCCATTTTGTACTTCAATTGGCGCTATGATTTCGTTTGCGAGCGGTGTTGCTGGGGTTTCGTTTTCAGCATCTTCATAAAAGCGCCAACGTTTGGTCTGTGGAGAATAACCCGCTGTTCGAATTTGTGGGTAGTTGAAGTACCCATCCAGTGGCGTGCCGTCACTGCGTACCATGCGGAAACAATACGTACTGCGTGAAATAGCTCCGTTGTGTTGAATAAACCAATCGTATTCAACATCTTCTGCTGGGTCGACAAGAAATGGGTTTGCCGGGGCTGGATTTTCTTCAACGAGACTACCAGCTCTATCAGCTACTGATATGAGTAAGTCCCCTCCCGCTGGTGGATTTGTACTCAAGGCAGCGCCGTTGGTGGCACCAGTGGCCGCAT
>JACCDG011371760.1_pt1 | contig 12366 bp, 16 predicted proteins | sample 7442471 | NCBI WGS metagenome assembly JACCDG01 (sample SAMN15323444, study PRJNA562643) | freshwater metagenome | isolation source: river surface water | place: USA:Blue River Watershed | collected 2017-08-17 | reverse complement strand
GTCTACAGCGAAGAAGCGCCGTTCTAATGATTCAGGCGTTCGTTGCAGGACTCCCTATCCCACAAGGCAGCAAAACTGCTTTTGTGAGATCGGGCAGGGCTGTGATGATTGACAGCGACAAGCGACTCAAAGCCTGGAGAAAACTCGTTACAGAGCGACTAGAGGCTGCTAACGCAGGTTGCGAGCAACTGAACGGGGCACTATCGCTGCAGGTGATTTTCTTTATGCCACGTCCTAAAACTGTAAAGCGTGAGTTCCCAATCACTGCTCCTGATCTAGACAAGCTGATACGAGCTGTAAACGACAGCGCCACAGACGCCGGGATAATCAAAGACGATTCGCAAGTCATTGAGATAGTCGCTTATAAGTTCTATGAGGACGCTCAAAACCCAATGGGCGTCTTTATTGCTTATGAGTATCTAAACGGCGTGTCTGCTCACAGATTCTAAACTCTAAACAATACGTTGAAACTACACACAGAAAGTAGAGCAATGTTAGAAAACCTGAACATCGAGAAACGTAAAAGCCCCTGCGCTGTTAGAACGCTATTTCTAAGTCTGTCTGAAGCTGATCAAGAAATCCTAATGAGCAACCTGCAGAACCTAGACATTCCTAGCAAGCGCTTAGAAAAAGCACTTAGGGACGTTGGCGTTACATTGAGCGACACTTCGATTACTAAGCACAGACAAGGGCATTGCAGTTGCTCGAAAATCTAAACCCAGCCCCAAAGGTTGAAGCGCCTAACGACTTCAGACCCGCTTTGGAGTTTGACGGCGAAGAGCTGACTGCAACTCTCCCTAACGGCAGAACTGATTGGCAAGAGTTTCTGAAAGAGCAAGGCTTCGACCCGGACGAATTCGAGCTAATTGGCGCACCTCGAGTGTCGCGCTGGCAAAAGTATGACGGCGATTGGCTGAGTGCTTATAAGTTTAGGCTGCAAAAGCGTACCGAATTTGATACGGATTTGCCATTGCTTTGGAAGACCGCTAAAACTAATTCTCGAAAAGGCAAGCCAGTCACTCCTAACAGCGAAAAAGCGTTCGTAATTATGCTCAGCGACTTTCAGCTAGGCAAGACTGATCACCGAGGCAATCACGAGCAATCAGTCACGCACATTCTGGACAGTTACTTAAGGATAGAAAATAAAGTTAAGCAACTAAAACCTGAGCGCATAGTTATTGCAGAACTAGGTGACATTGTCGAAGGGTTCAGCAACAAAGCGGATATGCAGCAATTACGGACAAACTCTCTCAGCATTATGCAGCAGGTTGATTTGGCGCTAACGCTGATTTGGGATCTAGTAAAGAGACTAAATAAGTATTGCGACAACCTAACGTTTGCAACAGTAGCCAGCAATCACTGTCAATTTAGAATCAACAAACAGCAGGTGGGCTTGCCTGGGCAGGACGATTGGGGCGTGTTCATTGCTAAGCAGGTGCATAAGCTTTCTGAGGAAACAGGTGTTTCGGTTCGCGTTCTAATTCCAGAACCAAGCGATGAATCGCTGGCGTTAGACGTGTTTGGTGATCAGTTCCACGTTCTTGGTTTGTGGCATGGACACCAAAGCCCTAGACCTGAGCAAGTCCCTGACTTTTGGACTAAACAGGCATTTGGCAGGCAGCCTATTCACGCTGCTTCGATAGGGCTAACCGGACACTTTCATCACCTCAGAGTGCAAGAGCTAGGCGCTCACGCTAATGGGGGCAGTCGCTACTGGATACAGGCTAAAACAATGGACACAGGCTCTAACTGGTGGAGATTGAACTCGGGTTCGGAGTCAACGCCTGGAATCGTGTGCTTCGAGCTAGACAGCAAAAAACACTTCACAGGTTCAGTAATAGTGCTATAAGATACAAACACACACAGAAAGAACAAAAGATGAAAACACTATTTCAAGCCTTCGCTTTAGTCGCAGTGCTATTTGTAATCCCTCACTTCATTGTTGAACTTATTATGGAATATGCCCCAATGGTGGGGCTAATCGCTGTAATCGCCTTTATATTGTTTGTAGTAATTGCTACTTACAAGGTGATAAGAGATGAAATGTCCGACCTGTAACAAAGAACATCACAAGCAATATGGCAACGTATCGTGCTATGACTGCTGGAAGCGAGGCAATAAGTGGCTGAATGGCACAGTTCGCAAGAGTGGGCAAAAGCAAGAGCGTATGCCAAGAAAATCCTAGACCCCATCTGCGCGCAATGCGGGGCGCACTTAACCGGGGGTGACTGGACAATAGACCATATAATCCCGCCTAAACACACAGGAGAACCAAACCATGACATTAGCAATCTGCAATCTATGTGCCGCGCATGTAATGGGCGCAAGCAAGACCGCACCTTACACCGAGATAACTGGACATCGCCACGCTGGAGATAGAGAAACCCTAGGCAGTTGGGTTAGAGGCATGAAGCGACAGATCACAAGACAGACTCAACCGAAGCACAGAAAGGTCGCAGGACATGAAAAGACCACCCGCAGTTTTTTCTAAAAGCCGCAGCCAATCCCGCGCAAGCCTCTCCTTTTTCACACAGTGTCCAAATTATCCGAAGGTTGACTGAGAATGATTGAGCAATACCTACAGGACTGGCTAAAGCCACTTAGCTTGAACCTTGAACAGCGAGTGATCGCAGGCTTAGCCCTAAAGCTGGCTCATCAGTTCGACCTAGAGCCTCACACGTCTACTGCTGCCGAGCTTCGAAAGACGATTCTGGAATTGCAGCGACAACTCAGCGCAAACAACGTCGAGTTTGACCCCATTGAGGAATTGCTAAAAAGATGAGTGACGCTAAAGAGCTTTGGGATTTGGCAAAAGCACAGGGCGCGTATGAAGAACGTGAACGCATTATCAAGCTGCTAGAAACTTGGGGACAGGAAGCTGGATGCTTTTGCTGTGCAAGTGATGCAGCCGCAGATGAGATTATCGAGCTAATCAAAGGAGAGCAGAAGTAATTGCTCCAACTCCCCGCGATCTACACCGAGCCTCTGTCCCCTGACTTCCCGAGTGACGGAGAACTGTTGGCAGAGTTGGTCGCTCACGCCTGGCGCAGCCCTGAGAACCCCGAAGGGATACAGCTGGACGAATGGCAGAAATGGTTGCTTACTCACGTCTTTGAGCGCTTCCCCGAAGGACATGAATACGCCGGCGAGTTGCGCTATAGGCAAGTAGTAATCTCTATGGGCAGACAAAACGGCAAGAGCTTACTAGCAGCGATTATTGGAGTTTATGGGCTGTTGCTACATCAACGCTCAGGCGCTCAGGTGCTATCGCTTGCTAGCTCTATAGATCAGGCGCGCATTATTTACAATCGAGTCTTGTTTGTCATTCAGAGCAACCCATTTCTAAGCAAGCGTTTCAAGAAGGCTTCGGAGTCCCGCGGCATTGTCACAGCAGACGGCACAGGGCGTTACGACGTGAAGCCAGCCAAAGAAGGCGCGTTGCAGGGTATCCCAATCTCGCTGTGTCTGTTCGACGAGCTGCACCTGGCTAAAGAGGGTATGTGGACGGCAGCAATCAAAGGCACTCAGTCTTATAAGGACGGAATCGTAATTGGCATTACAACGGCAGGCGATCAAAACAGCAAGACACTGCTGGACCTTTACAAGTCCGGCAAGCAAGCAGCCCAGGGTGATAAGTCACTAGAGCGCTTCGGGTTCTTCTTGTGGGAAGCCCCAGCTAACGCCGAACTAAGCGACCCTGAAGCAATCAAGGCAGCTAACCCAGCTGTAGCGTGTGGACGTATCCCCATTGATCGCGTTATGACTGACTTGCAGACTCTCCCCGGACATGAAGTTAGGCGCTACACGCTCAATCAGTTCATTTCAGGCACAGCTGAGTCTTGGATAAACAGCGACCTATTCCGCAAGCATGGTGGCAAAGTTGAACCTTCAATCACAGGTGGAGTGTTTGCTGTAGACATTGCTAAGAACTGGACTCACGCGACAGTTGCCTACGCTAACGAGCGCAACGGAGTGCATCAAACAGAACTTGTTCGCACCTTTGTCAATCCAAACGAAAACGACCTGTATAACTACCTAGTAGAGCTGAATCAACGCTTTGCCCCTAGAGCGATAGCGCTAGACGATAGACAACTCCCCGGGCTAGGCAAGCGCCTCAAAATGTCCGGCTTACCTGTTTGGCAACTCTGGACCAAAGAGATCAGCGCAGCCTGCTCAGCCGTCTATGCAATGTTCTCCACAGGCAAGGCGAAGCACAATAATGACCCACTGCTAATAGTGCAGTCACCTAGAGGAATTGCTAAGTATTCAGGGGAAACCTGGCTGATTAGTCGCAAGGAATCACTCGGGGACATTGACGCGCTTATGGCAACAGTTATGAGCTTATATGTGAGTTCAAGAGCAGAAAATCAACAGATAGGTGTATTCTAATGTTTGACTTTTGCAAAGGTTCGGTGTAATGGCTTCACTATGGAAGCGACTTCTAGGCGTAGACCTAGAGAAGCGCGCAGCACAGCCAACAATTCCCACTCGCTCAGACGCTGTCGTTACAGCTGATTCTGCGCTCACCCTAACGGCGGTTTATCGCGCGGTGCAGATCATTGCGACCCCGATTAGCAAAATGCCGATTGACACTTACAGATTTGCAACTGGTATAGAGCTAAAGGTCGAGAATCCTGTCCTAGTAAACAAGCCGGACATCAACAGCAACAGACGCGACTTTATCTTTCAGACTGTGGTTAGCCTGGCGCTAGAGGGCAACGCTTTCTGGTTCAAGAACTACGGCAGCAACGGACAGGTAAACAATCTGACCCTATTGCCTGCCAGCGCTGTATCAGTTGCTTACAAGGACTCTCAGGACATCACAAAGGGCGTCGAGTTCAGCTATATGGGCAAGACTTATCAGCCACGTGAGATTGAACACCTGAAGCTATTTACTCGCACAGGCAGCCTTCGAGGACTAGCTCCGATTGACGCTGCACGTCCTGACATTTCCGCTGCACTCGATCTGCGCAACTACGCGAAGAACTGGTTCAATAGCGCCGGTGTTCCGACTGGCATTCTCAAAACCAATCAAGCCCTGAATCAAGAGCAAGCGGAAACCATTACCGCCAACTGGCACAACAAGCAACAAAACCGACAGATTGCAGTTCTAGGCAACGGCTTCGATTATCAGGCAATTGCCCTTAGCCCTCGAGAGGCTTTGTTCACCGACATTGTCGAGCAGAACACTATTTCGATTGCTCGACTGTTTGGAATCCCCGCTCGACTGCTGCTAACGACTGTCCCAGGTGGTTCTGACACTTACACCAACCTGCAGGACGAGAATCAGATCTTCTATCGCCATACCCTAATGGCTTACACCGACGCAATCACTGACGCGCTAAGCAACTGCCTGCCACGAGGCACAAGAGTCGAGTTTGACTTCGAGCATTTGTTCAAGGCTGACGTTGCAGCACGTTACAGCTACTATGCACAGGGAATTGCAGCAGGCTTCCTAACCGCTGAAGAGGTTAGAGATAAGGAGGGGCTAAATGTCTGAGATTGAAACTAGAAGCTTCGAGGCGCGAGCTGACGTTGAAGAGCGCACTATCGTGGGGCTTGCTGTTCCTTATGGGCAGTTGGCTGATATCGGTGGCGCTTATCAAGAGCGTTTCGCACCGGGAGCAATTGACAGCGTCGAGGACGTAAAGCTGTTCTACGGACACGAAGAGCCAATTGGCAAAGTAGTAGAGGGTCGCGACACTGAGGACGGCTTCGAGATCGTGGCTCGCGTGTCTGACACACCAAAGGGCAATGAGGTGCTTACCCTCATGCGTGACGGAGTTCTAAACAAATTTTCGGTGGGCTTTATCCCTGTGGAATCACAGCGTGACGGCTCAACGATTACAAGAACGAAGGTATCTCTCAAAGAGGTGTCTGTCGTTCCATTTCCAGCCTTTACAGGCGCAAATATAACTGAGGTTCGCGAGGAACAGGAAAGCCCTGTTCTTGAAGCGGAACTCACTAACGAACAAGAAAGAGAATCTATGTCTGACAACATGGAACTAGAGGTTCGTTCTGTAATGGACGAGGTTGCAGAATTGCGCCGCGTTGTAGAGGCAGGACAGACTTCAGCAGCACCGGCAGTAGTAGCTTCACACATTCGCTCCCAGGGTGAGTTTGCTAAGGCTTTGGTAAAGGGTGACGCAGCAGCAATCGAGCTTGCTCGCGCAGCTTCAGACTCTAGCGACACTGTCGCGCTACCTGGCTTTGTGGGTTACATTGACAACCTGATCGCGCAAAACCGCCCAGCAATGAGCGTTTTCTCTCGCGCAGCACTTCCAGCAGCAGGTTTGACTGTTGAGTATGCACAGGTAACTGCAAACACCATTGCAGTAGGACAGCAAGACCCAGAGGGCGAGGCTCTAAGCTTCGGTAACTTGACCATTGCTTCGACTTCCGCACCTGTCAAGACTTACGGCGGTTACACTTCCTTCACCAAGCAGACCATTGAGCGTTCTTCGGTGGACTACCTGAACACTGTATTCCGCGCTCTATCGCTTGCTTACGCAAACGCAACTAACGCTGCTTTTGTGGCTCACGTTGAGGGACTGAACTACACCGGTAAGGTATTCGACGTATCGGCACTGACTGTATCCGCTCTCATCGGTGGAATCACTGACGGCGCTACCTACATCTTCGAGAACACTGGACTACGCCCAGAGGCAATCGTGGCTTCCCCAGAGGCTTACAAAAAGCTGATGACTGTAGTTGGCACTGACGGACGCCCAGTAATCCTTCAGGACGGACAGGGCTTCAACAACATCGGCACTGCTAACCTGCCAGGGCTAAGCGGTTCTCTACTCGGACTCCCTGTCGTTGTAGATCCTGCTATGACTGCTAACAAAGTATACATGGCTAACTCACAGGCTATTCAGTCCTTCGAGTCAGCTGGCGCACCTGTTCGCCTAACCGATTCTGACATCACTACCCTGACTGACAGCATTTCGGTTTACGGCTACCTAGCAATCACCACCCCATTCGCTGGCGCAATCGTCGAGCTAGACGTAGTCGCTTAGTAGGTAACAAATGGCGCACGTGACTGTGGCAGATCTTCAGGCTTATATTGGAACTGAGGAAACTGGGGACTTTATCGAGTCTTGCCTAAGCGCAGGTAACGCTATGGTTGGTAACTACATTGGCGCAGTTGCTACTGTCCCACACGAGGTTCACCACCAGGCAATCCTTATCTGTGCTTCGGAGATTTACCACAGGCGCAGCGCGCCAAATGGCATTGCTCAGTTTGCAAGTATGGACGGCAGCCCCATTAGGGTCGCAAAAGACCCTATGGGTGCTGTCTATCCTTTGCTGCTGCCTTATGTTGGGTTTGGTGTCTAGTGACTAATGAGATCACTCTAAGCAAGGCTGAACTAAAGCTCGACTTGCAGAACGCCGGGATAAACGTTTTGGACTATGTTCCTGAGCGTATCGTCCCGCCGATTGTGATCATCAACAGCGCTAGCCCTTACTTGACACCTTCAACAATTGGCAAAGAATACATAATGAGCCTCGAGCTTGTTTGTGTCGCAGCCACCGCAACTAACAAGCAGGCAACAGAAAAGCTAGACGAACTTATCGAAGCAGTGCTGCTATCTATCCCTAGATATGGCAGAGTTTTGAGAGTCAATGAGCCTTTCAACATGCAAACTAATAATGCCGAATACCTAGCGGCGAACATCGCCTTAGAAATCGAAATCACGATTTAGAAAGAGAAAAACATGGCAGCTTCAACACGTATCAAAGCGCAGAACATCTTGTTCAAGATTGGCGCGACTGAATACGCCTGTGACGCCACCAACGTATCCCTAGAGCTAGGGGACGCGCCAGGTGACGTGCAGACTTTCTGTGAGCAGCGAGTGGGTGGACAGTGGGCGCTAACCCTAGAGGGTATTACCTCAGGTGACGCAGCTTCCCTTTACCGCGTTCTATGGAGTAACTTCGGGACTACTGGCACTTTCACGATTGCACCTAACGGCAACGCGACTGCTACCAGCAACGAGCCTCACTACACCGGGACTGTCAAGTTCAACCAGCTTCCACCGCTGGCACTGAACAGCAATGAAACCGCTACTTTCTCAGTTGAGCTAGAAGTAGACGCTTCAGAACACGACCCAGCTAATGACGTTTACTATGGCGTGGAGATCGTAACCGCGTAATGCAAAACCAAGGAGTCAAGATTGTGGGACTTCAGGAAGCTATCAAGGCACTAAGAATCGTTGGAGTCCCGGACGCTGAAATCAAGCAAGCCGGGCAAGATTCAGGTGAGCTAGTAGCCAATGAAGCCCGCAGTCTTGTTCCTGTTCGCTCAGGCGCACTTCGTGACAGCATTAGAGTGAACAAAGCGCTAAGGAAAATCACGATTAGCGCAGGTAACAACAGAAACAGCAAATCAGGCGTCCCTTACGCGAATCCCATTCACTGGGGTTGGTTCAAGCGCAACATCAAGCCTCAGCCCTTTTTCAGCAAAGCTATCGGCATAACTCGCGACGAAGTGTATAACAACTATTTGAAGCAGCTCGATAGACTTATGGAAAAGCAGCGCACGAAAGGCACACAGTGATTGAAGAGCTAAACCTAGGCGAAATTGAAGAGATTGAGCTATTGCTCAACGCAAGCATTGAAGTTGCGGAGAGCAAAGAATTTCCAAAAGGACGCTATCAGCGAGCGATTTACTACATTGTAAAAAAGCGCACTGACCCTAACTATAAGTTTGAGGACACCGCAAAGGTGAAGCCCTCGGAGCTAACGGCTTTGTTTGCAGCCGATAGCCCAAAAGACAACTAAAAAAGCTTCAAGCCCAGAGAATGGCTAGGTTTTGTTTGTTGCTAAGGATCAGCCCTAGCGAATACAAGCAGCTCAGCTACTACGAAGCCGAAGCCCTGACAGAGCTGCACAAGGAGTTGAACGAATGAGCCTAGTTCTAAACGTAGAAATACTGGGGGAGTATAAGAAGCTCACTCAAGCTACGAAGGGCGCTTCAAAGCAGCTTCAGGGGCTAAACAAGACCACTAGCAAAATCTCAGGGCTGATGAGCAGTTCACTAGCTGCAATCGGTGTTGGGTTTTCGCTAAACGCAGTTGTCAATGGAATCAAAGACGTAGTAAACGCGTCTAGTGATCTAAGCGAAGCGACTAACGCAATCAACGTTGCTTTTGGGTCGAGCGCTAAAGAAATTGAGAAGTTTGGTAAGCAGGCTGCTCAGGCTGTAGGACTAAGCAAGACAGAGCTTTACGGAATTGCCACTCAGTTCTCTAGCTTTGCTAAGACTGTTGCCGGGGACGGAGGGAACGCTGCAAAGGTTGTTCAGGACATTGCAACGCGAGGCGCTGATTTTGCTTCGGTGTTCAACCTTGAAGTTTCTGACGCGCTGTCTAAGTTCCAATCAGGACTAGCAGGACAGAGCGAACCACTAAGAGCCTTCGGTATTGACCTAAGTGCAGCGAGCGTAGAGGCTTTTGCAGTAGCCAACGGCATTATCAAGTCCGGCGAAACTATGACCGAAACTGAAAAGGTTATGGCTCGCTACGGCTTGCTTATGGAACAAACTGCAATGACGCAGGGTGACTTCCAAAACACCTCAGACGGACTAGCTAACACTCAGCGAATTCTGAAGGCAGAGTTCGAGAACGTAAAAGCTGAAGTAGGCACAGCGCTGCTCCCGGTAATGACTGAGCTATTCCAAACCATTCGCGACAATCTCCCTCAGATCAAGGCGCTGATTGCTGAAGTCATTAGGTTCGTCCCGCCAATGATTGAAGCCTCAATGCAAATCTTCAAATTCCGCGAGCAACTGATTCCGACTATCGTGGCGATTACCTCAGTCACTACAGGGCTAAAGCTTGCTTCAGGTGCTGTTGCTTTGTTTAGCTCAGCTAGCGCGCCAATTATCGCAGCCGTTGCAGGACTTGCAGCAATTGCAGCGGCAATGATCACTGTTTACAACAACACCAAATCGGCTACCAGCGCAATGGAAGAGTTTCAAAGACAGCAGGGCATTAGAGCAGCAACTAGCAACCCTGTCGCAGCCCCTGAGCAAATTGCAGCTGCAACTAACAGGGGAATCCTTGGGGACAACCCAGCACTCAACCCGCCAAAGACAACCGGAACAACAGGCGCAGGAATTGCAGGGCAGAGCAGCAAGAATACGGCTATCAAAGTCCCACAGCCAAAGTCCCCTAGCCCGAGCAGCCCTGTTGTAATCAACAACAACGTGACAGTGAAGAAGAGCGTTGCGAGCGGTCCTGACATTGCTAAAGCAATCAACACTGCAAATCGCAACCTAGGCACTCAGACAATCAAGAACTTGAAATACTGATGAGCAACGTTCTAGAAGATTTTGATATCGCCAGTGATTTAAAGGTCGAGTTCTTTCTTCCTGACGCAGCTGGTAACTTGTTTATCTTGGGTATCTCGCTACTCGGTGGAGATGACGTCCTAGCAGGTGCAGGGCAGTTCATTATTGGGACTTCGCTATTAGGTGGCACTGACACGCTTGCAGGTGAAGCCACAGTAGCGTTTACCTGGCAGGCTTATGAGTGCAGCGTAGGTGAGCTTGAGATTGACTTCGGTGGAGAAGTTCAAGACGCGCTCTATTTCCAGCCACGTCCGGCACAGGCTGACCTAACACTGCAAAACCTAACCATTGACCCTACTGTAAACCCTGCTATGCGCCCAGGTGTAGGCGTGAGAGCAAGACTAGCTAGAGGCGATTACAACAAGACGCTATTCAGGGGCTACATAGACACAATCAACGTGAGCTACGACCCGCGCAACAACTCGCACACAATGCAGATAACAGCCTTCGACAGCTTCAAGCGCGTAGTTAACTCGCGCCTTGCTCTGCTAGATACCGCTGACCCTGTGGAGTTCCCTGACGGCTATGCAACACCTTACGAAGTCATTGAGATTATTGCTGATCAGTATGGAACGGCAATGAGCGCATTGAGCGAGCCTACAGCTGGACAAATACCAGGCACAACCCTTGCAGACTTTATCCCTGCCACTCCACTTTACGAGGCAATTCAGGTTGGGCTAGGGCTGTTCTGGATTGAGCCGGACACTGAAGAATTTGTCTTTATCCCTCGACCTGAAACCCTAAACCCTGAGGGCGCTTACTCAATCGGCAACAATCACAACGAGCCTTTACACCTTTGCATGTCTGATCTTGAAGTTGCCAGCAACCTAGAGAACATTTACAACAGCCTCAAAGTGTCACTGACTAGCGACAGCGAAACATCAGTGCTTGTTCGCAACACCGACAGTATCGAGCTGTTTGGAGAGTATGCAATTGACACTGATTTGAACACGACTGACGCAGACGAGCTAGAGCGCTGGGCTAGAGCTGTATTCAATCAGACAACTACGAAGCTAGTTCAAAACGTAGAAACCCCTGCAATAGATCGCAAGGGCGCGCTTACTCACGCTGCAATTATTCAGCCTGGGGAAACAATAAGAGTTGTATACACAACGCCTCAACTAAATATAAACGACACCTATACAGTAACTAAGGTGAGTCATTCGATAGACGTGAACAACTGGTTCACTACACTTGAGCTTTGGAAAGAGTTTTAACATGCCTTATAAAGTCTTTGTCAATGGTTTCCCGCTAAACGCTAGCGAAATCAACAGCAACCTAATGCAGCAAGCAATTGCGACCTTCGTGGACTCGACTGCTCGCAGCGCTGCTATTGAAACTCCACAAGAGGGACAAGTTACGTATCTCACCGGGACTAACGTGTTTCAGTATTGGACAGGCAGTGCTTGGGCTGATCTGCTGCCTAGTGCCGGGACTGTAAGCGACAAGTCTGCCAATTATGCGATTGTTGCAGGTGACGCAGGGAACACTATTCGCAGCACCGGAAGCGCAATCACCGTAACTGTAGACAACGTGCTAGCAGTAGGGCAAAGAATTGACTTCGCTCAGTTTGGATCAGGGCAGATTACTTTCGCTGCGGGTTCGGGAGTGACGCTGAACTCTAAAGGTGGCAAGCTAAAGACTGCTGCTCAATACTCGGGAGCTACAGTTCAATGTGTTGCTTCGGGTGTTTATTGGTTGGTTGGAGATCTAGGCTAATGCTTATTCCCCTAGGGTTTCTAGCAGCTTCGAGTTCTTCGGCAGGCTCATTCGATTTGCTCGAAACAACAGTTCTAACAGGCTCTCAGGCAAGCGTTGAGTTCACTAACCTAACGAGCAAGTATGCAAGCACTTATCAACACTTGCAGTTGCGTATGGTTGTAAGGACTTCTGAAAGCGGAAATCTGGGGACAGTCTATGTAAGATTCAATTCAGATTCGGCTTCTAATTACAGTTGGCACTTCTTGACTAGCGCAGGTGCTTTCTCTGGTGCTAATACTGCTCAAATGCCT
>JACCDG011371405.1_pt1 | contig 12366 bp, 14 predicted proteins | sample 7442471 | NCBI WGS metagenome assembly JACCDG01 (sample SAMN15323444, study PRJNA562643) | freshwater metagenome | isolation source: river surface water | place: USA:Blue River Watershed | collected 2017-08-17 | reverse complement strand
TGAAGTGGATTTGATTGCGGTCGACTTATCCAGGAACGAGAAGGATCAGCAATCCTATTTGGACGCGGCGATGCAAAATTCGCTGACCAAGAGTTTTCGGTTTGCGCAGAGTCAGGCAAGGTTTCTTATTAAGCTAGTGCAGGATGAAACACTTATGGATACGGTGCTTTATTTCCACCAGGTCAAGAAGATGGCGATTGATGGAATTGATCGGGTTTGTCAGTGGATCGACCTAGATCATGCCTTGACCGGCTGTTTCGGCTGGAGTGACCAAGACTTTATCAATCAGGTCAAATTCCTTGACCAGCCTAGGTAGGCGAGTGTAATCCAAAATGAGAGGAAAAATTTTTATGGACAAACCAAAAGCTTTAGACTTGTTTTGTTGTGCCGGCGGTGCTTCCAAGGGGTTGCAGTTGGCCGGATTCCACGTTACCGGTGTAGACATCCGCCCGCAGCCTAGATATATCGGCGACGCCTTTATTCAGGCCGACGCCCTACAGGTGCCTCTAGATGGATTTGATTTAATATGGGCCTCTCCGCCCTGCCAGGGATATACAGCCATGCGGCACGCGCCTGGAACAAAGGGGGCCCCGATGCTTATAGAGTCTGTGCGAAATAGGCTGAAGGCGATCACTGGACTTTTTGTAATAGAGAACGTAGAAGAGGCAAAATGGGCGCTTCATTCTCCAGTAGTCTTGTGTGGATCAATGTTCGGCTTGGGGGCTCAGGGTTGCCGTCTTCAGCGCCATCGCCTATTTGAGTCAAACTTTTATATTCCTCAACCGATCCCGTGCGTTCACGACCATAGGCCGGTGATTGGAATTTACGGGGGACATGCTCGACGTCGCTCCGCTTCATCTGGCGGGCGAGGGACACGGGATGTCTGGGAAGGAGGGCACAAAGCGGCGGCCTCTGAGGCTATGGGCATTGATTGGATGACTCTAGCGGAGCTTTCTGAAGCCATACCGCCCGCCTACGCCAACCATATTGGCAGGCAAGCCCTGTTGGCAATTCTTGGTGCCACCGAGGCGTCCTGAATCTAATCTTGCCTGAAAGGACACAGAATGGATGCATTTAGATAAGGCCTGGGGCGAGGATGGCCGGCGGTGCGCCAATTGCGGTTGGCATGCTGAACACGAATTCATTGCCCATTCTGACCCGAAGATCGTCCTATATGCGTGCGGGGATTGCTTTGAGAGGATGAAACGGGATGGTCGGATGCAATTGAGGAAGGTGGTGATTGCGGAAATACTGGAACAACTTAATAAGTATCAGGATGAAATCAAAAGTAAACCTAAAGAGTGAAGGAGATAAACCAGGATGAATGAGCGTGAATTTCGGCGCAGGAACCAGAAGCAGGAAGAGGCCCGCGTTATGGAGCGGATTAAGGAAGATTCGGATGCGGCTAAAAAGTTCGAGGCAGAACTTGGGCATGGGATTATGGATTTGGGCAAGCTGGCCAAGTCGACCCAGGTGCCCGAGCCGACCTTCGGGGAGAGGTTGCTAGATAATTCAATTCCTGTTCAGCTCGGGGACGGGAAGACGGGTGGGGTAATTGATTTAGCGGCTAAGCGACTCGAGAAACAGGCTAGCCAGAACCAGATTCCCGAGCATGTGGGCAATGCTCAGTATATTTGTCTGGATGTCGGATACCCGCCGCCAGGGCAGCCAACTCCTACCCATATCAAGATTGGGGATCAGGTATTTCTCGCTATTCCGGCTGAGCATTTTGACGCCGCCGTGGATCTCGCTTACCGGCGGGGGTTTCATCGTTGCCTGGCTGTTTATGAGCCGCAGCACAAGGCGAAGAATGTTGTCCCCGCGATCGACCCGATCCAGAAATCCTATAAAGAGATGGTGTTGGAGGGATTTTATGATTAGACCAGGGAGGATTGTGATTGTCTTCTTGTCCGGCTACATCGAAGCTGGCAAAGATACGTTAGCGGCGGCGATGGGAGAGAATAAGGGGGGTGGTTTCTTTCCTATTGCTTTCGCGGATTCGTTGAAGAGGAAGGTCCAGGCGATGAATCCCTGGATTATGATCCCGACCAGCCTTGACCATAAAGACGTGTATGGGCCAGTTTCGCCAATGCGGGTTCAGGATGCGCTGGCGAAGTTGGGCGGGTGGGACAATTTGAAAAAGTTGCCCGAGGGGAGACAGATTCTCCAGCAAGAGGGACAATCGACCCGGAAGTATTACGGGTATTCCACGTTCTGCCGGCCGGTTAGCGGGATTATCAATCAGGCGATTTTTGAGCGGGGCAAGATTGGCTGTGTGGAACGGGAGCTGCTTTTTGTTGTGAAAGATACAAGGCAGCTTTTCGAGCCGGCCAGAGTGTTGGAACAGGTCGACTACCCGCTGAGCAAGCTGGTTGTGTTGACGATTTGGGTTGATCGGGATGGCAAGGGTCCGATTAATCAAGCGGATAGTGAGAAGTATTACGCGGGACTGAAGGCGATGTCGGTCTTGACGATGGATAATAATTACACGCCGGAAGTCCTTGCTGACCGATGGTTTATGAAGTGGGCACAGATTAATCAGGAGCGGGTAGATGTCAATCACAACAAGCTGATTGACTATCTGAGTGACCGGAGCAAGAAGTTAATCAAGGGGGCAAGTGAGCAGTGGGAGCTGATTAACCTGGAACAGCTCCCCGCGAAATTGCCGGCCATGTGTGAGATGCGTGGCAATCATGAGCCGGTTAATGGTGGGACGGTTTGCAGACTTTGCTTGAGAGGATCGATGAGGTAACGTGGAGATGAATAATTTGAATACACAGCATTTATTCCGTTACGATGGAGCGCAGACGAACGTGCCGATTTGGCAGAATTACTACTTTGGCGATTTCCAGCCTAATTGCTTCAGTAAACCCGAATTCAAGTTCTTCCCTGTCTGGCACCGGTTTCGCGTTTGGACGGGGATTGGCTCGAGGAAGGTGCCCGAAGGGGTGGCTTACTTGCAGAAGAACTTTAGCCGGTTTCTCGCGAGTCGGGGCTGGATTTGCAGGACCGGAGACGCGGCGGGGTCGGATCGGAATTTCAAGGAGGGGAGTGAGTATACTTATGGAGGGAGTGTAGAGTGCTATACCCCGAGGGACGGAATCACCCCGAGCGCAATGGAATCGGTTGTCCACTTCCATCCTAATCCCCCCGCATTGGGCCACCCAGATTCGCATACGTTCAGGTTAATGGCAAGGAATTTCTATCAGGTGACGGGGCATCCGAAGCTGACCCGACTGCAACCCAATCAGGGGTATCTGAGCCAGTTTGTGGTCGGGTATGCGCCAGGTGGGTTTGCTGGTGGCGGGACGAGTCAAGCTTTCAGGCTAGCCAGGCATTTCGGCATCCCCGTTTACAACCTGTATCCGACTGTGCAGACGGAAATGAGCGAGGAAGATTATGCGAAGATGATCTTCTGTCGGATTCTGAGCGAGAATTATGCGTTTACGGCGGAGATCCCCAGGTGGGGAGATTTCTCAACCAGCTACCCGAATCCAGGCCGGCAATGCTTCTAGTTTCCCCGGCTGAACAGCAGCCTGAGCTGAGGGTTTTAGGCAGAACGCATTCGATTGTCGAGAAGTATGGCTCGGATTATATGTTTGCTAACCCGAATATCGGGTTGGTCGGGATTCAAAGGAAGCAGTTCCCGGAGGATTTCTTGGCGAGCTTGCGGGGGAACGACCGGGTTAGTCGCGAGCTACAACAGATGAAGAATCTGGATATGGGGATCTGGATTTTAGAGGGGATGGGGAATTGGACAAACGATGGATTCCTCATTTATGGCGGCCGGTATAAGTATTTCGAGTATGAGCTTTGGGGATTTCAATTGTCTCTTCAGCGAATGGGCTACTCTGTTTTTCGGGTTAGGGATATGAAGTCCACAATCTTGCTGCTTCAGCGCATCCAATTGTGGGCTAGCAAACCAGACCATGATTCCTTACTCGTTAGGCCAAAACCAGGCAGGTGGGGAACTGCGGGCAGCCGTGAATGGGCTCTGCATTTTTTGCAGGGTTTGCCGGGTATTGGATATGTGGGGGCGGAAAAGATTTTGGGGGTATTTGGGGGGAAGCTGCCGTTTCAAGCTGAGTTTGGATTCGAGCAGATGGCGGAGGCGGTCGGCCCCGCGAAAGCGAGAGTAGTTTGTGAGTTGTTTGGAGTGGATGTTCCGAAGGTGGAACGGAAGCGGAAGCAATGAGAAAGAAAGTGGAGGCGATAGTTAAAGTGCGATTAGATGTTGAAGGATTGATTCGACAATTAGCCGTGCTCATGCCAGAACTCGGGCTGGATGTGGACAAGCTGCTCGAGGATATGACGAACAACAGTCCCATGAGCGGCAATCCCCCGCGATTTGGCGAGTATATGAAGGACAGCATGGTCGAGTTTAAGTGTAGCTCGGAAGAGGTTGACTTGATTCGGTATGTCCAGGATTTACGGGCCTTTGTGAGAGAGGGGGCGGAGCTGGATGTAGCTGAGTTTACTCGGTTGCAGAATAAGTTGCCGGCTCCATTGGTGGCTGAGATGTCGATGCTGATTTCGGAAGTGTATTCGCAGGGGGCTATCAATGCGATTAACGCGACGAAGTTTGCAATGCAGCAAGGCTTTGGGTTTGTGCTGTGATTGTGCGAGTTGCGGCGAAGAATTTGAAGTCGGCGGTTGAGTTTGTCCAGGCGGGTATGGGCGTGGATATGCAAAGCCAGTGGTTGAGGTTGATGGGAAACAAGGAGACGGGGAGCTTGTATTTGTCGGTTATCGGGTTAACCGAGTATCAGGCGGTGATTAAGGCGACGGTGATCCGGGAGGGGGTCGTTTGGGTCGGGGGTAAGGTCCTGGCTGAGCTGGTGGGAAAGTTGAAGAATGACTTCCTCAAGGGCAATTGCAACTTGATGATTCAGGATAGCAAGTTTCTGGTTATGACGAACGGGGAGGAGTCGGGGTATAAGTATAACCTCCCCCTGAACCTGCTTGAGATGCCGAATAGCTTTACTGGGCCTGAGCTGGCGATTATCGATATGAATAGCTCCCAACTCTTAGACGTTATCGCGGGGATGAAGGCAATTCGGGAAGCGGAGTCGGATCATGATGTTCCCGCGTGCGAGGTGATTCAGATGGGGAGGGAGAGGTTGCAGTTCGTTGCGGTGACGAGATTGAGGAGCGTGAGTTGCTGGCTAGATACGGAGTGCCGGGTGATGTATCCGAACGGGATTATGCAGATTTACCTGGCAATTGAGCATCTACAGAAGATGGAGAAGGCGATGAAAGTCGCGGGGAAGGAGTTGAAGAAGGGGGAGGAGCCGATTCCCGTTGAGTTCCGGGTTTGGAGCAATGTGGTTGAGTTCCGGTTTTCGGGCGGGGGCATGGAGAGCTGCGTAATCAGGTTGAGGAGATTAGAGAAAGAGGCCAGCAAGATTAATCATTTGATTTCCGTGATTATGCGGCCAGAGATGATTCGGGCGACCTTGCTCATGGATGGGGATAAGCTGAAGCAGGCTTATGACAGGCTGGATGCGTTTGGGAAGCGGAATGAGACGGCTCAGCATCGGATTGAGTTCGAGCTGGTTGGCAACGAACTAAAGATGCAGGCGGGGGGAGTTGGAGTTGGGTATGGGAGGGAGAGTATCTTAGTGGAGGGGGTTGCGTTGAATGTAGGTGGACCTATCTTGTTTGCGGCGGCCGGGAATAAGCTGGCTGATTTGTTGCGGATTAGCAAGTTTGGGAAGGTGAAGCTGATTATTGGTCGGCGGAATATTATGCTGAGCTGGGTGAATAGCGAGTTGCGAGTTGAGAATTTGGCTATCCTGGCGGGTATGCAGGTTGGCGTTGGTAGCGAGGCGTGATGGGGGGGATGGATAATGGACATGGGTATGGGTATGGACAGGGACAAGGACAAGGATACAACCAGTTTAACCAACCCAATCAATTCAATCCAATCAACTCGATCAGCCCGATTGATCGATTTCTTAAGCTCGCAGAATCAGCCCCGACGCAGGAGCAGCGCAATCTATTTCTGCAGCAACACTATCGAATGCTGGTCAGGGGACAGATTGATTCGTGTCAAAAGTGTGGCTATGGACGGGGTAGTCACGTCGGCTTCCAGGGAAAAACTCCAGCATTCGTTAGTTTCATTTCTCAGCTCCCTTTGCGAGATACGGCCGGGCTCTTTGAGTTGGAGTCTCAACTGGAGGGGATAGGCTACAAGATGAACGATGTTTGCCTGCTAAGTTTAGCAAGCTGCATTCCCCGAGATATGTCGACTGAGTATGCGGATCGATATCACGCGGTTGAGTATTGCCGGGGTAATTTTCAGACTCAGATGCAATTGGCGAGTTCAAGGGTGTTTGTTTTGATGGGGTTGGAGGCAGCGAGCTTACTGTTTGGAGACCAGCCGAAGAACTTGCAGGATGTAAGGGGGAATTGGACTGAGCTGAAGACCCCGAGCGGAGTGAAACAGTGGTGGTTTGTGACGGATCACCCGAGCTATGTAGCTGGGAATAAGGTTATGCAGGGATTGTTGCGAGAGGATTTCCAGAAGCTTGGGTCTTTGCTGCATTACGCCTGGGCTGTGAATATGACGGAGCTGTATCCAGGGACGAGTTTCGAGCATCAATTCACATATGAGCAGATTTGCGATGTTGTGGCGAATGACATTAAGCAAGCGTTATTGGATATACCCGCCGGGGAGCGAGATGATGAGTTTCTGCGGATTATGCTGAGGATTTTTCGGGATAAGACGGGACTGGCGGCTAGAGCTTTTTGGGATAATAACATGGCTAGGAAGTGTGGAATTGATGTGGATGGGGATCCGGGTTGGTGGGTTGGGGACAGGATGGAGAAGCGGGATAGAAGGGAAGGCGGGTAGTGAGTTATGAGCGTGTATGATTGGTATATCAAAATGATGAAGGCGAGGATGGAGAAGTTGAGCGAGATCGAGAAGGAGCAGTTTGATAAGGCGGAGAGATTGTTTGCCTGCACGGGGCAGCTTTCAATCGCGAGCTTGCCAAAGGTGACGGGGAAGCAGAATGAGGCGATTTTACTGAGCGACATGGACCCGTTGAGCGGGTTAACCAGGACAATGAATCAGCTTGACCACCGCGAGGATGGCTGGTTGAGTTTACTCGGGGTGAGCCAGGAATTGATTGATAGACCGTATGGGGCTATCTCGTTTTGGCAGAAACATGTGCTGAAGGTGAATGTGAAAGTTCGCCGGGAGGATGTTACGCGGTTTGGATGCCTGAAGGAAGGGATTGAGTCGGGATGCATTACGCCTAAGCATGATGGCGATTATCTAGCTGATATGCACCCGCTAACTTTGGCTATTCGTCGGGCAATGGGTTCGATTTTACATTGCCGTATTGAGCGGCTGGTGATTCATTGCTCGAAGTTCTCGGAGAAGGTTGAAGTGAGGATTAACCTGCTAAACTTCAGCACGAATAAGCGGGAAATTTGGGTTTGCGATGATACCTGGCATGTGGGTGTTCTGATTCAAAATTGGAAGCAGGAGATGAGTGAGATGGTTCATTGCGCTGAGCTGGTATTTCGTCCTCCTAGCTGGGTTGAGTTTGATGGAGTGCCGGTTGGCTACGGGCGGGCTAGTATTGTAATTTGCGATGACCCGCTTAAGGAGAGGACGCCGGAGGAAGAAGCGTCTAGAAAATATTTGTATGAACAGTTTCGGAAGAAAAGCGAGGAAAAGTAGTTGTGAAGTTTCGGGATTTTGTAGAAAGTTGCAACAAATTCCTTGAGTGCCACCCCGAGTCTGGAGATATGTATGCAATTGTGCAAGGTGGACTTCACCTCCAGACTGCCGATCCTCCGCGCTTTGGGGAAGCTGGATTCTGGGATGGAGAAGGATGTCCCGGAGATGATGAAATTGCAACAATAGTTCGAATTTAGACGGAAGAAAAGCGAGGAGAAATAGAAATGGCTAAGCTTAATCAGAATTCATCGGTGCTGGCTCATGACCTGCTCTGGCGAGTGCTAGAGGAAATGCATGAGCAAAAGACGGAGGAGGAGAAAGCGATTGACCAGGATGAGGCGATTGATTTGCCTTGGGAGGATGGTCAGTTCGCCACAGGGGAAGAAGACCCGCCGTGGTGCTACGAGGATAATGGTTTCAATGGCTACCAGTCTGTGCAGGAGTATCGCATTCATTGTCCATATCGGACGATGAGCTTCAGGAATATCTTGCGCGCGGGGAGGGAATTCTCGCGGGTTATGAAGCCGGATTCACACTACTACCTCTGGACTACGAAAGACTTCCTGCTTGAGGCATTGATTGCTTTAAGGATGCGCGGGTATCAGTTTAAGAATATGCTGGTCTGGATTAAGACCGCGCAGTCGGGGCGCCCGACGTATGGTATGGGACATTGGTTTCGGAACGGGGTTGAGTTGATGCTGTTTGGGACGAGGGGGCAGCCAGGTCGTCCCGCAATGGCGACGACACAACCGAATTACTTTTTTGCGCCCAAGCCGGGTAAGATTCTTTTGCCGAATGGGCAGATTAGTAAGCATTCGAGGAAGCCGCAGGAGGCTTATGATTTGATTTGTCGGAATTCGCCGGGGCCGAGGGTTAGCTTCTTTCAGCGCGGGACCAGGCCGGGGTTTTATTGCTGGGGAGATGAGGCGAACGAGGGTCTGACTGAAGAATGGCAAGGGGAAGTTGGAGGTGGGGTCGATGAGTCGCTGAGCTTTGGCGTTGATTGGGACGCGGGGCTGGTTGATATGATTTTGAATAGCAGTGAAGTGATGGCGCTGAGGACTTTGCTTGATATGTTTGTTGAGCAAATGGATGAAGTGCCGGATGAAGTGCTGGGCGTGCAGCATAAGATGGAGAGGATCGGGGAGGTGCTGGATCTGATCGAATTGGAGAATCGCGGGGAGTTGCTTAAATTGGAGCTGGGAGGAGGTGAGAGGGTTGAGCTTGATCCAGTTGAGGAGTTGGAAGAGGGGATTAGTAAGGAAAGGGGAGAGGAGTCGGATGAATTGATTGAATGCTTGCCCGCCCCGTTGGTTCCGGGGGAGATTGATAGGATTGCGGAAGAGTTGCAAGCGGAAACTGAAGCAGAAGCTGAAGCGGAAGTAATTGCGCCAGAAACTACCTCCGATTCAAAAGCAAGCCCCCCTCAAAACTCTGAAATTCCGACTACTCCGCCTGACTCGCCCGCAGTTCTTCAGCGCCCATATAAAGAGGGGCGGAACTGGTTTTATGACTGGAATGAGAGCGAGCTAAAAGTCGGCCCGTTTAATACCCTGAAGCAAGCGGATGAGGCGCTGAGCAAGCATAAGATCAGGGTGATTGGTGCGGCGAGTGATGAGGAGATGGACCAATGGTTTGCTGAGATGCAGCAGACTTACCCGAAGCTGGACAGGAACCAGGTGATGAAGTTGTTGTTGGGTGAGGTTGAGGCGGGACTGCGGGGAGGGAAGGGAGGTTAGGTCGATGTTTGGGTTTGAGAGTTGGTCTGTCACTTTTGAATGTGGCGACAATCAAGATAGTCAAGCAAAAACGAAGAAGGAAGAGGAACGAAATATGTCTAGTCAGGTTCATGAATATGAGTGCGAAAGATGCGAAGCTAACTTGGATGGGGAGGAGTTTGTGGATGCTTGTAGTTCGGGCTGTCCGCAATGCGGCCACCATCCAATTAGCGGGAGAGATATGAGGGACCACGAGCAACCCAAGCAAGCCCCCGAAGAGAGCCCGGACCCGCTGTTTGACTTTATGGCCGACTTTAAGGTTGAGTCATTCAGCTCGGGCAAATGGGGCATGATTAATGAAGTGGCTAATCAGAACCCCGAACTGAACCAGCTCCGACTCAAGTTGCTCGACTCTAGTGAGCTAGGCAAGATGAAACACAAACATCTCATCAAGCTCATCGCATTTCTGCAGTTTGCGAAGGACCAGATCGACGACGCGAATACGGGATTGTGCCAGCAGGACGAGTTGCAGCGGGCTAACTTGGATGGCTTCGAAGCGAAGCTGAATGATATGAAGGCGGAACTGAGTCGGGCAGGATCAGAGAATTGCAGCTTGCGGACGGAGAACCGGGATCTCAAGCTTCGTAATGCGGAGCTGGAGAAGTATAACGGGCGCAACAACATGGTCATCGGGGAGGCGCAGAACTGGTTAGCCAAGATAACCCGCCTGGTGACGCCTTATGGTGAGCCGGCGATGTCGGATGCGGACAGAAGGATTAGACAGCTCGAGGATGAGCTGGTTCGGGTTCGAGCTGAGAATTTGGCGGGAAGGAAGTCGTTCATCTTTCAAGAGTTGCGAGAGCGACAGATTTTCGCGCTGTATATGAACCAGCAGATTACGGTTGAGCAGGTTAGCTTGTTGCTTGGCCGGGATACAGTGGCGGAGTTTAATGATTGGGCTCGCTATCAATTTGCGCAGCATCAAGATTTCCATGCGCAGTTGATGGCTGCGGTTTTGGATTGGCGGAAGCTGAATGATGAGAGTGAGGTGACGAAGGAGATTTTGTCTGCGTATTTGGACGCGACCCGAATGCAGGTCAGCGACGGGGAACGGGAGATGGTGCTGGCGTGTAGGAAGCAGAATGCGGGATTAGCAAGTGGCTTTTTACCGCTGAGCGAGGATGAAGTTCATGCTGTGTGCAGGATACGGCAGGACAAACAGTTTAAGGGTGGTCCTCGGGATTTGATTGGCCTGGGTATGGATGCGGTCAATCGGATTAAAGAGCATGATGAATTAAATCAGGTTGCTCGACATATCCCGCCGCCCGAATTCAAAACCGTCTAACATGAAAGAAGGTGACCTGGGTTTTTAGTCCAGGCCACCTTTGGAAACTACCTTCGATTCAAAAGGAAGGGGTGGGGTGATTTGGCTGGTCGATTACCTGATTACTTTCAGGGACCGCCAACCTCATCATCCACCTCTTCCAACCCGGTCGCGGCTCGCATACCCGCCGCGTGACAAGCAACAGGGAGCGAGTGACCGGCGCCGATGATGTTATTGGCCGAATCGTAAATAACCCAGGTTCGGTTCTTCTGCTGAGTAGCAGTCAGGTTGTTCATATCGATCCAGGCCAGGCATTCGTTGGCGTCGGGGAGTTGCTCCTTGGGGAGTTGGGCCGAGTCTTGGTGCTGGTCGGTCCCATCCATAATGTCCCCATCTTGCAGGATTGCGACCCGGTTTGTGAGTTGGCGTTCGGTGGTCAAAACGGGATGACCGATTCGCTTTTCCATTCTGGCGCCAGCTCGGATGGGTTGCGCGGGGAGGTTGGTCAGGTTAGGAGAGGATTGGTCGGGCTCGGGCTGGTCGACGGGCTCGGGCTGGTTGGATTCATCTTGCGGGTCATCTTGCGGGTTATTCTGTTCGTCGAGTTCAGTCTGATCGTCCCCATCCGAATCATCCTCGTTCTCTTCCGAAACTACGTCCGATTCGTCAGTAGCCCCCTCGTAGGCGCTGGCATCCTCGTTTTCCGGGTCGACATCGCCAATACTCGCCCCGCCTTCAGGGCCGAAATCGTCCGGGTCATCCTCGAGGGACTGCTCAGCCAGCAAGCGTTCCTCTTCGGTTAGTCCGTCCGTGTCATCGGCGAGTTCCGGTTCGGAAGTAGGGGTATTCGCTTTGATGGCTTCGGGTAGCTTGATTTGGGTCTGTTGCTTGTTTGCACGTGCCATTTGGTAATGTCCTTTGATTTTATTTTGCTGCTTAAGCTGGGATAGCTTAGCAGATTTTGGAAGAGTTGGAAAGGGAAGGTGATTGAGATGGGTGACGAGGCTTTTCGGGATTTAGGAAAGGCGGAGGAGTTGGAGTGTAGTGAGCAGATTAATGAGGATTGGAATTTGTCAGGGCAACGGCGTATCTTTAACTATTTGAGGAAACCGGATGCGGATTTATCTCCCTCGTTACTCGTTCGCCTGCATATCCCGTTTGACGTGTTGAAGGAGCTGGTGCCGGTAATTGAGTTGAGATACGACGGATTAGCGATGGGGGTTAGCCCGATTAACCGGTATATCAGGGATTTGATTATTCGGGATTGCGGGATATCGATTGACAAGCGAGATAGGCAGGTTGTTGATCCTCTATGTATGGAGGATGTGGTTGAAGGGTTGATTCGGAGTAATCCGATTATGTGGGATGAACATCAAAAGATGTGGTTGAGGTGGAGAAGTCAGGGGATGAGCTACCCTGAGATATGCGAGCTGACCGCAAAGAATTTTCCGGAAGAGTGTAAACCGTTCCCGAATAACCTGAGTGTTTGGTTTAACAAGATCAGGAAAGAAGTGTTTGGAATTAGCCTGGGAAAATTGCATTATGGATTGAGAACGGTCGAGGGAGCAGGGTGTAGTAAAACGGATTCGACCCCCACCGGGGATAGTCAGGGGGTAAAGAGAGAAAGGGGG
>JACCDG011408024.1_pt1 | contig 12367 bp, 11 predicted proteins | sample 7442471 | NCBI WGS metagenome assembly JACCDG01 (sample SAMN15323444, study PRJNA562643) | freshwater metagenome | isolation source: river surface water | place: USA:Blue River Watershed | collected 2017-08-17 | reverse complement strand
GGGCCGGTTGCTTTCATAGGCAAAACGCACATCCTCAAACACCACCTCGGGTGCGCCGCTCAGGCGCAAGGCGGTGGCGTTGGGCGCGTCGGCCACCTCTCGCTCGCGCTCCAGCAAGGTGAACATGCGGTCCAGATCGGTCAGGCTCTGCTTGATCTCGCGGTAGAGCACGCCCAAAAAATTCAGCGGAATGTAGAGCTGGATCATGAAGGCGTTGACCATCACCAGATCGCCCAGGGTCAGCTCGCCGCTGGCCACCCCCTGGGTGGCGCGCCAGAGCATCAGCACCAGCGCGGTGGCGATGATGAGCTGCTGCCCGCCGTTGAGCAGCGACAGCGTGAACTGGGTTTTGATGCGGGCGCGGCGCAGCTTCTCCAGCGCCTCGTCGTAGCGGCGGGCTTCAAACGCCTCGTTGTTGAAGTATTTGACGGTCTCGTAGTTGAGCAGCGAGTCGATGGCGCGGCTTTGGCTGCTCGACTCCAGCTCGTTCATGCGGCGGCGAAACTGGGTGCGCCACTCGGTCACACTCACGGTAAAGCCCACGTACAGCACCAGCGCCACCAGCGTGATCCAGACATAACCCATGTCGAACTGGCTGCCCAACAGGGCCAGCACCAGCGCCACCTCAATCAGTGTGGGGAAGATGCTGTAGAGCGAATACGAAATCAGCGACTGCACCGCGCGGGTGCCGCGCTCGATGTCGCGCGTCATGCCGCCGGTCTGGCGCTCCAGGTGAAAACGCAGCGACAGCGCGTGCAGGTGGCCAAACACCTCCAGCGCAATCTGCCGGGTGGCGCCCTCGGTGGCCTTGGCGAACACCAATTCGCGCAGCTCGGTGAACAGCGAGGTGCAAAAGCGCAAGGCTCCATAGGCCACGATCAGCCCCACCGGCACCACCAGCAAGGCGGTGGCGCTGCCGGCGGGAATGTTCATCGCGTCCACCAGCTGCTTGAGCAGCAGCGGCACACTCACCGTGGCCAGTTTGGCCGCCACCATAAAACCCAGCGCCGCCGCCACCCGCCATTTGTATTGCCACAAATAGGGCAGCAGGCGCGAGAGCACCGCCCAGTCGGAGCGTTGGCGGGGTTGGGCTGGAGCGGCGGAGGGGGGCAGTGCAGAAGAAGCGGCAGGGCGCATTGGGTGACAATCGGAAGACACAAACCTTGGAATTGTGCGCCCATGTCCCAGACACCCCTGTCCGCTGTGCCCCAAACCCCGTCGTACTGGCCCGAAGGCCTAGCCACCGACCGCGTGCTGGTGATGAAGGTCATTCCCATGCCGGCCGACTGCAACGCCAATGGCGATATTTTTGGCGGCTGGGTCATGGCCCAGGTGGACTTGGCCGGTTCGGTGCTGCCTGCGCGTTATGTGCAAGGCCGCATGGCCACGGTGGCCGTCAACGAGTTCATCTTCAAGCAGCCGGTGCGGGTGGGCGACATCCTGAGCTTCTACGCGCACGTGAGCCGCATCGGCAACACCTCCATCACGGTGCAGGTGGAGGTCTACGCCGAGCGTTATCGCCACCAAGGCCAGTTCATGAAAGTCACCGAGGCCAGCCTGACCTATGTGGCCATCGACGACAGCGGACGGCCCCGACCCATTCCGAAGTCGGCCTAAAGCCTCAGCGCCAACGCCTCCGCCAGGCGCTGTAAATGTGGTCGGCCAAGGCCTCGCTGGCGCCTTGGCGCTGGGCGGTGGCCGCCCGCATGGTCGCCGGCGACTGCACCGTGACCACGCCTGCGTGCAGCGCTTGTGGGTACACCGCGCCGGGTTGCTGCAGCCAAGCCTCGATTTTGTCGGGCGTGATTTCAATGTGAAACTGCATTGCCAGGTGTGGCCCCAGCGCAAACGCCTGGTGCGCACAGGCGGGTGAACTGGCCAACAGCGTGGCGCCAGCGGGCAGGGCGGTGAAGCTGTCGTAATGCCACTGGTACACCACCGCGTTGGGCGCGGCGCCCAGCCAGTCGGTGGCCAGCGCGCTGCCGCTGTGTTGCAGCGCCAGCCAGCCGATTTCGGGTTCGGGCAGGCGCGTCACCTGGCCACCCAAGGCGCGCGCCATCAACTGCCCACCCAGACAGTGGCCAATCACCGGCACATCCAGCGCCACCGCTTCGCGGATCAGCGCTTCGGCTTGCCGCAGGCTGGCGCGCTCGTCGTTGGCGCTCCATTCGCCGCCCAGCACCGCCAGCGCCCGATAGCCGCGCACGCTGGCCGGATAGGCCTCACCCGTTTCGGCGCAGGGGCAGTGCCAGCGCAGGCCTTGGCGGTCCAGCCAGACGCCCAGGTGAGCGGGGGTGTCTTCGGTGGTGTGCTGCAGCACCAGCACGTCGGCGGCTTGGTTCGGTGGGGTGGGCATGGCGCGCATCATAGGCAGGGTGCGCGGCCCCCGCAGCGCCAATTCCGCGAGGCAATGGCGGACAACCGCTGCGATCAAAACGCGCCGTGTCGACCGACGCCGGCGGCAAAGCGCTGAGCGCCTTTCAGTGCGTCGGGAATGCGGGCTTTGCCCCGTTGCCATTCCTGCTGCAGCGCTTCGCCCAGCGGCAAGTCCCACTGGGTGTAGGCGCTCTCGCGGTCGGCCAGCATGGTGGCTTGCGGAAAGGTCGCCAGTTGCTCGGCCAGTGCCAGCGCCGCAGCGCGCGCCTGTCCCTGGGGCACCACCCGATTCGTCAGGCCCATGGCGAGGGCTTCGCCCGCCTCCACCTTGCGTCCGGTCAAGATCAGGTCCATGGCACGGCCCATGCCAATGAGGCGTGGCAGGCGCACCGTGCCGCCGTCGATGAGCGGCACACCAAAACGGCGGCAATACACGCCGACATAGGCGTCCTCTTCCATCACCCGCAGGTCGCACCACAGCGCCAGCTCCAAACCGCCCGCCACGGCGGCGCCGCTGATGGCGGCGATCACCGGTTTGGACAATCGCAGCCGCGACGGCCCCATGGGGCCCAGCGCCTGCGTGTCGGCGCTGTCAAAGTCCAGGTCGGTCAAGCCAGCGCTGTCCCCCGACGCCGCCAGCGCCGCGCCGTGTTGCAAGTCCCAGCCGGCACAGAAATGACCATGCCCGCCGTGAAACACCGCCACCCGGGCGTCGGGGTCTCGGTCAAAGTCCACAAACGCTTGGTGCAGCGCATGGGCGGTGGCGCTGTCCACCGCGTTGCGCACCTCGGGGCGCTGCAAGGTCACCACCGTCACGGCGCCCACGCGCTCAACGGTCACGCTGTCTTGGGGTTTGTGAAAACTGGTCATCACAGGGCCTTTGTTCACCCACACCGTGTGGGGGCAAAGGCAGTGTGGGCCCAGCGCCGCTGCGGGCTTTGGCACATCGGCGACTCGCTATCGGGTCAACCCTAGCGTCAGTTTCACGCAAGCGCCGATATAACCCGGGCACGACAGCGGCGACCACCACAGCGGCGCCGACACCACAAGGAGACCAACGCGTGCAATTGCTGCAACTGCTCATCAGCGGCATCGCCCAGGGCTGTATCTATGGCCTGATTGCCCTGGGCTTTGTGCTGATTTACAAGGCCACCGAAACGGTCAGCTTTGCCCAAGGCGACCTGATGATGGTGGGGGCCTTTGGGGGCTTGGCCGCCATGACCGCGCTGGGCTTTCCCTTCTGGGTGTCGGTGCCGGCGGCCATTGTGGCCATGGGGGTGTTTGGCGTGCTGCTGGAGCGGGTGGTGATTCGTCCGATCCTGGGCCAGCCGGCGTTTTCTATCGTCATGCTCACCATCGGGGTGGGTTATGTGCTGCGTGGCCTGATCACCATGATCCCCGACATCGGCACCGACACCCACACCCTGCCGGTGCCTTATGCGGGACAGGTGTTCAACATGGGCGCGCTGGTGATATCGGCTGAGCAGCTGGTGGTGATTGGGGCCACCACGGTGTTGTGTGGTGTGTTGTTTGTGATGTTCAAGTACAGCAAGCTGGGCATCGCCATGCAGGCCTCGTCGCAAAACCAGTTGGCGGCCTATTACATGGGCATCCCGGTCAAGCGGCTCAACGGCTTGGTGTGGGGCTTGGCGGCGGCGGTGGCGGCGGTGGCCGGTTTGCTGTTGGCGCCCATCACCTTTGTGCACGCCAACATGGGCTTTATTGGCCTCAAGGCCTTTCCGGCGGCGGTGGTGGGCGGCTTTGGCAGCCTGCCGGGCGCCATCGTGGGCGGTCTGATCATCGGCATTGTGGAAGCGCTCTCGGGCTTTTATCTGCCCGAAGGCTTTAAAGACATTGCGCCTTACATCGTGGTGCTGCTCATGCTGGTGCTCAAACCCAACGGCCTGTTCGGCGAACAACTGCGGAAGAAGGTATGAGATTCCTGTTCAAGACCGACTACGACCAGGACATCCGGCTGGCCAAACACGGTGGCCATGTGTTCTGGTACAGCCTGTTGGGCCTCTTCCTGCTCGCGTCGCCGTGGTTGGTGGACGAGTATTGGCTGGCGCAACTCACCTTTGTGCTGATTTACGCGATTGTGGGCTTGGGGCTGATGCTGCTGGCCGGCTTCACCGGCTTGTTCTCGCTGGGCCACGCGGCATTTCTGGGGGTGGGCGCCTACACCCAAGCGGTGATGGTCAACGCCGGTGTGCCTTTCCCGCTGGCTTTGTTGGCCGCCGGTGCCCTAGCGGCGGTGGTCGGTGTGGTGGTGGGTTTGCCAGCGCTGCGGGTCAAGGGCATTTACCTGGGCATGGCCACACTGGCGTTTGGCTTTATTGTGGAAGAGGGCATCGCCCGCTGGGAAAGCGTGACCGGTGGCAACAAAGGCCTGATGGTGGGCTACCCCAACCTGTTTGGCTGGGAGCTGGACTCCACCAGCGAGTTTTATTTCCTGTGTCTGGTGGTGTGTGTGGTGGCCACGCTGGGCATCTTGAACCTGCTGCGTTCGTCCACGGGTCGGGCGTTTGTGGCGATTCGCGACTCCGAGATCTCTGCCCAGAGCATGGGCATCCACTTGGCGCGTTACAAAACCCTGTCGTTTGCGCTCTCGGCGGCGCTCGCCGGTGTGGGTGGCGCGCTGTACGCGCACAAGATCATGTTCTTGTCGCCCGAGCAGTTCTCCATCGTCCAGTCGATTGACCTGCTGCTGATGGTGGTGATTGGGGGCTTGGGTTCGGTGCATGGCGCGTTTTTGGGTGCGATTTTCCTCATCGTCATGCCCCAGCTCATCGCCTTGGGCAAAGACTTTTTGCCCGCCGCCGTTGGCCAGGCCGCCGGTCTGCAGGGCATGGTCTACGGCCTGGTACTGATCGCTTTTGTGTTGTTTGAGCCCATGGGCTTGTACGGTCGCTGGCTCAAGATTCGCACCTGGTTCCAGCTCTTCCCGTTCTACCGCAAAGGCATGTTCAAGCGGCAGAAGTCGTTCCAGAAATCCGACAGACTGAAATGAGCCATTCCAACGAACCATCCGGAGAGCGGGCTTTTCTCAAGGGCGCCGTGGAACCGGCTTTGCCGGGCCACCAGCGCCGCCCCCTAGGGGGTGACGCCGAAGGCGGCGCGGGGGGAGTCTTGTTGTCTGCTCAAAACCTGACCGTCCGCTTTGGCGGTGTGGTCGCGGTCAACAACGTGAGCTTCAACGTCAAGCGCGGCGAGGTCTTCACCCTGATCGGCCCCAACGGTGCGGGAAAAACCACGGTGTTCAACCTCATCAGCCGCATCTACACCCCCACCCAGGGCGGCATCGACTACGCGGGGCCGCAGGGCATGCTGCGGCTGACCGACCAGCCACCCCACGCCATCGCGGGTTTGGGCATCGCGCGCACCTTTCAGAACATCGAGTTGTTCGAGCACGCCACGGTGTTGCAAAACCTGCTGATCGGTCGCCACACCCACCGCCGCACCGGTTTTTGGAGCGAGGTGTTTTTCAGCGGTCGCACCCGCGCTGCCGAAATTGAGGCGCGCGACAAGGTCGAACAAGTCATCGACTTTTTGGACCTGCAGCACCACCGCGACACCATGGTGGCCGGTCTGCCCTACGGCGTGCGCAAGGTGGTCGAGTTGGCTCGGGCGTTGTGCACCGAACCGCGCCTGCTGCTGCTCGACGAGCCGTCTTCGGGCCTGAACGTGGAAGAGACCGACGACATGGCGTTTTGGATCGCCGATATCAAAAACGAGCTCGGTATCACCGTCCTCATGGTCGAACACGACATGAGCCTGGTGTCCAAGGTGTCTGACCGGGTGTTGGCCATGAGCATGGGGGCCGAGCTGGCCACCGGCACGCCGGCCGAGGTGCAGAGCCACCCAGGGGTGATCGAGGCCTACCTCGGCACCGTGGACGATGTGTCGAGCCTGCGGCGCACAGCGCCGGTGCAAGGAGCGCCAGCATGACGGTACCGGTGACAGACCAAGCGGTGCTCAAGCTGCTCAACGTGGAGAGCGCCTACGGCCCGATCAAGGCGATTCGCGGGGTGAGCCTGCAGGTGCGGCGCGGCGAAATCGCCACCGTGCTGGGCAGCAACGGCGCAGGCAAAACCACCATCCTCAAAACCATCAGCGGCATCATCGACCCGCGCAAGGGCAGCATCGAATTCAAGGGCGAGAACATCACCGCCCAAGACCCGGCACTGATCGTGCAGCGTGGCTTGATGCACGTGCCTGAGGGGCGCGAGGTGTTTCCGCTGCTGTCGGTGCGCGACAACCTGCTCATGGGCGCCTACACACGAGCCGACCGCGATGGCGTGGCGCGCGATATGGAGGCCGTGTTCACCTACTTCCCCATCCTGCGCGAGCGCGCCGCGCAGGACGCGGGGCTGCTCTCGGGGGGGCAGCAGCAGATGCTGGCCATCAGCCGTGCGCTCATGGCCAACCCGGACCTCATCTTGCTGGATGAGCCCAGCCTGGGCCTGTCGCCGAAGCTCACCAAAGAGATTTTTGAGATCGTGGTGCGCATCAACCGCGAGCGCGGCACCACCATCTTGCTGGTGGAGCAAAACGCCAACATGGCGCTCAACGCCTCGGACTACGGCTATGTGCTGGAGAACGGCCGCATCGTCATGGAAGACACCTGTGCCCGCCTGCGCGAGAAGGAGGACATCAAAGAGTTCTACCTCGGCATGAAGGAAGAGGGCGTGCGCGCCGACCGCCGGTGGAAGAAAAAGAAAACCTGGAGATAGAGATGAAGCACCCCCTGCGCCGCTTCGCAGCTTCCCCCTCTCTGGCCTTTGGCCGGAGGGGGACGCACCCAGTGGTCCGGCGAAGCCGGTCCCACGGGTGCCCTGGCCCGCGTGACTTCGCCAGGGCACCGCGGAACCGGCTTTGCCGGGCCGCTGGTGCCGCCCCCTGGGGGGTGACGCCGCAGGCGGCGCGGGGGGGGGCTGTATGAGCAATCTTTGGGATTTGTCCCACATCCAGCCCGAGACGCGGGTGGTGCTCGATGGCGAGACCATCCCGGCCATGTTCTGGAACGCGGTGGACAAGCGCGGACCGAACGTGTGGCTGCGGCAAAAAGACTTTGGCATTTGGCGCAGCTGGACGTGGACCCAGGTCGGTCAGGCGGTGCGCGAGATCGGCCACGGACTCTTGGCGCTGGGCTTTGCTGGGCGCGAGACCGCTTCTATCTTGTCCAACACCAACATCGAATGGGTGTTGGCCGATTTGGCGGTGCTCAGCTGCGACGGTGTGGCCAACGGCATTTATCCCACCGACGCGGCCGACCAAGTGGAGTACCTGTGCGCCGACTCACGCACCACCGTGCTGTTTGTGGAAGACGACGAGCAGCTCGATAAGGCGCTGGCCGTGCGCGAGAGCTTGCCGCTGTTGCGCCACATTGTGGTGTTCGACATGGACGGCCTGCGCGAGCTCAACGACCCCATGGTCATTGGCTTGGACGCGCTGCGGGCCAAAGGCCGCGAGCACATGACGCGCCACCCCAAAGCGCTGGACGAGCGGGTGGCCGCGTGTCGGCCAGAGAGCCTCGCGATTTTGGTCTACACCTCGGGCACCACGGGCAAGCCCAAGGGCGCCATGCACAACCACGCTGGCTTGGTCTACACCGTGCGCGGCTACAACACCCTGATCGCGCGCGACGACTCGGACGAGTGCATGTGCTTCCTGCCGCTGTGCCACATCGCTGAGCGCATGGGGGGCGAATACTTCTCGCTCTACACCGGTGCCAAACTCAATTTTGTGGAGAACCCCGACACCGTGCCCGAGAACGTGCGCGAAATCGCCCCCACGGTGTTCACCGCCGTGCCCAGGGTGTGGGAGAAGTTTTATTCCGGCGTGATGATCGCGCTCAAGGAGGCCGGCGCTTTGCAGCAAGCCGCCTACGCCTGGGCCATTGGGGTGGGGCAGCGTGTCGCCGATCGGGTGCTCGCGGGTCAGCCGGTGCCGGTCGGCTTGCGCGCGCAGTTCACGCTGGCGCGCTGGTTGGTGCTCAACAACGTGCGCAAGCTCATCGGCATTCACAAGTCGCGTTTTCTGGTCACCGGCGCAGCCCCCATCTCGCCCGATCTGGTGCGTTGGTACCTGGCGCTGGGTGTGCCCATGCTCGAGGTCTGGGGCATGACCGAGACCTGTGGCGCTTCCACCGGCGTGCCGGCCGATCGCATCAAGCCTGGCTCCATCGGCCCGGCAGCCGACTACAACCAGGTGCGCTTGGACCCCGCCACCGGCGAGATTCTGGTCAAGGGCCCCAATGTCTTCATGGGCTATCTCAACCTGCCCGAGAAAACCGCCGAGACCATCGACGCCGATGGCTGGCTGCACACCGGCGATGTGGGCACGGTGGACGAGGAAGGGTTTTTCCGCATCACCGACCGGATGAAAGACATCATCATCACCGCAGGGGGCAAGAACATCACGCCCAGCGAAATCGAAAACGAACTGAAGTTCTCGCCTTATGTGACCGACGCGGTGGTTATAGGCGACAAGCGGCCTTACCTCACCGTCATCATCATGATCGACCAAGACAACGTGGAGAAGTTTGCGCAGGACAACGACGTGCCGTTTTCCAACTACGCCAGCCTCACCCGCTCACCCGAGGTGCAGCAACTCATCTCCGACCTCATTGAAGGCGTCAACAAAAAATTCGCTCGCGTGGAGCAGATCAAAAAGTTCTGGTTGCTCGACACCCAGCTCAGCGCCGAAGACGAAGAACTCACGCCCACCATGAAGCTCAAACGCAAGCTGGTGCAGCAGAAATACGCCGAACAGATCGAGGCGATGTACCGCTGAATTTTTTCCCCAGACCTTTTCCACAAGGAGACAACGATGAAACGCAAACTCAGTCTGGTCGCCGCCGCCTTGGCGCTGGTCGGCGCCAGTGCCTTCGCCCAATCGCAAGGTGTCAGCAAAGACGAAATCACCCTGGGCTCTATCCAGGACTTGTCCGGTCCGCTGGCTGGCTTTGGCAAACAGGTGCGCCTGGGCATGTTGCTGCGGGTCGACGAGGCCAACGAACAAGGTGGCGTCAACGGTCGAAAACTCAAAATGCTGGTGGAAGACTCGGGCTACGACCCCCGCAAAGCGGTGTTGGCTGCGCAAAAACTCGTCAACCAAGACAAGATTTTTGCCATGATCGGCCACATCGGCACAGCCCAAAACATGGCCGCCATGCCGGTGCAGTTCCAGAAGAACGTGATCAACTTCTTCCCGGTCACAGCGGCGCGTGAAATGTACGACCCCTTCCACCGCCTGAAGTACTCGTTCGCGGCCACCTACTACGACCAGATGCGCCAAGCCGTGCCCATGCTGGTGAAAGAAAAGAACGCCAAGAAGGTCTGCACCATGTACCAGGACGACGAGTTCGGCCTGGAGGTGTTCAAGGGCGCTGAAGAGGGCCTGAAATCCATCGGCATGCAGTTCGCCGAAGTCACCACCTACAAACGCGGCGCCACCGACTTCGCCTCGCAAATGCAAAAGCTCGCCTCTTCGCAATGCGACTTTGTGGTCATGGGCACCATCATCCGCGAGACGATTGGCGGCATCGCCACCGCGCGGCGTCTGGGCTTTAACCCTACCTTTATCGGGTCGAGCGCGGCCTACACCGATCTGATCCACAAGCTCGGTGGCCCAGCCATGAACGGCCTGTACGCCGCCATGTCGGTGCAGCACCCCTACCTCGATGAGGCCGCTCAGCCCATCCGGTTCTGGGCCAACAAGTACAAGACCAAGTTCAACGAAGACCCCACCGTGTTCTCGGTCTATGGCTACAACGCGGTCGACTCCTTCATCCGCGCTGCGACCAAGGCCGGTAGCAACTTGAGCACCGACAGTTTCATCAAAGCGATGGACACGATGGTCATCCCCGCCGATATCTTTGGCAGCGCCGAAATGACCTTTGGTCCACAAAAGCGTTTGGGCAGCAACGCCTCGCGTCTGTCGCAAATCCAGGAAGGTCGCTGGAAGGTGGTGTCGCCTTACTTTGGCGCCAAGTGAGCTTCAGGGTCCGGCGGGTCCCTTGGACCCGCTGACGCACTGCGCTGGTCTAAGGCCAGCGCTTTTTTTTGTCCGCCCCTTGTGCCCCCACGTCTTTTAAAAGAATATTTAAGTGTGAATAAATAGACGATGGTGGTGCAAAAAGACGTCATTTTTAGTCTTTATGGGCTATCCTCTGAGTGGGGGCAAATGACAAGATGAACCGCTTCAAACTGACAAAAAATCGATGGACCGCGCGTGGCGTGGCGCTGCTGTGGTGTGCGTCTGTGGCCAGTGTGTCGGCCCAGGCCACGGGCCCCGCTGCGCTGAGTTGGGTCACCTACGCCAGTGAGAGCATGGCGCCGCTGGATCTGGCCTCGTCGCAGGTGCGCTTGGTGCTGTTTCGGCCGGTGGACGACGCGTCGCCCGAGCAGCCCGCCGGTGTGTTCATCAACGGGCGCTTGCTCAGCAGCCTGTTGCCCGGTGGGTTTGTCGATGCCGTGGTCTGCCGCGACAGCTGGCGCATTGAAGCGCGCACCACCGATGGCGTGTCCACCCCGGTGCAGCGACGCGGCGCCGATCCCGAGTGGTTTGTGCGCGCGACGGTGCGGCAGGGCGTGCCCCATTTGCAGCCCATCAGCGCCACCGAGTTTCTGGCACAAGCCGATGGCTTGCGCCGCCAAGCCCATGTGGTGTCGCGTTTGGCGCCGGTGGGCGACTGCAGCCGGGGCGAGACCCGCTACACCTTGGCGTCCGAACTGCTGTTCCAGTTTGGCAAGCACGGCATCGAGAGCCTGCTCAAGTCGGGTGAGTTCGAAATCGTCAAACTCGCTCGCAAGATCCGCGAAGAGCACGCGTCCATCGACCAGGTCGAGGTGGTGGGGCATTCCGATCCCATGGGGGGGCGCACCCTCAACCTTGAGCTGTCCACATCGCGCGCGCAAACGGTGGCCCAGGTGATGCTGGGCGCAGGGTTGCCAGCCGACAAACTCAAGGCCGTTGGCGTGGCTGACGATCAACTCATCGTGCCGGGCTGCGAAGCCAAAAAGTTGCCACGCCCCGAACTGTTGGCCTGCAACCAGCCCAACCGCCGGGTCGAGGTGGTGGTCAAAGGGTCGCGTCGCGCGGCCCCTTGATCACGACACGATGTAGGCGCCCGCGCCGGTCGACAGCAGCTTGCCGTCGGGGCCGTAAAACCCCATGCGGGTGCTGGCCACCCGCGAGCCCAAGCGCAGCACCTCGGCCCGCAGCTCAAACCATTCGCCAATGCCCGGGCGCAGGTAGTCGATGCGCAGGTCGATGGTGCCGAGCTTGGCAAAACGGTGCAGGCGCTGCTCGGGCGCCTCGTCCATGTGGCGCGCGCCAATCGCGGCCATACACGCCAGGCCGCCCATGGCATCCAGCCCCGCACTGATCACGCCACCGTGCACCCGGTTGTAGGCGTAGTGGCCCACCAGTTGCGGCCGCATCTCGATGCGCGCGCTCACCAGCTCGGGGGTCAGGCCGGTGATCTGCAGGCCCAGCACCTGGTTGAAGACAATTTTTTCTTCAAAGATGGCCTTGAGGCCTTGGACAAATTCGGGTTCAAACGCCACAGGGGCGGTGGTTTTGGGGCTCATGCGGGGATTGTGGGGCAAGCGTGGTGTGGGGTCTGTCGCCTGCGCCGCGCCGGCGTTCAGCGCGGTGGGCGTTTGGCGATGCCCATGGTCTTGGCCAAAATGCCCAGCATCACTTCGTCGGCGCCACCGCCAATGCTGGCCAAGCGGCCGTCGCGGAACATGCGCGCCACCTTGTTTTCCCAGGTGAAGCCCATGCCGCCCCAAAACTGCAGGCAGGTGTCGGGCACCAAGCGGTTGAGCCGCCCAGCCTTGAGCTTGCACATGGTGGCCCATTCGGTCACGTCTTCGCCCGCCACATAGCGCTCGCAGGCCGCGTAGGTGAGGGCGCGCAGGCTCTCCACCTCGGTCTTGAGCTCGGCCAGCTTGAACTGCACCCACTGCTGGTCGGCCAGGCT
>JACCDG010184068.1_pt1 | contig 12371 bp, 14 predicted proteins | sample 7442471 | NCBI WGS metagenome assembly JACCDG01 (sample SAMN15323444, study PRJNA562643) | freshwater metagenome | isolation source: river surface water | place: USA:Blue River Watershed | collected 2017-08-17 | reverse complement strand
GAAGGCGAATGATATCTAAAGAATTCACGATTTGATTCTAACAATCGAAAATAGCAATGCACCAACAACTAGGCTATTAAGATTCTTGGTGGCCTTGAGTGGGATCGAGGGGGCTAAGGATATCTGACACTAACTCTAGACTGTCGTTTTAAACGTCTCACTCATAACCTCACGGATGAGATATTCCCCAGTTTGGGCTTGGCTGGCTCTTGAGGCCTTTTACCTTATAATTCCTACTTCGGCGAATTAGCTCAGCTGGTTAGAGCGACGGAATCATAAGCTCGAAGTTTCAGAAAAATCCTCAATCGTTTCAATGACATAACGAATCTCCAAAAGTTGGTGTGCGCACATTGTGCGACACACTTGATTACACACACCTTGGAAGCCTTATGGAACGGGGCTGGCCAGTTAGTCTCACGGAGTCCACGAGAAAATGTGCGGCGAATGTGTGAAAAATTTCGGGTAGATTAAGTTTGACGTGTCGTTTTAAACGACATTTTCAATATATGCCGTTTGTTTCGCCAAATTATTTTTGCTATCACTTTTTCTGTAAAACAGATATTGACAGAAATGACTAGAACCAGCTGATGCAAAACTAAAGCGGAAATATCGCATTCATACTTGGGACGCTAAGATGGTGCCATTTCAACTCTGATTGAATCTCTTTTAATAAAAGATTAGCAGCATTTATTTCGCCATGAGTAATGTAAACGTGCTTTGGTGGAGATTTAAAGCCTTTTAACCAACGAATTAAACCAGCTTGATCAGCATGAGCAGATAAGCCGCCAATAGTATGGATTGATGCTTTAACTGGAACTTCTTTACCAAAAATATGAACGGATTTTGCCTGATCGACTAAGCGCCTTCCAAGTGTACCAACCGCTTGAAATCCAGTGATAATGATTGCATTATGCTGATGGGGTAAGTTCCATTTGAGGTGGTGGACAATACGACCTGCTTCACACATTCCACTCGCAGAGATCACAATTGCCCCGCCTTTAATTCGATTTAGTGCTTTGGATTCTTCAACATCGGCAACAAAACGCAAGTCCACCTTATCAGAATTCTTTTGATACCACTCATAGACTTCGATGGCCAAATCATCTAGTTCAGAGAGATGCTCTTCTGTCAGATGCGAAACAGAAGTTGCCATGGGCGAGTCAACCCAAATATTCAAATGCGGAAGACGTTTTCGTCGTACTAAATCAACTAACATAAAAATAATTTCTTGCGTTCTTCCGACCGCAAATGCCGGAATAATTACATTACCATTGTGTTGCAGGGTTTTAACAATCACTTCAACGATTTCATCCTCTGTATCGCTCAATTGACGATGGAGCCGATCTCCATAAGTTGATTCAATAATCAATGTATCTGCCTGCTCAATAAACTCAGGATTATTAACTAAGGGTCGGTCAAACATACCTAGATCACCTGAAAATATCGTTCGATGAAATTGGCCTTGTTGCTGCTCAATATCAACTGCAGTAATCGCGGAACCCAAAATATGGCCGGCGTCAAAGAACTCAATAAATATGCCGGATGCCGGACTAAAGCGCCGATGAAATGGGATTTTTTTCAACTGAGCTAGGCAGTCAATGGCCTCAAGCGTGGTGTAGAGAGGATTGGGTAGATCGCCTTTCCAGCGACCTTGTATTTGTTTGCGTTGAGCTCGCTCAAAATCTGCTTCCTGTAAATGAGCGCTATCGAGGAGCATAATTTTGAGAAGAGCTGCCGTAGTTGGTGTACAGTAAATATCGCCTTTAAATCCCTGGGCACAAAGGCGTGGCAGAAGCCCACTATGGTCAATGTGCGCATGAGTGAGTATTACAAAATCTAACTCACTAGGATCGATCGGTAGTGGTACCAGGTTTTTTGCATCCGCCTCGCGTCCACCCTGAAACATCCCATAATCCACTAAAAAGCAATGATCTAACCCATTTGCTTTACCTTGTATCAGGTATTTTGAACCAGTTACCTCTTGGCTTGCGCCTAAAAACTGTATGTGCATAAAAGCCTTGATGAAAAAATATCAACAATGTGAACGAATACCGTTTAGAATGAAAATTCCAAATAATTCATTTACTTTAGAAAATCCCTATATGAAAATACTACTACCAATTGATGGATCAAAATCATCTTTAAATGCTGCTAAATACGTTGCGCAACTGACTAGCAACATGCGAACCAAATGTTCCGTAACGCTTATTAGTGTTCATGATGATTTTGGCCTCAATCATGTCAAACAATTTGTAAGCAAAAGTGTTGTAGATGACTATCTTCGAGAAATTAGTGAAAAGGAACTTAAGCCCTCCCAGAAAATACTCGATACTGCTGGTGTTAAACACAGCATGATTATCAAACGTGGTCATGTTGCTAAGGAAATTTTAGTAACCGCCAGTAAAGAAAAGTTTGACTTGATTGTCATGGGCGCTAAGGGTCGTAGTGGCGTATTAGATCTTTTGATTGGTTCTGTAGCTCAGCGCGTTATTTCCTCAGCCAAGCAACCGGTATTGTTAATAAAATAAACTACCTGATTAATACGATTTAATATCAATTTCTTCAGCATTTAGGAAACAGCACTAGGTATCCTTCCAAACGTAGCTTTGATTTCTTCCCAACTGTTTAGCTTGGTACATAGCCAAATCAGCTTGCTGAAAATATTTATTTGCTAAGTCCTTGTGGATTAAATCCAGCTCTTGTTCAGGATTGAAAATTGAAATTCCACTGCTAGTTGTAATCTTAATAGGGTCGTGATTGACGCGTGCTACAACATGATCCTGTAATGCTTTGCGAAGACGCTCAGTAATCTCAAGAGCATCAGATTCATTGGTAGCTGGCAGGATTACCAAAAACTCCTCACCACCAACCCGGCCTAAAATATCAATATCACGTAATCCTTTTTGATAGAAAGCGACTAAATTTTTTAGCACAACATCTCCTACCAAATGCCCATAGCGATCATTCACAAACTTAAAGTGATCAATATCAATCATGACGAGTGCTAATGGCTGGTGATTACGAAAACTACGACTAATCTCCTGTTCTAAACGATCAAACGTTTCTTGGCGTCTTAGGGCACCTGTCATAGTATCTGTTTTGGCATCGAGCTCGAAAATATGACTTTGATCTACCATCGATGTATAGATCCGAATCATGTAATACATGCCGAGCATAATGAGCCCTGAAATCACTACTGCCTTTATCGCATCAATCTTATTAAAAATCCCACTTTCTAAAGGCGATACCAAAGGATATATTCGTGTTAACACCATCATCAAAAATCCCAACATTAAAAATAAACAGGGGATTCGGTAAATGGTTGCTTTGCGAAAAAGCTGAAAAGAAAAATAAACCGCTATTATCTGAAACAATAAAGATATGACATACAAACTTACGACGATGTTATGTGTCATTCGGTTGATGCCATTATTTTTTGAAATTCATCTTGTTCAATCAGTTGGCATGCCACCTCACAGATAGCCGGATCTAAGGTTTTACCCGCCTCAGACTTAACTTGAAGGATTGCCTTTTCTAACCCTAAACCAGGACGGTATGGTCGATGTGAAGTCATTGACTCGATCGTATCGGCTATTGCCAAAATCTTTGCCTCTGGAATGATGGCATCACCCACAAGTTGATTTGGGTAGCCGCTTCCATCAATGCGCTCATGGTGCTGATATACCGCTTGTGCAATCGGCCAAGTAAATGGAATGTCTTTTAAAATGTCATATCCAGTCTTAGGATGCTCTTTAATTAATGCCAACTCTGTCTCGGTAAGCATTGAGGGTTTTGTTAAGATTTCCGACGGTGTTGCAATCTTCCCCAAATCATGAACTAATGCAGCAAGATATAGTCCTTTTATTCTCTCTTCCCCCCAACCCAATTTTCTTGCAATCGCTTGAGATAGTAAGGCGACCTTTTTTTGATGTCCTGCTGTATAGGGATCACGCCACTCCATTGTTTTAGACATGGCTTCAATAGTTGAATTTAATGTCTTGATCAACTGATCGTTTAAACGCTCGCGCTCTTTAATTTCTTCATCAAGCAATCGTTGCTTTTCAATAGCCGCGAGTCCAAAGCCAATCTCTTTAGCCAAACTCTCAAAAAGTTGTATCTCAACCTCACCAAAAGCATTGGGTAAATTAGCATAGACCGTAAGTGCGGCAATCGCTTGAGGCTCATGATCTTTAATCGGTACGGCAATGACTGAGCGTATGCCGTAGGGTTTAGAGCGCTCCCGCCAAGGCAAAAAGCGAGGGTCATTCTCAGTATCCAAAATTAATACAGGTAAGCTTGTTTGAATACATTGCCCTGTTGGGCCTTTTCCTGCTGATGTATCTGGCGACCATTTCACATCGATTCCCTTAGCGTAATCTGCTGCTACGCCATGCGAGCCGATTACCTGAACGGTTTTTAGATTGTCATGCATCGCCAGGCCAACCCAAGCCAATATATATGGTGATTGGTTGACAATCGCATTGCAAACACCTGAAATCAGATCATCCCGATTATTGGAGCGAACTAGCGCTAGGGATGCTTTTGCATGAGCAAGAAGGGCCCAGTTTTGCTTCTGAAGATCACTAAGGCTTTCCAATTCTTGACTACCTATTCATAGGATCGAGAATCAATGATACGCTGGAAATCAAGACTTTCAATGAATAAGTCAATCAAAATCGCGATACATGTCTAATTCAGTCAAGCTCTGATATCTAAACCTACTGATGTCTGTTACCCTGAACTGATGGCTTATCAAACAATTAAAGCCAAATACGCGATCTGCCTTGTGGCAGCACTTGCCTGGATGGCGATCTCAATTTGGTTATCACTGCCGTGGTACCAAGACCTTTCTCAAGTTATTGGGTGGCCGCTCGCTATTTTCTTTATCTCGTTTATTGCCATTATTCCGGGATATATGAATGCGTTTGTGATTTGCTCTTTACTACTCGACAAAAGACCGTCGATCCTAGGAGGACAGCACTACCCTCCCATTACGATCCTAATTGCTGCTTATAACGAAGCGGTTGATATTGCTACGACACTAAAGAGTATTTTTCAAGAAAATTATCCCAATACCGTCCATGTGATTGTGATTAGTGATGGCTCACAAGATGACACGGCAGCCATCGTACTTGAGCTCATGCGCAATCATCCTCACCTCCAGTTGATTAACCTACAAAAAAATGGGGGGAAAGCCAATGCGCTCAATCGCGGACTAAGATTATCTAAGACCGATATTGTGATTACTCTTGATGCGGATTCTTACTTGCACAAAGATGCGTTACGCCATCTCGTTGGACGCTATTTATCGGACCCGACGAACACCCGAGCGGTTGCTGGCGAAATTCTGATACGAAATTCACGTGAGAACTGGATCACCAAAGCACAAGAGTGGGATTACTTTTTAGGGATCGCGTCGGTTAAACGCATTCAGTCATTGTTTCAAGGCGCCTTAGTTGCACAAGGCGCTTTTTCGCTATACGACCGCAAAACTGTTGAGGCGCTTGGGGGCTGGCCCGATAAGGTAGGTGAAGATATTGTACTGACCTGGAAGATATTATTAGCAGGTTACCGAGTAGGGCATGCTGAGAATGCCTGCGCATTCACAACCTGCCCAAATACCTTAATGAAATTTGTGAATCAACGCCGGCGTTGGTCACGCGGCCTGATCGAGTCATTTAAGGAAAATTGGCCCATCCTTTTTAAGGCTCAAAAAAGTACGATTTATATTTGGTGGAACACTCTCTTCCCATTAATTGATGTGGCATATACCTTTGGATTTATCCCCGGATTAATTCTTGCTTGCTTTGGTATTTACTGGATTGTAGGTCCGATGACAATTGCTCTAATTCCGATGGCGTTTCTGCTCAATATTGTGATGTACAAACGCGGCAAAGCCATGTTTATTCAAGAGCATTTGCAGATTCGCAAAAATTATTTTGGATTCATTTTTTATGTACTCGCTTACGGCATTGTGTTGCAACCGGCTTGCGTTTGGGGCTACATCAGCGAGATTTTCAATTTGCGTAAGCACTGGGGCACCAAATGAATAAACTGCTTAGCGGTATGATCCTGCTGCTACTAACAGTGCAGGTGAGTGCGCAAGAAGCCACTCTGACTCCCAAACGTGCTATCTCAATTCCAGAGGTGTATGTATCGTCTGATAGTGAGGGGTTTTTAACTCATAAGTACAAGGCTAGTGTCTATCCTCTCTATCAGAACGCCGATAACTATACTGGCCTGCAATACCAACATAATTATTTTAGTCAAAATAATTGGAACTCCACTGCTGAGCAATACACTTTGGTCACCAAGAAGATCAATCCGCGCAACGGGCTTGGTTACAACCTCAATTTGGGTTACAACTTGGAGGGCAGCTATAAATTACTGACGACTGACAGCAATTACTCCACTATGCTTACCGACACCACACGGGCAGAAATCATGGTGTTTCGGGATCGGGTGGAAACCCAGAACTCTCTCACGAATGGGATTTACTACACCATGGGTGGAGCCAGTATTGAACAGCAAGTCATGGAACGGCTGAGTATTGTTTTGTTCGGGGGTAATCTCTACTTCTCAGACACTAATACCCGCCCCACCCTTCGAGCCCGAATCATTTACGATCTGATTCCCGATTACGGCATTACGGCCCAATTGCGCTACCGACAATATCGTGATACGAATACTAATGTTGCAAACAACTACTTCAACCCAGATAGCTACAACGAATCTATGGTGGCCTTTGGGTTGCGTAAGCGTATCCATGGATGGATGGCTAATGGCACAGCTGGTGTAGGGCAGCAAAGTATTAATCAAGGCCCCAGTACAACCACACAACTTTATGAATTAGCACTCACAAGCCCTGTCAATGCTAATGATGTATTCTTCCGTACAAAAGCAGGATATGGCAAATCAGCGGGCTTTTTAGGCCCTAACTATTTTTACCGCTACTTTATGGCTGAGCTGATTTTCCCTTTTTAGAAATGGTAGCGAAATAATGAATGATGATATTGAAAAGATTTATGCCAAATTAGTGGCGCATGAGACCGAGATAATAAACCTGCGTAAGGGTTACATGATCGTTAATGAGCGCTATACCAAAGCGCTCGCCTCTCTAAAAGAACTAACCAGTAGTGCCGCTGAAGCTGCCAAGAAAGCTTGCTTGGCAGCAGAACATGCCAAACATGCAACCGAGCGCTGCGCCAATGCAGCCCGCGAGGCAGCCAGTCAATCGGTCATTGCTGCAGCTGAGGCAGCTGCTGATGCTGCTAATTTTTCAGCGGAGGCGGCGATTCAGGCTGCTGCTGCCGCATCTTCTGCTGCTGCTGCAGCGGCGGCGGCAGTCGCACATCAGGCGGAGGCTTCATCCCTTCAGGCATCGGCTGAGGCGGCATCTGCAACAAAACGTGCGGCTGAGGCGGCGGCTGAGGCGGTCAAATTAGCTAACCTAGCTTCCGCTTCCGTAAAATCTGCGCGCAATCAGAACCCTTAAGCGCCCCCCTATAAAAACTGCCTTAAACCCGTAGTACCCATCCTCTCTAATCATGCCAAACCTAAATGCCCTGGCGCTGCGAGCCCGCTTGATTCGAAAACCCGATGCGCACAAAGGCGATATGGGGAAAGTATTACTCGTAGGTGGTGCACCCGGTATGGCAGGTGCTATTTTTTTATCCGCCTATGGATCGCTTTATAGTGGCGCTGGCTGGACCATGATTGGGGTCTTGGATTCTAAATCCGCTCATGTGCAGATTGATCAACCGGAGTGGATGGTTCAGGACATTAGTGAGGTGGTCAACGCCCATGATTTCATTGAGCGCATGCAGCCCGATTGCCTTGCGATTGGCCCTGGCTTAGGTTTGAGTGATCAGGCTTTGCAATTCTTGGAGGCAGGTCTTGCCTTCTCTGGTCCACTAATCTTAGATGCGGATGCCTTAAATCTTATTGCTGCCTACCCACGGATAGCGCAATTATTACGAGAGCGTAAAGATCCCTGCACAATCACCCCTCACCCTGGTGAAGCAGCTCGTCTATTAGGTATATCGGCAAAACAAGTTCAAGCCAATCGATTGGGGGCTATTCAATTACTGATTGATCTGTTTCACTGCTATGTAGTTCTCAAAGGTCACCATACATTAGTTGGTTCGCCAAATGATGCGATCTATACCTGCCAAGCAGGCAATCCTGGGATGGCAACCGGTGGCATAGGAGATGTCTTAACAGGCCTCATCGCTTCACTTGCAGCCCAAGGAATTTGCCATCATCTCAATTTATGGGAGGCAACTTGTCTTGCTGTTGAGCTTCATGCGCGTGCCGCCGATCAACTGGTTGAGGCTGGGATTGGGCCCAATGGCATGACCGCACTGGAATTGGCCAAAGCAGTTCGTAGATTCATTAATCAGGCTTAGATTGAATCAACTAAGTTTTAAAGTTAATATTTTCCAAAGGAATGTTTGCGATGAAATACCTATTGCATCTAATTGGCAAAAAATAATAGTGACTTCATCGTTACTTGATTCATGCTGATAAATTCGGATCAAATTTATTAATACTCAACGAGCATCAAACCAGAGGTGAATACAAATTCTGTCGTTTAAAACGACATTTTTGTGAAAGTCTATGAAAAAAGTGATTATTTATTGGTCACACTCAGAATGTCTTAGATAAGTGTCTAGATTCAAGTTGTTTTTTTGATAAAGATTTAAGCTCCTTTTTTGATTAATTTATAGATATCTAGATCAAAATGAGTATCTAATAATTAAGATTAAGCAAATTATTGAATGGGGAATTATTTCTCCCATTTATTTTTTGAGATGTTTTGCCCCAGCAGGGTTAGAACCTGCAATTTGCAAAAATAGTTTAAAACTAAAATGCCATCGATGTATTAACACCCTATGTTTTAAGATGATTATTAATTTAAGCCATCATGTTCTATTGTTATCTAATTTCTGACTTAAGTTTTCCACTGCCTTAATGAGGGAATACAGTTCCTTTTCTTTCAGCATATCTATTTTTTGATGCAGTAATTCAATCTCTAACTCTGCTTTAACGTTCACTTCAAAGTCATTATTGGCATGTTGCCGATCAATTTCCGATAACCGATTTTGGCTCATCATAATCGCCGGCGCCGTATAAGCGGCCTGAAATGACAACATTAAATTGAGCAAGATATAGGGATAAGGATCCCAGGGATTGGGATTATTGATAGAGTTATAAGTAATCCATCCAAAAATACAAATGCTCTGGATGATAATGAATTTCCAAGATCCCACCGTCTTTGCTACGACATCTGATATTTTTTGACCTATTGTTAATTCACTTATGGGTTGCTGGATATGAACTGGAATTCTTTCAGGATATCCTTCACGATGCGCTCTTCTATGAAGACGAAGAGTCTCTAAAGTTTGCAGGTCTTGATGTGTAGGTGTATTAGTAACCATAGAACCTCCCTATATAGTTACTATTACTGTACGCCTAATCTCTCGGGTTCCCACAACATATTTCATAATAGCTTCAAAAACGCTAATAACCTAACAGACTTTTCGCTGCGTCAAAACTACACTTTTTCAATCGTAAAAGAGAAGCTACTATTGCTTAGAATCTATAGCTGACGGAATTAAACCATTACCCCTGAAACAATCAGATAAAGACTATTGAGACAACTGTTTTTTGCTTTTTAATTTTGATTCTATGTAGTATCTGTACGGAAGATATTTTTTAGAATTGCAATAAGCCCATGCTCATATATTACAAAAGTACTTGGATAAGCAAAACCATCAACCAAATCTCGACAAAAGTAACATCCCCACTCAGTAAAAGTATCTTTTAAGATGAAATGGATAAATTCGATAGGGTCACTGACTATCTAAAAAAATTAAATGCTCCCTATCAAGGTCTTTAAATTATTAGATCACACCCCATACAACTGGTTCTTGATCCTTAAGAGCTTGACGTAAAAGCATTAAAAATGGATACGCTCTTTGCCCCAAAGGATCTTTAGGGACCGACTGAACTTCTTCGTCAGAATTAGAGGATACGGATGTACTATTTCGCTCAGCTTCTATTGCCGCCTCTAAGCGGGTGATATATTTTGGCATTTGTTCCAGAAGAAAAATGCCTTTATTTTCAAATGGGCGTTCAATCGCCTCAAAAATGCGATATGTTAGATCGTCGAGCATGATGACGGGAGCAACATTCTTTGTCCGGAATTGATGAATCATCTTTTCAGCATACCATCAATAATTAAATTTATCTTGTAATTACGACTACAAAAGTTAGCTTTTTAAAACAAATTTTCAAAATACGAATAAATTCATCCCATAAACCATGTGAATTTTATTTTTGAATGAAGTGAGTGACTATCGTCCTTGATTTAACCAGACTTATCACCTAGCACGCATTTCAGATAAACTTTTTATATATGAATGCAAGGAATCTCAATGAATAAACTAGAAAAAATCATGTACACCGCCAAAACCCACACCACCGGTGGTCGGGATGGCAAATCGGTTAGTGATGATGGCTTATTGAGCGTGAATCTGGCACTCCCTAAAGTAATGGGTGGCACTGGAACCGCCACAAATCCGGAGCAATTATTTGCGGCAGGCTATTCGGCTTGCTTTATCGGCGCGCTTCGGCATGTGGCAGGATTAAAGAAAATTAAAGTACCCGATGGGGTAGCAATTGATGCCAGTGTTGATATCGGCCCAATCCCTCAAGGATTTGGTATTGCTGTGAAATTAATGATTTCATTACCAGGACTGGATCGCGCGGTTGCTCAAGACCTGATTGATACGGCACATCAAGTATGCCCCTACTCAAACGCTACGCGGGGTAATATTGAAGTCACTTTAGTGCTAGTCTAGAAATCGACAGCAGGAGATGGCTCTTTGGATTACAGGAGATGTTGTATGAATAAACCCGAGTTCTTAGCATTACTTAAAGAGCGCGGTTTTCCTGATCCTGTCCTCGTAGAATATCCAGCAAATAAAGGCTTAGATATTCATACCCATAATTTTGAGGCTCTAGCACTCATCATTGAGGGATCCATAACTATTACAACCGATGGCGTTCGATCAAATTATTCAGTTGGCGTATTTTCCACTTAAAGTATCAACAGCCCCATGAGGAAAGTTATGGTCCTCATGGTGTCAAGTATCTTGCTGGTCGAAGGCAGCCATAAAATACCTTCTTCATTATTCTTCGCGTGTTTGGAATGCTGGACTCAAAGGTATAGCATCACATTTTTATAATGAAGCCGTTACTGCACTAAGGTACAGACTATATCTTTTATGAATTTAATGTAATCAATCCAAGGGTTTATAGTAAACAGCCACAAGACGCACTTAAAACATGCAGTGAGTCTAGAGCGAGATTACTAATTTAGGATAAGTACGGGTATGCTGCTGTGCAAAATTACTTCATGTGCCTCGCTTCTCAAAAACAAACCTTTAATGCCTGTTCTTTTATGAGAGGACATAACGATTACATCAGCTTTTATTTTTTTTGCAGCTTCAATAATGCCATCTGAAATATTAGAGTGATAAACGTGGATTTGATCTGCCTTCAATTCAGTGCCTATCAATTTTTTTGCTTTATCAAAAACTTTTTGAGCAAGTTGCTCGCAATATTTCTTATGCTCTTTTTCTGTAATGGCCAAAACTGAATCAATTTCAGAAGATGAATACGGTGCTACAGGATCGGATACGTAAACCAACGTGATCTTAGCCGCATCAGCTTTAGCCAACTTGAGGACAGCTTTAATCTCTACCTTTGTCAATGCATCATCACTAATTGGAACCAACAAACTTTTAAACATGATCTTCTCCATTCGCTTATCAAGTGCTGTTTTCAGGTTAAAGTAATTTGGTTTTAAAGTAAATGTTTATCTATTAGATAAAATTGCCTAGAACTAGCGCTGACACGAAATAACTCACAAAGTCTTAGAAATTGGAAAGCCAGCATCTTCAATAAGCTGTTGGGCTTCGGAGATACTGAGTACAGTATGTAATTCAATCAATTGGGTTGCTAAATCTACTTTAACTTGAGCCTTTGGATCAACTGCTTGTATTGCTCTTGTTACTGCATTAATGCAACCCCCGCATGTCATTCCCGACACCGTAAACCTCATAAATACCGTCCTTTGAACTGCTTTCTCACACATTAATACAGTACAGTATTCTTTATGATAAATCTACCAATAAAGACGGTCTTTTATACCTTGGATATTAAAGGAATGACATGTGCCTCTTGCGTTGAACGGATTGAGCGAGCTTTACAAAAAATCCCAGATATTGATAAGGTAACGGTCAATTTAGCGACTGAGCAAGCACGCGTTCGATTAATTCCACATTCAGCGCTCTCGGTTGATG
>JACCDG010109324.1_pt1 | contig 12372 bp, 11 predicted proteins | sample 7442471 | NCBI WGS metagenome assembly JACCDG01 (sample SAMN15323444, study PRJNA562643) | freshwater metagenome | isolation source: river surface water | place: USA:Blue River Watershed | collected 2017-08-17 | reverse complement strand
TCCGCTGTTTTATAAATGGTCCCGTGTCATCGACCTCACCAAGTCGGTAGAGACTCTTAAAAAAGAATTAGAGGCAAACACCCGCTATAATATTGGACTCGCAGAACGAAAAGGAATCGTTGTAACAAATGACGATACTGACCAGGGCTTCGAAGATTTTTATTCTGTCTATTCAGGTACTACCAAACGCCAACATTTTGGTGGACACACAAAAAAATATCATAAAACTATCTGGGATATTTTTTCGAAATCAGGCATTGCGCATATTCTTGTCGCCAAGTATCAGGACAAAGTTCTGTGTGCCTGCGAACTGTTTCATTACAAAGGAGTTTTGTACTACACCTACGCTGGTTCATCAACAGAACATCGCAACCTCAAGGCAATGAATGCTCTTATGTGGAATGTCATTCTGTTTGGAAAGGAACACAATGCAACCAAACTCGATCTCTGGGGAATTCTTCCACCAGATGTCACTGATCCTAAAAACCCATGGGCGGGATTTTCAGATTTCAAAAAAGGCTACGGCGGGGAAGCAATAGAAATGATCGGAAGCTATGATCTCGTTGCATTTCCTCTACTCTATGGGCTCTATCAAATCGCATTTAAAGTCCGAAAGGCGCTCCAAGCTCTCAGGTAGTTTGCGTTGACCTTTTGACAAAAAAAAGCTATAGTGTTGCCATGCAAAACGGACAAAACTTTATCTCAGCTGAAAAGAAAGTTGAACTTGAACACGAATTAGCAGATCTCAAAGGACCAGCACGACAGAAGGTTCTCGACGCCCTTGCATTCGCAAAGTCGCTTGGAGACCTTTCTGAAAACGCTGAATACCACAATGCACGTGAAGAACAGGGAAGACTCGAAGAACGAATCGGACAGATTGAAGAAATTCTTCAGAACTCTGAACTCGTTACTGAACACACGACATCCGTTGTCGGTATTGGTTCAGTAGTTACTGTTCGCAAGGAAAAAGAAAAGGAAGAAAAAGTATTTACTGTCGTTGGTGCTCAGGAATCTGACATGGCCCGCGGTATGATCTCCCACAATTCACCGCTCGGTGAAGCATTGTACGGAAAAAAGAAAGGCGAAGTTGTGAAGTTTACCACTCCAAAAGGTGAGACAAACTACACAATCGTAAACATCAAATAAGTCTATTGAAAATCCGCTCATTTCCTAAATGAGCGGATTTTGCTATACTCCTCTGCATATGGCATCACTCGAAGAAATACGCGAAACCCGGCTGCAAAAGCTTGAGAAATTAACTATGGCTGGGATGGAATCCTATCCGGCACATATCAAGCGGGATTATACAATCAAAGAAGTTCGTGATCAGTTTGAATCGCTCAAAGAGCCAATTTCAATTGCTGGACGAATCATGGTTATCCGCGGACAGGGAGCAATCCTTTTCGTGGTTCTTTTTGACGGTACTGAAAAACTTCAGGCTGTATTCAAGAAAGACGACATGGACGAAGCGCTCTTCAATCTCTTTAGCGAATGCGGAGATATGGGAGACTTTATTCAGGTTACCGGAACTTTGTTTGTTACTAACCGCGGAGAAAACAGCATCTTGGTAAAGGAATGGACGATGGCTTCAAAGTCATTGCTTCCAATTCCAACTGAATACTTCGGAATTGAAGATGAAGAAGAGCGCCTCCGAAAACGATACCTCGATATTCTTTTGCATCCTGAACTCGCAGAAATGGCCCGCAAGCGTTCTTTGTTCTGGAATACGATCCGTGACTATTTGCTCAAGAAAGATTTCATTGAAGTAGAAACACCAGTACTTGAAAATACAACAGGTGGAGCTGATGCTCGTCCGTTTGCAACGCATCACAATGCATTGAACATCGACGTCTTCCTCCGCATCTCAGCCGGTGAACTTTGGCAGAAGAAATTGTTGGTAGCAGGTATCCCACGTACATTTGAAATCGGCCGTATCTTCCGCAACGAAGGAATGTCCAATGAGCATCTTCAGGATTACACACAGCTTGAATACTACATGGCCTATTCTGATTACGAAGAGGGAATGGAAATGACCAAGGAACTCTATCGTCTTATTGGAGAAAAAGTTTTTGGTACTACTAAATTTACTATCAAGGGATTTGAGATTGATCTTGCTGATGAATGGAAGATTTACGACTTTGTTGCAATTCTCCAGGATGAGTACGGCATCAATGCACTCTCAATGACCGATGAACCTTCGGAAGCAAATGAGACATTGTTTGCAGAAATTATCGCAGCAATGAAGAAGCACGAAATCGAATTCAAGCCTTCAGAAATGAACATCCAGCGTGGTGTTGATATGCTCTGGAAGCGCGTTCGAAAAACTATTGGCGGTCCAGGATTCTTGATCAATGTTCCGGTATACCTTGAACCATTAGCAAAGCGAAGCCGAACCAATTCAAAAACTGTTGAGCGATTCCAAGTAATTCTCGCAGGTAGCGAAATGGGTAAGGGATTCAGCGAGCTCAATGATCCTGTTGACCAGCGCGGACGATTTATGGAACAGCAGGCGTTGCGTGATGCAGGAGATGATGAAGCGCAGATGGCAGATATGGATTTCGTAGAGGCACTTGAATACGGAATGCCTCCAGCATTCGGATTCGGAATGTCAGAACGATTCATCAGCTTCCTGATGGATAAGCCCGTGAGAGAAACACAATTGTTTCCACTCATGCGACCAAAAGAATAAAAATAACATATGCAAAAAATAATCAACATTTATCTTAAGATTATAATTCCAGTCTTGTATTTGATTTTTGTAGGTTTATTTTTAGTACAGTTGCTTCCAGATACGACACCGCTCAGCATTCTCAGTAAGTTGAGATGGACTTTTGGTAATTTTCTCGTCATATTTTATATTGGTCTGATTATTGCGCTTCCAGTTCTAATTATAAAATTCAAGAATGCCGCAAAGAATATCGCTTATTTGCTGCCATTGTCTGTCATTATCTATTTTGTATGTTTGTATTTTTTTGACCCTGCATCTCCCGCAAATGTAAGCTTCTTCTCTCCAGGCATAGAAGGATTATTGCTCGTATTGTATGTGATGTTTGGAGCCTATATTCTTTCTGTTCCGTTTTTTTATGCAGCACATTACATTAGGAGGGGATTTGGAATTCTAATTATATTATTTGGTTTGATTTTTATGGGAAGTTTTATGCCTGTTATTGACCCTTCATTCATGTTTGCAATGCATCCAACTTCACAATTTCACTGGTTTTATAAAGACTCATTTGCTGGCAGATTTATAAAATATGAATATACTTTTCCAGTTATTCCTTGTGTAGTTGACGCTGATCCAGAATTGGATGGTTGCCAAGATTATATTGATTACACAAGTCCTGAATATTCAGGTATACCAAATAATAATATGCTATCTGTTAATGAATATGCCCTTATCAGGCCAATTAATAGTGAATATCCATTAGCATATCGAATTAACCTAAGTAATAAGCATCTTATGTTGGGTCTTAAACAAGCAGACACAGAAGCTAAAAAACTTATTGAAGTTACTCTTATAGGTCTTGATGATAATCGCTTGCTCGAGGAGAAGCCGATTATATATGATATGGATTCAGAATTTATTTATATAAAAATGCACCTTACTGGCTCCTTGTATTGGACTGCATATCAGATGGCAGTTACTGGAAAGGAAGAAATTGTTTGTCCAAAAGATTGCGGGGATGGAAACGTTCATTGGAAATTTTCCAAAGCGACAGGAGAAATTTCTTTCGTTGAACCAATTATTAATCCGGAAGCTTTCAGAACATACAGTAGTTTTAAATAGGTAATAGAGGGATATCCAAAAATACCGCAAATATACATATTTGCGGTATTTTTTATTTCTCAGCTAAGTGAACGCTAGTTCACAAAAAACCCTTATTTATCCACACTATTTTGTGGGTTTTTGTTTTGCATTGTGGGGCAAAGTGGAGTAAAATTAGACTTAAGTGGGAAGAAGTGGGAAAGAGGATTTTACGAGAAGTTTACTGGAAAAAATAGTTAGGTCGACGTGCGATTATCGAGTTCAAAAAAATGCTCATCGGAGAATATATACATACCTTGGACGAAAAAAATCGCATGTCATTGCCTGCGAAATTTCGTAGCGAGTTGGGTAAAAAAGTCGTACTTGCTCCTGGATTGGACAAGTCGATTTTTATGTTCACGGTGAAGGAATGGGAAAAGATTGCAAGCCGTTTGGGTGAGAACTCAATGCTCCAGGCTGACAACCGTAGCTTCAACCGATTCATGTTCGGTGGAGCAGTGGAAGTTGACGTGGATGGTAGCGGTCGTATCTTGGTTCCTGATTTCTTGAAGGACCGAGCGAATCTTAAAAAGACTGTAGCGGTTATCGGTGTTCAGAATCGCGTTGAAATCTGGAACGAAAAGATCTGGGCGGATTACAAGGCAGTGGTCGAAAAGGAAGCTGATCAGTTGGCTGAGAAATTGGGAGGGGTCGGGGTTTTATAAAGTAATCATGCACACCTTACATATAAGTAATTTTCACTGAAAATTCCTTATATGTGCGGTGTTTCAAAAAAACATCATGGCGCACATTCCTGTCCTTTTAGAAGAAACAATTACTGGCCTCAACCTCAAGCCTGGAGCTGTCTATGTTGACGGCACGCTCGGTTCTGGTGGTCACGCTGCTGCGGCATTTCAATCGCAGAAGAATGTGACGATCATTGGATTCGATCGTGAAGGCGATGCTATCAAGCGTGCAGGGAAATTACTTGCTTCACTCGGAGCGAAACCGGTTTTGATCAATGACAGCTTTAGAAATATTGCTTCACAGCTCAAGGATCATGGTTTCACTTCCGTTGATGCAATCCTCATGGACATTGGCATCAGTTCGGTGCAGCTCGATGATTCTGGACGTGGATTCACGTTTCAGAAAGACGAGCCGCTTCTGATGACGATGGAAGATGAAATCGTTCCTGACGTTACGCTGACTGCATATGACTTGGTGAATACTTCAAGCGAATCAGCGATTGCTGACATCATCTATGCATACGGCGAAGATACGTTTGCTCGAAGGATTGCTAAAGGCATCGTTGACGCTCGCGAGATTGCTCCGATCAAAACAACATTTGATTTGGTGCGAGTCGTGGAAGCTTCGATTCCTGCTCGTTTCCGAAAGGGCAAGACCAATCCTGCCACCAAGACCTTCCAAGCATTCAGAATTGCCGTTAATGATGAATTAGGAGCATTGCGAGAGGGAATTAAAGGAGCGATCGAAATGCTTGCTCCTGGAGGACGTCTCGCCATCATCACATTCCACTCACTCGAAGATCGCATTGTTAAAAATGCTTTCAGAGATGCTCAGACAGAAGGAATTGTAGACATCATCACCAAGAAGCCAATTGTTCCGACAGACACCGAATCTAAATCAAATCCACGGTCGCGAAGTGCGAAATTACGTATCATCGAAAAAGCTTAATTATTAATCTAAATGAATATACTATGACTACAGCAGCATTCATACAATCACATACTCGAGACATTGAAGAGACAACTCTCTACAAGCGCGCGGCTCTCCTCGCACTCGGTTTGATCGGCGTCTGCATCATTCTCTACGCATATGCAGTTGGTTCAACTATTCATTTCGTTATTGAGCGATCGGCATACCAGAAGGAAGCTCAACAGCTTTCAGCTAATATCGGAACTCTCCAGGTTGAGTATCTTGCAAAAGCTCAGGCTATCAATCTCGAACGTGGCGCATCACTTGGCTTGCATGAGGCTCGTGAGATATCATTCGTAAGCAAGACTGCTGCTACCGTTTCAAAGCTTTCGGTACTTGCTCCACATGAACTCTAATTTTCCACTACGTCTTAAATTTGTCGCAGCCGCTTTTGTTGTCCTCGCATTTTTTATAATCGCGAAGCTTTTTCTCGTTCAGATTGTCCATCACGATGACTACGCTAGCGCCGCTATCGGAGAATACACAAGCGAAGTGAACGGTCTCTTTGATCGTGGCACTATTTATTTTACTCAGGCAAACGGAACATTAGTTCCTGCTGCTACTTTGAACTCACGATATAAACTTGTTATTTCTCCGATTGATATCAAGCCGGAGAATCGCGACAGTGTGTATGCTTCTTTGAATGCTATCGTTCCTATTGATCGTAAAGCATACGATATAGGTTTTACTAAGCCAGGTGATCAGTATGAAGTTCTTGCTGATCGTGTTTCTACTGCAAATAAAACTGCAGTGATGGCGCTTAAAATCAAAGGAGTGCGATTCGAAGATGGTAAAGAACGTTTTTATCCAGGTACTCGTATGGCAGCACAAACACTTGGCTTCGTTGGATTTAAGGGCGATGAGCTTGTTGGACGATATGGTCTTGAGCGCCAATACAATGATGTGCTTTCTCGAAGCAAGGGAGATTTATATGTAAACTTTTTCGCAGAGCTTTTTACTAACCTGCACAAAACACTTTTCCGTGATCCGCATTCCGAAGGAGACATCGTTGCAACGATCGAACCAGAAGCTCAGCATGCGCTCGAAACGACGCTTGCCGATGTGACAGCGAAATGGGGAACTGATAAAGCCGGCGGAATTATTATTGATCCTCGAACAGGTGATATTCTTGCTATGGCTGGAACTCCGAACTTTGATCCTGGTAATTATGGCAGTGTAAAAAATATTGCCGTCTTTCAAAATCCCAATGTCGAAGATGTGTACGAACTTGGTTCTATTATCAAGGCGCTGACAATGGCCGCTGGTCTTGATGCTGGAGTGATCACTGAAGAAACAACATACAACGATACGGGCTGTATGACTCTCAACACAAAAAAGATCTGTAACTTCGACAAGGTTGCCCGAAATATTACTCCGATGCAGACGATTCTCGACAAGTCCCTCAACATGGGTGCGACATTCATCATGCAACGATTAGGAAAAGATACGTTCCGAGAATACTTTACGAAGTTCGGTCTTACTGAAAAGTCGGGTGTAGATATGCCGGGTGAAGTAAATAACATTGTTACAAACTTGAAGAGTACTCGTGAAGTGGAATATGCAACTGCATCGTTCGGTCAGGGTATAGCGCTTACTCCGGTTGCAGCAGTGCGTGCGTTTTCTCCGATTGCCAATGATGGACTTCTCGTTTCGCCTCGAGTGGTGAAATCAATTACCTATGCTGATGGATTCGTACATGAAATTCCGCGACCGGCACCAGTACAAGTATTGAAACCTGAAACTGCCGCGACGGTTACTCGTATGTTGGTTCACACGGTAGATACTGCATTGCTCGGTGGAACATTGAAGCTTGAACATTATGCTGTTGCTGCAAAAACGGGTACTGCCCAGATGGCTCGAGAAGATGGTAGAGGGTACTATGCTGATCAGTATCTTCACTCCATGTTTGGTTACTATCCCGCCTACAATCCTCGCTTCTTGGTCCTCGTGTATGGTATAAATCCAAAAGGCGTGGACTACTCATCTCAGACAATGGCAGTACCGTTTATGAACCTCGCCAAATTCCTCCTGACGTATTATGATGTAGCCCCGGATAGATAAGCAGTAATAGAGTGAAAATCCTTATGAAATCAACTTTTAAAGACATTATCGTTCATATCCTTACGTGGCAGGCAAAGATGGTCCTGCGACGCTATAAGCCCCGCATAGTGGCCATTACGGGCAGCGTAGGCAAGACATCTACGAAAGATGCCGTGTATACCGCTCTTGCTCCGTATACGCATGTTCGCCGTAGTGAAAAGAGCTACAACAGCGAAATGGGTGTTCCACTTTCAATCCTTGGTTTGCCAAATGGCTGGACCAATCCTTTCCTCTGGGCGAAGAATATCATCGAAGGATTTTGGCTCATTATTTTTCCTCATAAATATCCTGAATGGTTGGTGCTTGAAATTGGCGCCGACAAACCGAACGATATTAAAAGCATTGCGAAGTGGTTGAAGCCGCACGTAGTTATTTTGACTCGCTTTCCTGACGTTCCAGTACACATTGAATTTTTTGAATCTAAAGAACATGTTATCGCTGAAAAAACGAGTCTGGCAGAATCAATGCGTTCTGACGGTCTTTTGATTGTGAACGGCGATGATCCTGTTGTTGCAGCACTTGGCGGAAAGTTTGGCGCGAAAACTATTTCATATGGTTTCGGAGATGCACTTGCCGTTCGTGCAACGCAGATGAAGTTTAGTTATGTTGATGGTGGAGAAGGGTATCGTATTCCGAAGGGGCGCGAGTTTACCTTGGCGCTTCCTGATTACAATTACATTGTTTCAATGCCGTACATTATCGGAGAAAGCCACATCACTGCGGCACTTGCTGCTTGTGCTGTTGTGTATGGACTTGGCTATGATTTGGAAAAGGCAGTTGAAGCACTCCGTGAATACCGAACTCCTCCAGGACGACTTTCACTTTTTAATGGATACAACGACAGCACGCTTATTGATGATACATACAACTCGTCACCAATTGCGGCCGGCGCTGCATTAGATCTTTTAAAAACAATGGAAACGCCGGGCCGCAAAATCGCTGTCTTTGGCGACATGATGGAACTTGGCAAATACACTCAGGAAGCGCATGAAGCACTTGGAAAACAAGTTCCAGGTTCAGCTGACTTCCTCGTAACTGTCGGCATCCGCGCGAAATATGTAGACGAAGGCGCAAAGGAGGCCGGATTCAATCTGACGAAGATAAAACATTTTGATACAGCAGAACAAGCAGGAGAATTTTTGAAATCAGTGGTTGCCCCGGCAGATATTATTCTGGTGAAAGGATCACAGAGCGTTCGACTCGAACGAGCGGTAAAGCACTTGTTGGCTGAGCCTAAAGATGCTGAATTTTTGGTGAGACAGGAGCGGGAGTGGGAAGTGAGATAGGAGTCCAGAAGAATTAAAAAATCAATGGCATCGATTGATCCTCCCAACGATCACAATTACCATTTTCAAGATTTAAGGTCGCCTCGTATTTTCCTTTGGAACCAGATAGGGAAAGAATATTTTGTTGCAAGCTTACATTTATGTTTTCAGGTTTAGCTTTTAAGCAACTCTGAAGTTTAGTCAAAGCTTTTTCTTTAGTCAGTACGTTATTGATTTCATGTAATCCTGCAAAATCGTTAGAAAAATTAGAATTGCCGGTAAATCTAATAAGATATATTTGAGTTGAGTAATCTCCAATACTATAGCGAAAGATTACGTGATCTCCATTTTGTGCTTTACCTGCACATTCGAATTCAAAATGAGTATCAAAATAGTTTTTTGATATTTTTGATTGCGATAAGAATTGATTTTCAGCATCAAGTATCATTGGGTTTGATGAGTCATGGATTGTATAAAAATTTGTTTGTGAGCAGCTTCCTCCCGAATTGATGCTAGGTACTAAAGATGCTACTTCTTTCTCAGGTATAATTTTTGATTTATTAGCAATAAATAAAGCAACTAAAAGACCGGCACAGATTAGTAAAAGGAGAATTATGATAAGTACATAATTATTTCGTTTCCTATCTTGAATAGCAGGTGGGGTAATAGAAACTTGCGGAGTAGGTACTTCTTGTTGTGGTGATAACATACATAGAGTATATCAAGGAAAATAGAAATAGGTACAGTATTTATTGGTGTGATCCCACGGAGAGTCGAACTCCGGTTAACGGATTGAGAACCCGCTGTCCTAACCACTAGACGATGGGACCTTTGAGTGGCACGGGTGTACGATACCAGAAAAATGGTTTTTTTTCAATAAAAAAGTCCCCGATGATTTTTGGTCGTGGGGACTGTGTATGCGGATAGAATGTGTGATTAGTGGTTGTGTTCGTTGACGTAGCTTTCGCCATTTACGGTATTAAGTGCTTCGATTTCGGAAGGGATGTGCTCGTACACGTACACAACTTTCATGTTCGTGTTTTTCTTCTTTTCAATCATAAGCAGGGAATCGATGAAATACATACTGTCACCAGGTTCAATCGATACTTGCTTGTCGGTGGTGAAGTACAGTGTATTGTCGATTAATTGAACGTTTTTTACTGCGTCAGTAAGCACTATTTTTGGAGTATACATTGGTGCTGGTTTTATCTGAAAGCCTTCTTGTTCGGCTTCGACAACTACATCCAATGTCGCTCCTAGTATGCTGTATTGTGTAATTTCTTTTTTAAAGAATTCTGAAATGGTTTTTTTAAATTCAGGTAATTGCGCTTCGAGTGGTTGTTTGATAGTTGGTAATGCTTCGTACATAGGTGAGTTTTTTCTTGATTTTGCGCTTATGTGTATCTTTTGTCAACATTTGACAGTCATGGTACAATAGGAAAATAGAGATAGACACCCCCAAGCGAGCTTGGCGGGTGCGATTATCGTGTAAGCGAGGGTTACCATATGAAAAAAGAACAAAAACAGCAGGATTCGATCATCGTCAAAGGTGCCCGAACACACAATCTAAAAAACATCGACGTAGAAATGCCACGCAACAAGATGGTGGTTATTACCGGTATGTCAGGTTCTGGAAAGTCATCACTCGCATTCGATACTATTTTCGCCGAAGGTCAGCGCCGTTATGTTGAATCACTTTCTGCATATGCCCGACAATTCCTCAATCAAATGCCAAAGCCTGACGTTGACGAGATTACTGGTTTGTCACCGGCAATTTCAATCGACCAGAAGTCACGCTCAAATAACCCACGTTCAACTGTGGCCACTATTACAGAAATTTACGACTACCTCCGTGTGTTTTACGCGCGTGTCGGAAAGCCGATCTGTCCAGATTGCGGAACAGAAATCAAGAAACTTTCAAATGAAGAAATTGTGAACTTTGTCATCGAAAAGATGCAGAGCTACATGAAGGAAGGATCAAAGAAAAAGTCAGTCATGGGAGTTGAGTGGAATGATGCGAAAGTGCACATCTACGCTCCGCTCGTTCGCGGACGAAAAGGGGAACACTACCAGATGCTCTATGACTTGCTCGGCAAAGGGTTTTCAAGCATCCGTCTCGATGGGACCATGAAAAATCTCCGTGAGCAGATCGTCCTCTCAAAAAACAAGGCCCACAACATCGAAGTGTTGGTGGATGAATTCGGCGTGCATGAATTCAAGTCCGACAAGGATGCAAGCCGATTACGACTCTCTGAAGCAGTTGAGCGTGCATTGCTCGAAGCTGACGGTTTGGTGATCGTTCAGTTCGATGGCCAAGAAGAGTTTCTGCTCTCAGCAAAGTTTGCATGTCCAAACGACGGATTCTCATTCCCAGAAATCGAACCACGATTGTTCTCATTTAACTCACCTTACGGCGCATGTCCTACTTGTAACGGTCTCGGAACTAAGCATTTCTTTGGCGATGAGCCATGTGATGATTGCGGAGGCGCACGCTTAAGAAAAGAAGCGCTCAACGTTTTTATCGGAAACGATCCAAAGACACGCATCAACATTGTGAAGTTCGCTTCCCAGTCAATTTTTGATGCGCAGACATTTACTCAAAGCCTCAAGCTTTCTCCAAAAGATAAAGAAATTTCAGTTCCGGTGGTTCGAGAAATCGAAGCACGACTTCAGTTCATGCTCGATGTGGGATTGGATTACCTTACCCTTGATCGTCGCGCAAACACCCTCTCCGGTGGAGAAGCGCAGCGTATTCGTCTCGCTTCACAGCTCGGTTCACGGCTCGTAGGGGCTTTGTATGTGTTGGATGAACCAACGATTGGATTGCACCAGCGCGACAATGAACGCTTGATTGAAACACTTTTGAATCTTCGCGATCTCGGTAACACCATTCTCGTTGTTGAACACGACGAAGATACTATTTATGCTTCAGACTATATCGTTGATATCGGACCGAAAGCCGGCGTGCACGGAGGGCAGGTAATCGTGTCTGGGTTCTTGGATGATCTCATTGCTGCAAAGAAAAACGATAGTGGTTCACGAACTTTGGCATATCTTCGCGAAGAAGTGAAAATTCCTGTTCCTGATGAACGCCGAAAGAATGATAAAGGCTCGCTAAAAATTGTGAATGGAAATGTCTTCAATATTAAAAACATGAACGTTGAAGTCCCGCTTGGACGCATGATCACTATTACTGGCGTTTCTGGTTCAGGTAAGTCTTCATTTATGTACGAGATCTTGCACAAGAACTTGGCGGCAAAACTCGACCGACGATATCGTTCAAATAACCGTTTCAATGTGGCGTCATTTACTGGAGCGGAATATGTTTCTCGCGCTATCCTTATCGACCAGTCTCCAATTGGCCGAACTCCTCGTTCAAACATTGCCACCTACACTGGCGCATGGACGCATATTCGCGATATGTTCGCTGCAACTGAAGAAGCTCGATTGCGTGGATGGAAATCAAACCGATTTTCATTCAACGTGAAAGGTGGACGCTGCGAAGCCTGCGAAGGTAATGGAGAAATTGCGGTTGAAATGCACTTC
>JACCDG010215594.1_pt1 | contig 12375 bp, 9 predicted proteins | sample 7442471 | NCBI WGS metagenome assembly JACCDG01 (sample SAMN15323444, study PRJNA562643) | freshwater metagenome | isolation source: river surface water | place: USA:Blue River Watershed | collected 2017-08-17 | reverse complement strand
TGGACGCGGACGGCCTCTTCGAGACCATCAAGAAGGGGTTTGCCGACGAGGCGGCCGAGGCGGTGGTGTCGTTCACCAGCCAGGCGGCCAAGGACTTCCTGGCCTGGGTCACCGGGGCCAAGACCTCCACCGACCAGATCGCCATCAACACCCAAGCGGCCATGACGACGGCTGGCACCGCGGTGACGGGCCTTGGCACCGTGTTCGGCACCACCACGGCCGGGGTGGAGACGGGCTGGACCGGGTGGCTCGGGCGGCTGGGCACCGCGTTCGGTGGCCTGTTCGGGGCCGGCGGTGGTCAGGGTGGCGTTTCCCTGGGCGGCATGCTGACCACCGGCCTGGGGCTGTTCAGCACGTTTTTCTCCGACAGCGAGAGCGGCTGGGGGTCCTGGCTTGGCATCCTGGCGGGCCTTGCCGGCCCGTTCTTCACAGGATCGGGCGAGGGCCAGATGGGCGGCCTGATCCAGGGCTGTTATGGCCTGTTCACGAGCTTCATGGGCACCAGCGAGACCGAATGGGGCGGATGGGTGGGGCGCCTGGGCCAGGGCTTCGCCGGGCTCTTTGGTGGCAGCGGCGAGGGGTCCATCGGCGCCATGCTGGGCACGGTGGCCGAGCTGTTCACGGGTTGGTTCTCGAGCACCGAGAGCTCCACCGGGACCTGGATCAGCAGCCTGGGGACCATGATCTCCGGGCTGTTCGGCAGCCAGGGCGACGGCTCCATTGGAGGCATGCTGGGCGCGGTGGCCGGGCTGTTCGATGGCTTCTTCTCCAGCAACACCGCAAGCACCGGGGGGTGGATCGATACCCTGTTCTCCACCATTGGCGGCCTGTTCGGCGGGGAGGGGGATTCGTCGATAGGCTCCATGCTGACCACCGTGGCGGGCCTGTTCGACGGCTTCTTCTCCGGTACCGGCAGCGAGGGTGGTGCGGGAACCTGGATCTCGGGCATCACCGAGTTGGTGGGCGGCCTGTTCGGGGATGAAGGGGACAGCTCCCTGGGCGGGTTCCTCGACCTGGGCGTGTCGCTGCTGGATGGCTTCTTCACCGACACCGGGGCCGAGAGCGAGAGCGGGTTTGGCGGCTGGGGCAGCGCCATCTTCGACCTGTTCGGCTCCATGTTCGGGGATGAGGGCGACAGCTCCCTGGGTGGCTGGCTGAGCACCGGGGCCGACCTGCTCTCGAGCTTCTTCGGCTCGACCGGCGCCGAGAGCGACACCGGGTTCGGTGGCTGGGGGTCGTCCATCTCCACGCTGTTCAGCAGCCTGTTCGGCAGCAGCGGGGATCAGTCCCTGGGTGGCACGCTCAACACGGGCATGCAGCTCCTCAATATGTTCATGGGCTCCACGGGCTCGACCTCGGCCGCGGGCTTCGGCGGCTGGGGAACCGGGATCTCGGGCATCTTCAGCGGCCTGTTCGGCGGCACCGGCAGCACGCTGGGCAGCAACCTGGGCATCGCCTCGGGGCTGTTCGATGGCTTCTTCGGCTCCACGGCCACCGGCTTCGGCACAATGGGAACCACGGCCGCCGGTACCTTCTCGGGCATGTCGAGCTCGGCCGCGCTCCTGTTCGCCAACCCGACCACCGCTGTGATCGCGGGTGTCGTCGCTGCCGCGGCCATCGGCTTCACGCTGATGGGCGGCGACTGGGGCGACCTCATGAGCGGGATGCAGAACCTTGCCGAGGGGGCCATGAACGCGATCAAGGGTCTCCTGGAAGGGCTGTTCAGCCTGGCCCGCACGGTGTTTGCCGGCATCATGGCGGCGGCCCAGGCGGCGTTCCAGGCCATCTCCAGCGTGGCCACCACGGTGCTCAATGCCATCGGCGGCCTACTGAACGGCCTGCTCAACATCGGCCGCACGGTGTTCGGCGGCATACTGTCGGTTGGCCAGGCCGCGTTCCAGGGCATCGGCAGCGTGGCCCAGTCCGTGATTGGTGGCATCGGCACGGCGCTGAGCGGGCTGGGGTCGCGGGCCACCCAGATATTCGGCTCCATCCTGGGTGGGGCCCAACGAGTGGTTGGCCAGATCGGTGGGATGTTGGGCGGTGTGACCCGTGGCCTGGGCAACATCGTGGGCAACATCGGCGAGCTGCCGGGCACCATCCGCGACTGGGCGGGCACCATTGGCGACCAGCTGGGCGGGGGCGACCTCGACGACCTGCGCGACATGCTGGGGGACATCGGCTTCGGCAACATCAACATCCGCGACTTCCTGCGCGGCGACCTGTTCCGCGACATCCTGGGCGGCTTGGACCTGGATTTCGACATTGGCGACATCTTCGACGGCATCGGGGACCTGTTCGGCGGCATCTTCCACAAGGGCGGCAAGATCCCGGGCAACGACCAGGACGTGGACATAACGGCCCAAGGTGGCGAGTTCGTGGTCAACCGGGACGCCACCGAGGAGTGGGAGCCCCTTCTGCAGGCCATCAACAATGGCGCGCTGGCGCGCGACCTTGGCCCCGACATGGAGCCCCTGGCCGGTGCATTCCGTGGCGCGTCCCGCAGCATGGACGACCTGCCCGACGCCATTGTGGATGCGGTGCGCACCTACACCGCGGTGCCCGAGATGGAGCGCCCGCGGCGCAAGTTCGCCACGGGCGGCGACATGGTGGTGGCAGGGCGCACGCTGATGGAGGTGGGCGAGCAAGGGCCCGAGCGGGTGCAGGTGACACCCATCAACCGCCCCAACGCGCTCCAGGGCCGCTCGGCGCAACTGATCTTCCAGGGGCCCGTGATCGCCAACGACCTCTCCATGAAGGCGTTCGTGCGGCGCCTGATGCGCGATATCGAGTCCGAGGGTCGGAGGCTCAAGAAGTGAGCAGCGGTTCCGCCATCGACCGGACCACCTGGGAGGTGGCCATTCACCTGGGCCCCTCGTCCATGTGGGTGGTCACCCAGGACGTGCTCGGGTTCTCGGTCAACCGGCGGCTGGGGCTGTGGCCCAGCAACGTGCAGGCCGGCACGGCCGACGTTCGCCTCGAGAACAGCGACGGTCGTTACAGCCCCTTGCGCACCGAGTTCCATGGCGGCCACCTGCTGCCCAACAAGGCGCTCACCATCAAGGGGGTCTACACCTCGCCGGACGGGGGCGTGACCAGCTTCCAGCTATTCAATGGGTACATCGACGACATTGCGGTGCAGCCCGCCATGCCATCGGGGCGGGAGGTCACCATCTCCTGCCGCGACAGGATGAAGGAGCTCCAGCGCCGGGAGGTCACGACCGGGCTGCTGACCAACTATGCCGTTTCCAGCCTGTTCGCCTACGTGATGACCCAGGCCAGCATCGCGCCTTTCTCGGCCGACGCCATCAGCGACGTGATCCCCTTCGCCTACTTCCAGAACCGCAAGGCGCTGGGGATCGTGGACGAGCTGGTCACCGGCGGGGGTTATGCCGCCTACGTGGCGGCCGATGGCACCATGCGGTTCCGGAACCGCTATTTCGAGATCGGTGGCACCCCTGTGGCCAGCTACGCGGCCATGAACGCCATGACGTTCAGCATGGACGACGCCGACATTGTGAACCGGGTCACCGTGCGCGCCACGCCCTTGGTGGAGGTGGCCAGCGTGCAGCCCATCGCCAGGCTTTCGGCCCCGGTGTCCATCCCGGCCAACGCTACCATCAACTTCTGGCTCAGCTACAAGGACGCCTTCGGCAAGGACTGCCTGGGCAACGCCCAGGTGAACCCGGTGGGCTCAACCGACTTCTTCGTCTGGTCGTCCAGCGCCGGCACCGGTACCGCGCGCACCGCCACGACCTCGATCACCGCCGCGTTCTTTGCCGAGACGGTGAAGCTCACGGCGCGCAACACCATCGGGGCAACCGTCTGGGTGACCTCCTTGCAGGTGCGAGGGCAGCCCGTGGTGGATGGCCCCGAGCTGTTCGTGGATGGCGAGGTGGGGTCCAGCCAGGCGGCCTATGGGCTGGTGACCGAGACGCTCGAGACCCCGCTGTTTGCCACCACCGACCTGTTGAGCCAACGCACCTATGACATCCTGGAGCTGTTCTCCGGACCCCAGCCCAAGACGTCGCTGCGGGTGATCAACGGCTTGCCCGAGGTCGTGGTGGCAGACCTTGCCGATGTGCTGGGCATCTACGACCCACACAGCGGGGTGGACGACTTCTTCACCGTGCTGTCGATCAGCCACGACCTGGACGCGGAATCGGCCGGCCCGGTGCTGGCCACCACCTACGACCTCCAGCGCGCCCGCGAGCGTTCCGGCTTCATCCTCGACACCAGCCAGCTTGATGTTGACCGGCTTTCGCGGTGACCGACGTTGGCATTTCGGTCTATAAGCCCAACAGAAGGAGCCGACGCCTATTGTAGGCGCGATGTCCTAGCGTGGGACCTTTGACGCCATGCCCATCGAACTGCCCGCCCTGTTCCGCCAGTCCTGGTCGAGCCCTGGGAACGGCGACGCTTACATGGTTCCTGTGTTTGGGGGCTCGGGTGGTGTGGGCTGGAGCCGCAAGCTCTTCGTGCCCAAGCTGGCCGGCGAAATTCCGATCCGGGGTGCGCGGCGCGTCTACAATATGACCGATGGTCAGCTGAACCAATGGCCGGTCTATACCTCCAGCAAGACGCTCACCTGCGGTCTGGCGGAAGGGGTGCCACCGCCACCGGGGCTCGACGTTCCAGTCTATAGGCTTCAGATTTTTGGCCAGAGCACGGGAACGGCCGTGGTCTACTCGCCGCTCGCCGCCACTCGCCGCTCGCAGCGACGGGTCATCTCGCTGTACGCGAGATCGGCCAACGGCTCAGTTCAAGTATGCAACCTGCGCACCGCTGGGCACATATGGAACGGCCAGTATTTCTGGCCGGGGAATGAGTGGGTTCGTGTCGCTAATCTAGGCACAAACAAGGACCATGTTTACGAGATCGGAGTCCACGAGCAAGTCGATCAAGTTGACATCTATATTGCTGGGGTAATGGCCGAGGAAGTGCCAGACAGCCAATGGGGTCCCAGCGAGTACACGCAAAGGAGCAGGGATTACGGCTTTGGCGCCCTTGGGGTCCGTTACTTCGACAGCTATTGTGTGAGCACCACAGCGTCTGGTGCCGTAGCCGTTGAGGGCGTTGAGGGCCAAATCCCCGACATCGTCGGGCTAATTCCAATCAGCGGCAAGACGAACCTATTGCCATATGGTCGGATCGTGGCCCCTTCGAGCGACGGAAATATTGGCTATGTGGGTTCCACCATTATTGTCAACTCGGCAGGTATTGCGCCCGATGGCACCGAAACCGCAACTGCTGTGCATGTGGCAAATTCTACCAGCGGCTTCTGGGTCGCATATTCCATCAATAATCCGGGTGTTCGCTACACCCAAGGGCTGTTCGTTAAATGGGTTTCGGGAACAGAATCATACATTATGGGTTTTGGAGGCGGCCTCTTCGGATCGAACAATACTGGCCACAAAGGCGGATCAATAAACGTTAAATCCGGCTTCGTTATTTCCGCAGACTCTGGCGCAACAATAAGGGTGACCCCCGTTGGCAATGGCTGGCACCACTATCAGCTGACCATGTTAAGCGGAAGCGACGCTACGATTGGCGGGAATATTCTCTACAATTACTCCGGGGCATCGGGATCGGTGTTGGTGTGGGGCGCTCAGGTGGACATTTACGATTCCATCGTTGGCCTCACGTTGACCGATTCGGGCGCTGTCGGTGTGGTCAACGACGCGGCGGTCTTGCCCGCGGTGCCGTTCGGTGGGCGATTTTCGCTGGCGGCGGACGTGTATGTGCCAAGCGAGGGCTTGGACCCTCGCATCGCGGGTCGACAGATCATCATTGGCGCCCAAAGCTATCATGCACCCTTGTACTTGAGAACACCCGATTTTGCTGTCGGTCTATGGGATAATACGGCGGCCCTCGTAGAGATTGGATCGGTAACCACTGGAATAAATCGCCTTGCCCTGGCATTTGATCATCCTAATGCTCGCATCGTCTTGAATGGAATCGGTCAGAACGTGAACGCAAGATCACTGAACGTCGGCTCGATGTCCTACGCTTTCAATCTGAATCAATGGGCCGTTGGTCCCGGCGATATGGGCAACGTCGGGCTCTTGGGTTTTCGCTATTGGCCGAACGATGCGCTGAGCCTGGAACAGCTGCTTTACCTCACCTCGAGCGCGGCGCCCTGAGATGACCACCGTCAAGCGCCTTTCGTGGCGGCTGCAATCCATCGAGGCGTTCGTTGTGCGACTGCTGACGGCGCTGGCCCAAGGTGGGGTGGCAAGCGCCGGGTCGGGGCTGGATGCGAAGGAGCTCATCCGGCAGCTGACGGAAAGCGGGCGCGCGCAAGTGAGCGTGCCCGTGTCTGTCGGCCGCGACGAGCCCGACGAGATCACCGCCGATATCCACATTTACTTGATCAGGCGGATGGTTGGCACGCCCAAGGCGACCGTCGCCATTCTGCCCGATGGCCGTACCGATACCCGCATAGAGACGGCCAGCGAGGATCGAGGGCTGCACGCCGACGTGATCCTGCGCTCGCGCCATGTGGACCTGGACGCCTTGTTCCCGGTGTTCTCCAAGCACATGGCAGCAATGACTGCCGCGGCTATCCCAGTGCCCGCCAAGCTGGCCAAGGATGGGTGGCAGGAGGTCGCCGCCCCCACCGCGCCCGATGGCACCGCCTTGATCACCACGCTCATAAAGCACCCGTTCGTGCGCTATGCGGGCGTGGATCTCCACGAGGCGACGGAGGAGCTGCCTTGGCCTGGCTACAGGCCCCCACCGGAGGAGACCTGAGATGCCCAGCGGCTTAGGGATGACGGGTTGGATCGGCCTGGCACCCGAGGCGAGTGGCGGGGTGGCGGTGCCGCCGGTCTTGTTCACCAGCGCGCTAAGCGAATCCATGAAGGTGGATATCGCCCGGTACGAATCCGCCAACATCGCCGGGCGCATTACCGAGCCAGACGATCACGCTGGCACCCGCAATCCGGGGGGCGAGATGGTCATGGCGGCCGACCCCGTGAACCTCGGCTACATGCTGGGGGCTATCATGCACCCTGCGGCCTTTGCGGTTGTGGTATCGGGGGCCATCTGGAGCCACCTTTTCCGTCCCCATGCCGTGGGGGCCTGGGACCAGCGCTATGCGCTGCCACCCTTCACCCTCGTGGTCTATCGCGACGTTGGCCAAGCCCAGGTCTACGGCGGTTGCGTATGCACGGGCTTGGAGCTGGGGGTGGCGGTCAACCAAGCCATCACGCTCAAGACCCAGTGGCTTGGCACCAGCTTCGCCAACGGCTCATATGCGGCGCCTACGCTGAGCACGGCCGAGCCCTTCAAGTTCGATACGGCGTCCTTGAGCATCGACGGGGTGCCGCGGGTGGACATCGAGAGCTTCCGCCTAGCCATCACCCAGCCCATGGAGCAGGTGGCCACGCTGCGGGCCAGCGCCTATCCGTACAAGATCCCGGCCAGCGACTTCCGGATGGTCCGCGGCACGCTGGGGCTGAGCTTCGACAGCATCGACGACCTGCAGAAGTTCACCACCCAGGCCGAGATGAGCGCCCGCCTTACCCTTGCCCAGGGCTCGTTCAGCTTGGCCATCGACCTGCCGCGGTTCGTGTTCACCACGTTCCCCACGGGCGTGGGTGGGCGCGGCCGGCAGGTGATCGAGGTCGACTTCCGGGCAAGGCGGCATGTGGGGTCGGGCACTGCGGTGTCGATCACGCTGGTGTCGCCGGTGCCATTCTTCGTCATCCCGCCCCCAGCGTTCAGCCTGCGGGCGACCTGACACATGCCCTACAGCACGCTAACCTTCGTCGTCGGGCAGATCCTCACGGCGGCCCAGATGAACGCGCTGCAAGGCAACACCGCGGCCTTGCGCCAGGGGGAGTGGAGCTCCACCACCCCGTCCAGCCCTTCGCCGGGCACCGAGTGGTGGGACACCACCGCGTCGGTATGGGCCAAGAAGCTGTGGACCGGCTCGCAGTGGATCCCCATGCTGGCCTTCGAGACCGGCCAGCGCGAAACGGCCCTCGCACCGCCCCAGGCCGAGCCCTGGGGCAGCGTGCCCATGATCGTGCGGGGCAGCCTACGGACCGACTATGCCGGCCCCCCGACCCTGCCGAAGAACATGCTGCTGAACGGCGGGATGGATTGGTGGCAGCGTGGCAACAGCTTCTCGGTCCGCAGCGGGCGGGTCTACACGGCCGACCGGTGGATGGTGGACATGCGGGCCACCAGCTTGACCGTGGCGGTGCGGCAAAGCTCCGAGGTCCCCTCGGACGGCGCCTCGCCCTACAGCATGGAGATCCAGGTCATCTATCCCCAGCCCAGCATGGGGAGCAACGACGTCCTGCAGCTGGTGCAGCCCGTGGAGGGCACCACCCTCAACCGCACCAACTGGGCGCGCGCCGGGGCGTCCAACTGGTCCACCCGGTTGAGCTTCCAGCTGTGGGCCAGCGTGGCCGGGGTGTTCACCGTCTATGTGGCCAACGCCTCGCGCGAGACGGTGGCGTGCGTGACCTACAGCTACACCACGGCATCGGTCTGGGACTGGGTGCAGGTGGGCCTTACAGCCCCGAGCGCGGGCACCTTCCACGGCGGCATCAACCTGGGCCTCTACATCGGGGTGACGCTGGCCGCCGGCTCCAACATGGTGACCAGCACCCCAGGGGCCTTCGTGACCGGCACCATCAACGACAAGCGGGCGGTCCCCGGCCAGCTGCAAGGCTCCACCACGAGCGGCACCATCTTCCGAATGACCGACTTCCAGTGGGAGCTCGGCGAGATGGTCACCCCGGTGGAGCGGCTGCCGGCGTCGATCGAGCTGCCCCTGCTGTTCCGCTACTTCCAGAAGACCTTCGACCTCGCCGAGCCGCCCCGGGACGCCTCGGGGCTCTATGAGGGGGCCCTGGGTGCGGTGACCGACGACGGTGGCAACACCATCGTCAACTGGCCGCTGGGCATGATGCGCGTTGCACCTACTGTGCGCTGCTACAACCCGCGCACGGGTGGCGGTGCTGGCCGGTGGATGAACTGGTCGCGAACCATCGACGCCAAGTCCGCGCTGGTCCTGGCCGCCGGCGAGCGCCTGGTGACCATCACCATGGTGAGCGGCACATTCAGCACGGCCATTTTCGACCGTCATCTAGTCCATGCCTCGGCCGAGGCCGAGCTTTTCTGAGGTGCCGGGCCCCATGACCGACAAGGAAGCCAAGGACCTGGACGGCGCGGTCCTGGAGCTGATCCGGGACAACAGCCTGGCGCGGCTGCTCCTGTGGAAGCTGTTCCTGGCCATGGGGTGCCTCATTGTCGGCGGGGCCTGGGCCCTGTGGCAGTGGCAGCAGAACAACTGGGCCGACTTTGAGGCCCGGATGAATGCCCTGGACGTCAAGATGGAATCCCGACTCAACGTGCTGGGGGCCTCCTTCGTGCCGCGGGAGGTCTACGAGCGCGACGCTCGGGTGGTGGACAGCTCGCTCGAGCGGATCGAGGAGGGCTTCGGCGCCTACCGTGCCGAGATGCTTCGGTTCATGGAGCGGTTGCAGGACCAGTTGAGCCGCATAGTGGAAGGTCGCCCCCAGTTGCAGCGGAACGACGACCCCCCACCGCGCCCCGCACCCACGCGCCCCATCGTGGACACCTTGCGCGCACCTTAAGTTGCACCCGGTAAAACCGGTTTGTATAGCCTTCCTGACCCGGGCAGCTCGCCCGGGTGCGGCCGTCCAAACCGGAGACGATCATGAGAGCTGCATTACTGAGCATGGCGGCGGCATTGGTGCTGGCCGCTCATGCTGCACCGGCAACGGCGCACCAGGCGCTGCCACCCGAGGTGCAGGCCGCAGCCGGGGCCGCCTTGCGCACCAAGGAATCGACCTTGCCCGGCAACGTGGAGCGGGGCCGGCTGCTCTTTGAGCGCCAGACGTTCGGCGGCAACGGTCGCACCTGCGCCACCTGCCACCGGGCCAGTCGCAACTTCACCATCGACGTTCCCTTCATCCGCACGCTGCCCAAGTCCGACCCCTTGTTCGTGCACGAGCGGGTGCCAGCCCTGGCCGGCCTCGAGAACGCGCGGCTGTTGCGCGAGCGCGGGCTGTTCCTCGAGAACCTCGACGGGTTCGACCAGCCGGGCGTGCTGCGCTCGGCCAACCATACGCTGGGGCTGCGCGCCACCGTGGCGCCCGACAAGGCGGGGGGCCACCCGCTTAACGGTGCGCTGGGCTGGTCCGGCGACGGCTCCCCTGGCACCGGCACCTTGCGCGAGTTCGCCATAGGCGCGGTGGTGCAGCACATGCCCAAGACCCTGGCCCGGCGCCCAGGCGTGGACTTCCGCTTGCCCACCGCCCAGGAGCTGGACGACCTCGAGGCCTTCCAGCTGTCGCTCGGGCGCCAGGCCGACCCCGTCAACCCCGAGTCCGAGCCGTTCGTGGATCCCCGCGTGATCGCTGGCCGGGATCACTTCTTCGGTACCGGGGCCGGTCTGTTGGTGACCCGCAACGGCACCACGCGGACCTGCTCGGGCTGCCACGGCAAGGGTGGGGCCAACAATGCCTCGGGCGTGGGGCAGCAGCGCGCCATCGGCGTGGAGAACCACCCCCGGTCACCCACCTGCCTGGACCCCAGGGTCCCCGCCGATGGCGGCTTCGGTGTGGAGGTCAGCCGAACGGTCCCGCGGGCGGCGGTGTGCGGCACCGGTACCGGCGAGCTCGTCTACCGCGGCAATCAGTTCTTCAACCCGCCCAGCGTGATCGAGGCGGCCGACACCACCCCGCTGTTCCACAATAACGTGGCGGCCACGGTGGAGCAGGCGGCGACCTTCTACACCTCGGACGTCTTCAACGCTTCCATCACCGGGGCCGGGCGCGCCTTCATCATGACGCCACAGGACATCCAGGAGATCGGGGCCTACCTGCGCGCCATCAATGCCGACCAGAACCTGAAGGAGGCGGTGGGCTACATCGACCAGCGCGCGGGCAAGAGCGCGGCCGAGCAACGTAGATTGTGGGGGCTGGCGCGGTCCCAGGCGCAGGACGCGCGCAACGTGTTGAGGGGTTCCCCGGCCGGTATTCTGTTCGGGGTGGGCCCGACCCACATCCGCCTCAATGAGGCCCTGCGGCTCCTGGCGAAGGCCAGCCCCACGGCCAACGACGCCACGGTGGCGCGGGTGATGCTGGTGGCCGCTCAAAGCGGCATGCGCGGCCGATAGTCGGCGCGGCGACGGCATGGCGTTGCACGTTTCTCAACGTGCTCGTATAGCGGTGTTGAATGCCGGCTGAGGAACCGCCATGCCTCGCAAGCCCGACCACTGCACAGGCGTGCCCAACATCGCCGTTGCCTGCTGTGACCAGCACGACGTCGACTATCGAGGCCAGACAGTAAGCCGGGCCGAGGCCGACCGGCGGTTTCGCCAATGCCTCCTCGACATGGCCAAGGACGACGAGCGGATATGGGGCTCGCTGTTCTGGACCCCGCTGGCCTGGGCCGCCTGGCTCGGCGTTCGGGCCCTGGGCTGGATCTGGTTCGGTCGCAAGGACGACCCGCCCCAGGACGAGGGCCGGCCCGAGGACGACGGCGGGCCCATCCCGGTGTTCCCCCCGCACTACTACGACGACCCGGTGGCACCAGACCCCTTGTCGGCGGTGGTGCAGCTTGGCCCGAACATGACGGCGGACCTGGGCAGCGACGGCGCCCTCTTGGTCACCATCGACACCGCGGCCGGCGGCGACCTGCTGGTCCATGCCCGCATGATGCAGGCCCACCTCGAGCGGCGCCCCATCGACCTCACCTTGCGCGGGCTTGTGCCCGAGCTGCCCGAGCTCGTGCGACGGGTGGAGGTCCAGGCCACCGAGATCAGCAGCGACGACTTCACCGTCTTCGCCTGCCAGACCGTGGAGGTGCCATGCGCTCCTGCCTGATCCTGTTGGCGCTGGCCGCCGGGCTGGCGCTGGCCGGCCCCGTGGCCGCGCATGAGTGGTACGGCGGCCTCGAGCGCAACGACGGGGGCGGGTCCTGCTGCAACGACGAGGACTGCCGGCCGGTGGCCATGTGCCAGATGGAGGGCGGTGCCGAGGGTCTGATGATCGAGGGCACCTGCCGGCCCATCGAGTGGGACAAGGTGCTGGCCATCCCCTCGCCCGATGGGCAAGCGCACGCCTGCTACACCTCCAGCTTCGGCCTCAACGGCATGGGTTTGCAGTTCCTGTGCATCATCCTGGGGGGCTCGGCATGAGGTGGCTTTTCCGCGTGCCTCGCACCCGTGACGAAGGCGAGGCCCAGGTTGGCTTCGAGCTGTTCGTCGGGATTGTGGCGTTTGCCGGCGCCATCTTGTTGTCGGGCTGCGCCACGGTCTCGACCTACGGGGCCGCGGCCATCGAGCAGCGCCGGATCATGAACGACCAGCAAGCCCGGGCGACCATGGCG